>Ga0182793_1000967_pt1 | contig 19220 bp, 16 predicted proteins | sample Passage237A_FD_130498 | JGI IMG/M metagenome (GOLD analysis project Ga0182793, IMG submission 130498) | Cellulose adapted compost microbial communities from Newby Island Compost Facility, Milpitas, CA, USA - Passage2 37A (version 2) (version 2) ... | reverse complement strand
CGCGCGAGGAGGGGCGGACGATCCTCTTCGTCAGCCACAATATGGCCGCGATCAACGCTCTGTGCAACCGGGCGGTTCTCCTGCGCAACGGGCAGCTCATCAAGGACGGCCCGACGCAGATGATAACCGACTACTACAACGACGCCAGCAAGGGCGAGTCGTCGTCGGTTTTCTCCAAGGAGGACGGCGTGATCCGGCGCATCCACCTGGAGAACGAAGACGGAGAGGCAACGGGGCACTTCGCGTACGGCGACACGTTGCGGGTCGTGGTGGAACTGGATTCCGGGGACGAACTGTTCACGCACCCGGAGGTTGGCATCGGCGTAGATACGCACATGGGCCAGCGTGTCTTCACCGTGGGGACTTTCTACAGCACGCACACCCTGGACAACTTCAAAGGTCGTGTCCGTGTGGTGTGTGATATGCCGAACATCCCGCTCGGACCTGGTCTGTATCAGATTAAAGTTGCCCTGGCGTCGGGCACCCAGGCGAATCAGGTGGACGGGGTAAATGAGGCGGTTCAGTTCGAGATCGATCCTACGGACGTCTTCGGCGTCGGTCGCCTGCCTACGCCGGGGCAGGGAAATGTACTCGTCCGGTCTCAGTGGCGCCTTGAGTCACCTGCCTTGACCGTGGCGGCGGCAAAGCCGACTCTGGTAGCCAGTCAACCCGAGCAGGTGATTCGCCGTTAAGTGGCGGCGCAAACAACGAGATAGGCGAGAATACTTCCGTTATGGATTGGATTGATAATCAGGCGGTACTGCACTGCCTCCCTCCTCCCTTTCAGCGCTATGCAGGCAAGGTGCGTCTCGCCTGCCGTATTCCGGGCCGGCGCCTCATTGACCCCTACCTCTTTGGGTACCTCAACCGCATTAAGAGTGAAGTAATCGATGAGATGCGCCGGACGCGTCAGCCGGACACCGCACTGGTCAAGTTTCCCGACAAGCAGATGTTCGTTGACCTCTACGACCAACGGGTCTGGCTGGTGCTTACCGAAGCGCTGGGAACCAACGCGGAGACGCGAACACTGCAGGCTCTGCTGAAGCCAGGCGATACGTTCCTGGATATAGGGGCCAATCACGGCACCTACAGCATGGTCGCAGGGGCTGTGGTTGGGGCTTCAGGGAAGGTCATCTCCTTCGAACCGCAGCCGCGGCTGGCGGGTCTGGTGCGCCAGTCCGCCGAGGCGAATGGGTTTGCTCACCTGACCGTGAAGGAAGTGGCTCTGTCGGACACCACCGGAACGGCTGAGTTCTTTGTCCCGGAGTTTTCGGGTACCGCCGGTCTTCATAAGGCCTTCTCTGCGCAAGGCGCCCACAACTCCTTCCCTGTGACTCTGATGCCGCTGGATGACTTTCTGGCTGGCGTAGAGCTTCCTGGAAACGTCCTTATTAAAATGGACGTGGAGGGAAATGAACTGAAAGTCATTCGTGGTGGCGAGCGGTTCTTGAGGGAACGCCGGCCAAAGATTTTTCTTGAGGTGAATGAGGCCAGCTTGAACGCTGCTGGTACCTCCGAGCGAGAAGTTCTTACTGCTTTGCAGGACTACGGGTATTCTCAGTTCGCACGCATTGAGCATTTCCCTGAGCAAATCCCTCTGGCCAATTATCCTTACGGGGAAAAAGAGCAGCGAAACATCATTGTTTCCTGATTCTCTGGGCAAACCTTGCGTAATCCTGGTCAAGAGTTCAAACAAGAGATGCAGATATGTTATGTCGTCACCAGTGGCGATAAGGACCCGTTCGCCGATATGGCTTTTATTTCTGCAAAAGCCGTTCGGCGACTGCATCCTAAGGCGCGCATCATCCTGCTACTGGATGAGGAAACGGATCGCTCTCTACGGCGTCGGAAATCTCCCCTCATTGAGTTGGCTGATCAGTATACGGTGGTTGCCACGGACTATCGCGGGGCCGTTGCCAGCCGCTATGTGAAAACACAGCAACGGCAACTTATCGAGGGGCCTTACCTGTTTATGGATGTGGATGCGATTCCCATCCGCTCCCTCTCCGGGCTTTTCGAAACCACGTCTATATTTGCTGCTGTTCTGGATAAGAACCCGTTTCGGCCTTATGAGGAAGTCCCTACGGCTGTACGGGATTATTTCCAGGAGATGGAATGGGAGATGCCCGCTGTTCCTTATATAAACAGCGGGGTTATGTATTGGTCCGACCGGCCCGAATCTTACCGTATTGGGGAAGAATGGCACGAGCGATGGCACGCAATGTACAAAAGGACGGGCACACATACCGATCAGACGGCTATGTTGAGCGCCCTCCTGGAGGTAAACGCGCCTGTTGAGGTTTTATCGCCCGGCTACAATCTTCTGGTAGGTATGCCGTTAGAACTGCCCCTAATGGGGGTTCGGGAGAATATTGCTGCGCGACGCCAGATTGTCCGAGAGGCACATGTCTGGCACTTTGCGGGAGTGAACGCGCAGCGCGGGACAGTCCTTCATAAGATGGTGGATCATCTGAGGTCCACAAGCGAAGTCAACTTTGACCTGCTGGATCGTGCCGTCGCTAGTGGCGATCCCTGGGCAAATTCGATGCCTACAAATCTGGCAGAGGATCCTAGCGCGGCGATTGAACGCCTTCTGTTACTGGGCGATCGGTTCGCTGCTCTGCGTTTGTGGATGCGGTTCAAGGTTGGAAGGTTACTGCAGCGCCGTTCGCTCTCAACCACACACTAGGCTTTGCAGCGATTCTCGACGAGGGACAGCGCCGAGCGCGTTTGCTTACTATCCGAAGAGCCATTTTTACCTCCTATAACAAAACTCTCTGACAACCGACCATAGACCCATAAGCTCTTCTCGAACTGTGGGCGCTACGGCTCATCGAGTATGAGGAGTAGGGGGCGTGGATGGGCAGGGACAGGAGTACGTATCACAGGCGAAAAGGAGACACCCGCGTGTGCCACGCTGCCGAGGGCGGTCACCTAAGTGTGCCTGCCAAGAAGTAGTACACGGCCCTGTGTTGGGTTCACAAGTGGGAACATGCGTAGTGGTGGAGCGGGTCTTCTCCAGGCTGTTGCGGTGCCGACCACTGCTGAGGCCCTGGGATAAAAGGCCAAGTGTGCTATCTGACCCAGGTTAACTGGCCTGCACTCTGTTCTGCTTCTGAAGGCTGTTCCGGACCCGTAAAGAAGCAGACATCTTGTTATAGGATGTAAGTGTGAGTACATCAGCAATGAATTCCGCCCCCGTATCGGTAGTAAAGCCTCGGATGCGTCTGGAGTACCTGGACGGTATCCGTGGCTTAGCTTCTCTTGTGGTCCTCTTTTGCCATGCTTGTGCCATGATCGTGTTCCTTATGGACGATGGCAAAAGGCTGGGAGGTACTGCGGAAACGCTATTGCTGTTCGTGCTGCGGACACTACTCCACTATGGCCATGTCGCGGTATGTGTGTTTATCGCGCTTTCCGGCTACTGTCTCATGTTGCCGGTACTTACCTCGCGAACCGCCACCACACCTGAGGGAAGAGGCAAACTGCCCGGAGGGTTCTGGTCGTACATCGGTCGCAGGGCTCGGCGTATTCTGCCTGCCTACTTCTTCGCTCTGCTTTTTGCCTCGCTGGTACGAATGGTACCCGGAGTATCTGTTCCAGGGATGTTGTGGATTTCAAAGTGGCGCGCCATCCCGGATGCGATGGACTATATTTCTCACATCCTGCTCTTCCACAATTTCCGGCCGGACTGGAATGGACAGATTAATAAGGCATTCTGGAGCATCGCGGTAGAGTGGCAGATTTACTTCATCTTTCCTTTGGTTTTGCTTCCCATCTGGCGCCGGTTCGGCAACGTGGGCACGCTAATCATTCCGTTTGTTCTGGGGGTGCTGGCACAGCGGCTATTGCCCTACGATCCCGGCGTTATCTACGTAGCCATGTTCGCGACCGGGGTGGTAGCAGCAGCCATTAATATGGGGCCATCTCAAGCCACGCTTAACAAGAGCCTGTATCTCGCGGTTGCGATCATTGGTTTTCTGGCGCAGGCGTTTTTGCAACTAGGTCAGCGCGCATCTTGGAAGGCTCACCCTGTGGCCAAGTACGTGCTCCTCGACACCTGGGGCGGGTCTTATCCGATGGACCTGTTCATCGGTCTGGCTACCCTGGGACTGCTAGTGTATCTTACGAAGACCCGCCAGGAGGGGGATACCAAGCACTGGGCATTGCGATTCCTGGAGTCGCCGGGGGTGACGTGGCTGGGGGCTATCTCCTATAGCCTGTACCTCACTCATATGCCGGTGCTTCTCCTGATTGCCCGCTTCTGTAAGCCGTACGCCCAACCTGCTTGGATGTTCCCCCTGTTTCTTGTCGGGGTGGCAGTGTCTCTGGGGGTTACCGTGGTCTTCCATCGGTTCTGCGAAAAGCCATTTCTGGTTACGAAGCCGGCTGCGCCGCAAGGGGTGCCTCAGGAGAGCAAAACGCCCTTACAGGCCGTGTCCTGAGGGTGCTTCTGACACTCACAGTACGCAGCGGGCGCGGCTCTACCGCACGGGCTTGCGGTGGGAGAAGATGGTGAGGCCGATCCAGCCGAGGAGCAGGACGGTGAAGCCGTGGCGGAAGAGGGCCTGACTGAAGGGCTGGCACAGGGCGAGAATGCCGAGCAGGATAAGGACGATGGAGGCGAACTCCGCCCCCTGCGCGAAACGGCCACTAAGCATGGAGCGGTTCCTCCCAGGTGTCGTCGCTGCCCGCGGGTGGCCACAGGTTCTGCATCTGGCGTAGGAGGGCGATCTGCCCGAAGTGGTAGTTGTTATGCTGGACCAGGTGCAGCAGCAACTGGCCCACGGTCTTGCCGTCGTCCAGGACACGACTCAATTCGGCCTCGGATTGGTCGGCCAGGCTCCAGGCGCGCTCCAGCCCGTTCAGGAACTGCTCGAACAGGGGCGACCACTCGTCCGCCGTCACATCCGGCCAGTCCGCGTTCTGCCTCTTGCCTGTATCCGGAGTCGCGCGCTCCTCGATCGTCGCCAGCCACGTTTCCTGCCAGAAGACCACATGGGCGAGAACATCCGCGATGGAGTAGGGGGAGCCGGGGGGGACGGCGAGCGCCTGAGGGGCGGTAAGGTCGGCAACCAGCGTGGCAGGGGGCTGGTACTCTTCGCCGAGGGTGTGGACGCGCACTGCGGCCGCGGGGCCGAACTGAGAGAGCACGTCGTCGCTTAGCGGCACGTCAGGGACTCCTCCGTGGCAGCGTCGAACAGGTGCGCGCGGCTCTGATCGATGCGGGCGAACAGGGTCTCGCCCTGGGTGGCCGGGAACGTCGGAGGGGTGCGCGCCTTGACGACGTGCCCGCCGATGCGCAGGGAGATGATCTTCTCCGAGCCCAGCGGCTCTACGATATACACCTCCGCAGGCAGGAAGTCGGGCTTGGGCTCGCGCGCGAGGGCGATGTCCTCGGGGCGGACACCGAGGATCAGGTCCTTTCCCTCGGGCGCGCTGCCGAAGCGGGCTTCCGCCTCCGGCGCGACGGGCAGAACCACAACCTTGCCGTCGCCGCTGTCGGCCGAGGGCAGGATGTTGAGCAGGTTGCCGGCGCGGTGGCAGGGGAGGGTGTTCATAGCGGGCGAGCCGATGAACCCGGCCACAAAGAGGTTGCGCGGGTTGTCGTAGACCTCGGTCGGGGTGCCGATCTGCTGTAGCAGGCCGCCGAACATAATGGCGATCTTGTCGCCCATGCTCATGGCCTCCAACTGGTCGTGCGTGACGTAGATGGTGGTGGCGCCAAGGTCGCTCTGCAGGCGCTTGATCTCCGCGCGCATCTCGGTGCGGAGCTTGGCGTCCAGCGCGGAGAGCGGCTCATCCATCAGGAAGACCTTGGGGCGCCGCACGATGGCGCGGCCGATGGTGACGCGCTGCATCTCGCCGCCGGAGAGCTTATTGGGGCGCCGGTCCAGCAACTTTTCGATGTGCAGGGAGCGGGCGGCGGCGGCCACGCGCTCATCGATAACGTTCTGCGGGGTGCGAACGGCGCGCAGGGGGAATGCCAGGTTCTCGCGCACGGTCATGTGCGGATAGAGCGAGAAGGACTGGAAGACAAAGGCGATGTCCCGGTCGGCGGGGGGCAGGTTGGTGACCGGCCGCTCGTCGATGAGGATCTCGCCGCCGTCGGGCAGCTCCAGCCCGGCGATGCACCGGAGCGTGGTGGTCTTGCCGCACCCGGAGGGGCCAAGGAAGACCATGAACTCGCCGTCCTCTACCTCCAGATACATCTGGTTGACGGCGACGGTCTGGTCGAACTTCTTGACGAGTTTACGTACGCGAACGCTTGCCATAAGCTCCTTTGAGGGCGCCCTGCCCCCTTGACGTATTGTACATGGCGGGCGTCAAACCCTGCCTGAAATCAGTCATTCGTACGGCGAAGCCAGGCCCGGGAACATGCTGAGGACGCCCTTCCGGCGCAGCCGATACCCCGTCTCTTCGTTCAGGGATACGGGCAGCAACGCTTCTGGGAGCGTAAGGTCTTCAGGCCAGGTAAAGAGCGACAACTTTATTGGATTTACCGGCCCTTGATGGCGCCGAAGGTCATGCCGCGCAAGAGGTGCTTGCGCATGAGGAACGTGAAGACCGCCGCCGGGATGAGGAAGACGACCGCGCGGGCGGCGATGCGGTTCCACTCGATAGCCCCGGCCCCGATGGACGCGGTGATGGACGGCGGGGCGGTGAGCGCCTTGGCCCCGGACAGGAAGTAGGCGAACGCGTACTCGTTCCAGGCGGTCAGGAAGCAGAACACGGCTGTCGCGGCCATGCCGGGCACGATGAGCGGCAGGGTGGTCTTGCGGAACGCCTGCAGGCGCGTGTAGCGGTCCAGAAGCGCCGCCTCCTCGTACTCCGGCGGCACATCGTCCGTGAACCCCTTCATAAGCCAGGTGGCGAAGGCGACGTTGACCGTGGTGTAGAGCAGGATGAGGCCGGCGTGCGTGTTCAGCAGGCCGAGCGAGCGGAACATGAGGTAGATGGGCACGACCACGACGACCGGCGGCAGCATGCGCGTGGACAGGATGAAGAACAGGGCGTCGTTCTTCGCCTTGATCTTGAAGCGCGAGAAGGCGTAGGCCGCCATGGTCCCGAGCACGAGCGCAAGCGTGGTGGAGACGACGCCCACCACGAGGCTGCCGAGAAGCTGGCCGGGGAAGTCCTTGGCGCTGCTGGTGCTGGGGTTCACCAGCTCCGCGTAGTTCTCCAGCGTCGGGGTGAAGACCACGGGGGGCGGGAGGACGTTCACCAGGTTGAACGGCTTGAGCGAGGTAAGCACAATCCAGGCCAGGGGGAACAGGTAGGCGACGAGCGCGAGCGTCAGGCCGACGTACGCGAGGACGTTCCGGACCCGGGCAGGGACGTAGAAGAGTGAGGCGCAGAACAGGCCGATCAGGCCGACAGCCAGGAGCAGAGAGACGCCGCCCGCGGCGAACGCGCCCGCGGCAAGGAAGCCTCCCAGGACCCACGGCACCGCGCGCTGAGTGAGACGGCCGAAACCAGAGTCAGCGAAGCCCGCGAAGAGCGGCGTGGCGTCCGGATGGGACTCGCCGCGCACCTTCGCCATGAGCAGCAGGTACAGGTTGGTCAGGCCGATGATGACCAGCAGGACGATGTAGGCGAGGGCGCACGCCTTGCCGGTGTTCCAGTTGCGCAGTGCCTCGCGGTAGACCTGAATCGAGACGGTCTCCACGGTGGAGCCGGACTCGGTCATGATCCAGGCGAGGTCGAACATTTTGAACGAGTCGAGCGTGCGGAACAGCAGCGCGACCATGAGCAGGGGCGCGATCACCGGGAGGGTGATGTAGCGGAAGCGGAACCACTCGGAGGCGCGGTCGACGCTGGCAGCCTCGTAGAGGGTGGGGGGGACGCTCTGGAGCCCGGCGAGGGCGATGAGCATGATGAAGGGCGCCCACATCCAGGTATCGGCGAGGACGACGGCCCAGAGGGCGTGCTTCTGGTCGATCCAGTTGATGGGGTTTTTCGGGTCCATCAGGCCGACCTGCCCGAGCAGGTAGTTGAAGAGGCCAAAGTTGGTGTCCAGCAGGAACTTCCAGAACAGGCCGACCACGACCGACGAGAGCATCATCGGAAGCAGGAAGAGCGTGGTGACGATACCTTTGAGACGGAACTGCCGGTTGAGCAGGAGCGCAAGCCCGAACCCGACGAAGAGTTGGAGGAGAACGGCCAGCAGCACGAAGCCTGCGGTGGTGGTGAACGACTGCCACACGAGCGGGCGCGAGAGCATCTCGCCGTAGTTGGCGTTGCCGATCCAGGTGGGGGCGGCGTTCCCGTCTGCCCGGTACTCGGTGAACGAGAGGTAGAGGCTCCAGAACAGCGGGAACAGGTTCATGGCGACGAGCAGGAGGATGGTGGGCAGGAGGAACAGGTTCGCCACTGCCCGGTCCGACATGCCCGTGCCCTTGCCGCCGCCCGTCCGGGCGTCCGGCGCCGCCGTCGCGCGCGTCATGGTGCTGCTGGTTTCTATGGCCATGGTTTTGAGGAAGTCCTCACCCCCGCCCTCGTTCCGCGGGCAGGGGTGAGGGATGCGGTCGTTACGACTTGTCGAGAATCGCCTGCTGCTCCTTGGCGATGGCGTCCAGTGCCTCTTTGGCGGACTTGGTGCCCGCGAAGGCGGCGTTCAGCTCGCGCTGCATGGGGGTGAGCAGCTCCGAATACTCGGGCGTGTTGTAGAAGTCCTGCAGGTGCGGGACCGTTTCCGCGAAGACCGCGTTATAGGGGCGGGCCTTCTTGAACTCGTCCGTGGCTGCGACCTTCGTGTTCGCAGTCAGGCCGCCAAGCGCCGCCCACTTCTTCTGGGTGTCGGTCTTGGAGAACCACTCGATGAACTTCTTCGCGGCTTCCTGGTTCTTCGAGTAGGCCGAGATGGAGATACCCTGGCCGCCGAGCGAGACGAAGCGGCCGGCCGGGCCGGTCGGCATCACAAAGTAGCCGGTGTTGTCGGCGTACTTGTTCTTGGCGGGGTCCACCAGGTCCGGGAAGAAGGCGGCCCAGTTCATGGCCATGGCCACCTTGCCCTCCTGGAACGCGGCAAGGCTCTGAGAGAAGTAGAAGTTCTCTGCGCCCGGCGGGCAGAACTTCTTTAGGCCGGCGTAGAACTCCAGGGCTTTGACCGCCTCAGGCGAGTTGATGACGCCCTCAGCCTTTTTGCCATCGCTGAGCTTGCCACCGTAGGACCAGAGAACCTGGTCGAAGCCCATCGTCGCGCCGTCGTACTCCTTGGAGTAGAAGAGGGCGGCGCCATACAGGTTCTTGTCCGGTCGGGTGAAGAACTCGGCGACCTGCGCGAACTCATCCCAGGTCTTGGGTGGGGCGAGCGGACGGTTGTACTTCGCCTCGAAGGCCGACTTCTCCGCGGCGTCCTCGAACAGGTCCTTGCGGTAGGCAAAGGCGATGCCGTCGCTCATGAACGGGACCGCCCAGAGCTTGCCCGAGCCGGCGGGGTACTCGCCGTAGCTCTTGAGCGCGGCCGGAGCGATGTCCGCGACGGGGATGTTGGTCTTGGCCCAGTCGGTGAGCTCGACATAGTGGCCGGCGGTGGCGGCCTTGCCAAGCCACTGGGAGTCGCCGACGATGCAGTCGTAGGCGCTGTCCTTGCCGCTCCAGGCGAGCTTGATCTTGTTCTCGAAGTCGGACCAGGGGATCTGCTGGACCTCGACCTCGATTCCTGTCTCCTGGGTGAAGTCTGCGGTGAGCTTCTCCAACTGCTTGGCGGGGTCCCACTCAGCCCAGGCGACGACGATCTTCTGACCGGACCCGCCGCCGCTCGCGCTGGAGGACCCGCCGCCCGTGGAGGCGCCGCTGTTCGCGTTGTTATTGCATCCGGCCAGCAGGAGGCCGGCGGCAAGTGCCGGGGCGCACAGCAGCGCCCCAAGCGCCCTGCGTCGTGTCGTCTTCGTCACTGGGGTAGTCCCTCCTCATTGGGTCTAGATGAACCGGCGTTATAAACAGGCGTTGGTGGTGTGGGGCGGCTGCACTGCCGCGTGCATGTCGTCAATGGTTAGCGTCGAAAGGGGAGGGCGTCGATTGGTCGCTGCCGCCGTCGGGGGTGGGGCGGCAGGCGATAGCACGACGGGCCACGGCAACGATGCCATGGCGCAAACAAAGGCGGCGCCGAAGGCGCGGCGTCCCAGAGGGGCGGGACGCCGCGCCCGGCAGCGCGGGTGAGGCGGGCGATTAGCCGGTGCTGACCTTGCGGGTCTTCTCGTCGAAGAGCATCGCGCGGTTCAGGCGCACCGACATCTCCGCCAGGCTGACGATGGTCTGCACCTTGGTCGCCAGGTCGTAGTTGCAGGTCGCCTTCATCGGGTCGTTGGCGCGGATGGCGTCCAGCCAGTTGATCTCGTGGCGCTGGTGCGGCTCGCCCGTGGGGCCTTCCAGCGGCACCGGGCCGCCCTCGATCTCCTCGGACGCCCAGCGCTCCGGCCGGATCTGGACGTCGTTGCCGAAGTAGATGGTCGCCTTGTGGCCCCGGAACACATCCTGGATGCCCTGCTCATTGACGGTGGAGCCGACGAAGAGCATGGACCAGTTGGACGGGAAGACGGCGGTCACCTGTACGGTGTCGTGGACATCGCGGTCGTCGCCGAGGCGGGTGCCGACGCAGCTAACGCGCACCGGGTACTCCGGCTTGCCCGAAGCGATCAGGAACGGGTTCAGCTTGTGGGGCATCAGGTCGCCGAGGATGCCCGCGCTGTAGTCCCAGTACTTGCGGTAGCGGTGGTACAGCGCCTTGGGGTCGCGGCGCTTGCCGGCCTCGCCGTCCCGGGCGCCGCCCGCGGAGGCGTCCCACGGACGCGACGGGGCGGAGCCGAGCCACATCTCCCAGTCCAGGTTCTCCGGGCTCAGGCCGCCGTCGATGCCGTAGTTCCACTCACCGTTGGGGCTGTTGCGGGTGTAGGAGCCCTGGCCCATAACCGTGGCGCCGATCTTGCCCTCGCGGATGGCCTTGCCGGCAGCATGGTAGATCGCGTTGGAGCAGCCCTGCGAGCCGACCTGCACCACCTTCTTGGTGCGCACCGCGGTGTCGTGCACCTGGAACGCCTCGTCCAGGTAGCGGGTCATCGGCTTCTGGATGTAGACGTGCTTACCGGCCTCCATCGCGTGGCAGGCGATCTGCCCGTGCCAGTGCTCAGGCGTCGCGATCACGATGGCGTCGATGTCCTTGTTTTCCAGAATCTTGCGGTAGTCCTGGACCACGATCAGAGAGGCCTCGTCCGCCGCGCCCTTGGACACGGCATACCGGCCGTTGCCCTGCGCCCGGCCCTTGTGAACATCGCAGATGCCGAGGATCTTGATGTTGCGGTTCTGGTGGTCGTCGGAGAAGTGGCGGACATGCGAGCCGCCCATGCCGCCGGTGCCGACGAAGGCGACGTTGATGCGGTCGTTGGCGCCGCGGACGTTACCCTTGTTGATGTACGGGGCCTTCGGATAGGGCCCGGACACCATCTTGTTCGGGTCGGCCACGGGGACCGGAATGCCGCTGGCGTTCTTGAAGGCGGCCTTTGCGGCGCCCATCGTCGCGGCCGAGACGGCTGCGGTCAACTCCGCTGCTTCCGCCTCAGTCGGGACGGCGGTAGAGGCCACCCCGGCTGCCGCGAGGCTGGCGGCGCTGAGCGTTGCCGCCTTAAGAAAATCGCGGCGCGAAGACGCACCGATGGCGGGGCCGCTCTGGCCCTTCTTCGTCTGCTCGTCCTGTTCCTGCTCCATCGCTCTGCTCATGCTCCTTAACGTGGTCGGAAGCCCCCGTCGGGGTTCGGTCCCTCCCCTACCTGGGTCCACAGGCCGAGGGGAGGGCCTGACGTGATTTAAATCGTCAGCATCTCCGGCGTGATGTCGATCTTTGTGCCGCTCAGGACCGCCTCGTTCGCCTTCAAGGCGATCACCGTAGCGCGGTAACCCTCTTCGGGGCCGCACTCGGTCGGCTTGCCGGCGCGTACGGCGTCCAGGAACGTATCGCACGCGTAGTACAGGGGCGTCCGCTTGGGGTCCCCGTCCCGGTTCTTGGAAGGCTCCTTGCCCTCCGCCAGCAGTTTGGTGGCGTCGGCCACGAGCGCGATGCCCGTGTCGTCGCCGATGGTCTCCTTGTAGGCGTACACCTCCCACCCAAGCGCAGGGGCGTCCGCCTCCTTAAACATCCAGGCGCGCGTTTCGCGCAGCAGCACCGCCGCTGCGGTGCCCTGGAACAACTCGTAGGCGTCGCCGAACGAGTTGGCGAGGGTGGCGTCGTAGACCAGATGAACGCCGTCATCGTACTCCACGACGCACTGCACGGTGTCCGGGACCTGGCGCCCGTCCCGCCAGGCGACGATGCCGCCGAAGCCAGAGACCGCTTTGGGGGTCTTGTCCAGGTACCAGGAGGAGACGTCAATCTGGTGGATACCGATCTCGCCGATCAGGCCACCAGAGGTCTCCTTGCGGAGCCGCCAGTTCAGCTCTGCCTGCCGCTCGTCCGTGGGCGCAGCCCGGCGCCACGAGGTCTTCTTATGCCACTGGGCCTTACCCTGGGCGATCTTGTCCAGGGCGCCGGTGCGGATGAACCGGCGCACGTGGTGGTGCTGCGGGTTCGTGCGGAACTGCAGGCCACTGTGGAAGATCACCTTGGGCGCGGCGGCCTTGGCCGCCTGCGCGATCGCCTTCGCGTCCTCAACGGACGAAGCGAGCGGCGCTTCGCAGTACACATGCTTGCCCGCCGCCAGGGCGTCCAGCACAATCTGCTTGTGCTGATGCGACGGGGTGGCCACCCAGACCGCCTTGACATCCGGATCGGCGAGAACCTGCTTGTAGTCCGCGACCGCCTGAGCCTTCGGGTGGATGGCGAGCGCCCGCTTGTGGGCGCCCTCGTAGTGGTCGCAGACCGTCTTGACCACCGCTCCGTTGACGTAGGAGAGGCTGGTCAGGATCGCGCGCCCCTGGTCCCCGAGGCCAATCACCGCCACGTTCACCGGCGGCTTGGGCGCCTCCTTCTCGGCCGCCTTAACTCCGGCGACCGGGGCCTGCTGCGGGTCCGCCTCCAGGGTAATCTCTTCGGCGTGCAGGGCGGACGAGCCGCCGAGCAGGACGCCGAAGGCGAGCGCAGAGCCGCGCCCGAGGAGTTCGCGCCGGTTGATTCCGGCGTTCTTATCTTTGTGGTCCGTGTGTCCCATGGATGTTCGATTATTGCTTTCCGTGCTACTACGGCAATTACGGCGGTGACGCCGGTTGAGCTGCCTGCTTCACCTGTGGCTTGTCGTCGCCCTTCTCCAGTCCGAGTGCCCACCGGATGCCGCCCGCCAGATGCTTCTGGTACCAGTCGGCGTTCCAGACGTCCTTGCGATGGCCAAGCGCCGTGTAAAAGACGCGGCCCTTGCCTTCGCGGCGACACCAGGCGATGGGGTAGTCGCCGGGCGTTTTATCGTTGGGGTGGGAATCGAGCGTCAGCAGGCCGTGGACCCGCGGGCGCTCGAAGTTCTTGAACTGATAGATCTCGTCGTATACCTTGAAGGTCGGTTCCGGGAAGGACTTCGTGGCTGGGTGTTTCCGGTCCTCCACACGGCATTCTACCTCTACCTGTGGGCCGTGCGTCTTGAACTCGCCCCCCAGCATCTGAATATACGGCGCGTAGCCATGGTATGTGTCCGAGGCGGCGTGCGCGCCGATAAAGGCGTGGCCGTCCGCGATCCACTTGATGAAGGCGTCGCGGTCGGGCAGGGGGAGGTCGCCGGTAGTATTATTGAAGAAAACGGCGTCGTAGGGTTTCAGCCCTTCCGGGCTCATCTTCGCCGCCAACTCCTCGTCCGTGCGGGCGAAGTCCACGGTAAAGGCTCCCTTGCTCTCGCTGGCGAGCTTTTGCAGCACCTCTTCTCCGGTAGGGATGGAGTCGTGGCGGAAGCCCTTGGTCACGGACACAACGAGTATCCGCTTTGGGGAGCGCTGCAGTGGTTTGCCCGCGCGGGCAGGCTGCTGGGTAGCGGCGAGGAGAATCAGCGCAAGGACGGCGGCTGCGGACGCGAGGCCAAGGGAGGCGGCCAGCCAGCGCGGCTGCCGCCGCGCCGTGTCACGCCGCGGGGAGAAGGGGTGGGTCATGGAGCCTCCGGGGCAGGCGTCACGCCCGCTCGGTGGGACGCGTACGTCCCTCCCCTTCATTATAGCGACGTTGCCGCAACGGGGCAACCTCGCTCCGTGTGCTATGAGCATGGTTGCCGTGGGAGGGCTGTTGCCGGCGGCAACGCCCCCACGGCGGCAACGCCCCCACGGCGGCAACAGGGCACCAACCAACCTACGGCGCGAGCGGTCAGCGACCGGTGGCCTGCTCCTCGCGGTCGCGGTAGATGCGGCGCAGGGTCAGGTACTCCATCAGGTTCTCGATTGTGAGCATCCCGACGAGCGCGTTGGTGTCGTCGCGCACGAGGACCGGGGCGCGCTGGACACCGTCCGGGCGCATCAGGTACTCCTCCAGCGGGTCTTCTGGGTGGGCGAACAGGATATCGCGCTCCATAGCCCCGGCCACATAGGCGCTGTCTCCGTCGCGGGCGAGACCCCGCAGCAGCGCGCCACGGGAAAGCACACCGGCCACCTCGTCGCCGTGCAGCACCGGAAAGTCCTGCTGCGGGGTCGCAAGCAGCACCTCCGCCGCGCGGCGCAGCGTGTCCCCGACCGACAGCGTGGTGAACTCCCGCACCATCGCATCGCGCACCGGGGCGTTCTCCACGATCTCGCGGCTCTCCTCCGCCCGGACCTCCTGGCCCGCGCCGAAGAAGACGAACAGGGCGATCAGGAGGAGCACCGGGTTCGGCCCAATGTTGCCGAAGAGTCCCAGGCCCGCCGCGCCCATGAGGAGCGCGACGGCACGTCCAATGAACGCCGCCACGCGCGTGGCCTGCAGCCGGCCGACGTTCAGAGCGAGCCAGGAGCGCAGGACGCGTCCGCCGTCCATCGGGAAGGCAGGGATCATGTTGAACAGTACCAGGGCGATGTTCACCCCGAGCAGCATGGTGAGGAAGCCGCCCGACACGAACCCGCCAGGGGCCGGCTCCAGGGAATCGACGCGGGATGTGAATCCGCTAGCTCCCTCCATGAGCGCGATATAGCCCGCTATCAGCGCCGCGATGACGACATTGACCGCCGGACCGGCCAGCGCAATAAGCAGTTCGTGGCGCGGCCGGGGCGTTTGCTCGATCGAGGCGACCCCTCCGATGGGATACAGGGTGATGTCACGCACGGCATAGCCGTAGCGCTGAGCCACCAGGGAGTGACCCAGTTCGTGCAGGAGGACGCAGAAGAACACCGCCAGCACGAACAGGACCGGGAACGCCCCGCCGCGGCCGACGCCGGAGGCGGCCAGCCAGATAATCAACAGCAGAAACGTGAAGTGCAGGCGGATCGGAATGCCGGAGATCGTGGCTATGCGCAGCGACCAGGCGTCACCCCCGCCTGTGTCGGCTTCGGGGCGCCGGGCCTCCGTCTCTGGTCCTTGTGGTTGCGTGCTCATTATTTTTGGTACCCATTGCTATTTACTCCCTTCGCGGGGAGAACCGTTCCAGCGCATCGCCGTCGAGACGGTAGTACCGCCAGTCGCGCAGGTGCTGCGCGCCGCGGCGCTCGTAAAAGTCGATGGCAAGTTGGTTCCAGTCGAGACATACCCATTCCATGCGTCCACACCCACGCCGGTTGGCCTCTTCCGCCGCGGCACGGAACAGCGCCGAGCCCGCGCCAATGCCGCGCGCCTCCGGCAGCACAAACAGGTCTTCCAGGTACAGGGTCGGCTTCGCCAGGAACGACGAATACGTCTCCAGCAGGATGGCGTAGCCGACCGGGCGGCCGTCCGCGGATGCGTCGGATTCCGCCAGCAGCACCGTGAAGCGGGGCGGGGACGCCGAGAAGGCATCGCGAATAAGCCGCTCTCGGGCGTCCGGGGCGGGGCGCTCCAGCTTCTCGTAGTCGGCCAGAGCGTCGATGAGAGTCAGCAGAGCGTCGGCGTCAGCGGGTGCGGCGGGGCGAACGGAAACACGGGGTCGGGACATAGGATTAGGGATGCTCCTGTCAGGCTATGAGTGAGAGAAAAGGCGTGCCGCCGCTACGGCGGCGGCGGCTGTGACGGGCTAAAGCTCCCCGGGGCGTACCTCGGGGCCCGGCGCGCCGTCCGCGGCGGCACGGGCGCGGCCGAAGGCGACAAGGCGCACCCGCTCTGCCGCCGCCTCAGAGAGCCGGGCGGCGACCACAAGGTGCAGGCGCTCCGGGTCGAGGCGCAGGAAGCGCCCTAGGCCCAGCAGCTTCCCGGCGCCGTCGTGCAGTCCGAGCAGCACATCCCGGTGCGCCGGGAGCGAAAGGGCGCGTATGCTGCGCGCTTTGAAGTGCGCGGTGATCGCGCCCGCCTCGCTCTCCCACCCGGGACGCGGCACGGGGCCATCCAGGTACAGAGTCAGTACCCCGTCGGCGTTTTCTGCATAGACCACGGGCAGACGCAACGCGGTGCCGGCCCACTGCGCCTGGTCGGGCGGGATCGGGCGGCCGGTGCCAAGTGTCGCGCCGAGCGTGGCGACGGAGTCGAGCGGCAGGGCGACCTCGCGGGCGTCCAGCACCGCGCGGGACAGACGGGACAGGCGGCGGGTTGCACGCAGGGTGGGGGACTTGCGCCCAACCTCGGGGGGGACGGGCAGCCGGAGGGCTTTCGCACCGCCAGGCGCCGCAGCGCAGGCTGCGCGCACCAGGTTGTCGAGCCCGTCCCCGTCGCGCTCCAGCGCGATCACAAGCGCGGGGCGGCAGAGGGTCGCCTTAGCCACCTTGAGACGGCACGCGACGGGGCCGGTGACGAAACCGGTGGTGTCCAGGAGGATGCGCCGCGCCCCGGCGTCGCGCGCGGCCTGCACCGCGCGGGCGGTGGCTACGGCGTGCTCCAGCGGCAGGGCCTGCGCGCCGAGCGCTCCCACGAAGTACAGCCCGAAGGGCTTCAACTCCGCCATCTTCACCGCGGCGGGGTCTGCCCATGCTACCCCGACCGTGCCCGGCGGACCGATCTCGCTCTGCCCGATGTCAGCGTCCGCCACGGCGACGCGGCCCACGCTCTCCGCCAGCACGCGGGCCACGAGCGTCGCGAACGTGGTCTTGCCCCGGGGGGGGCGGGGGGGCCGGCGGCCCCGCCCCCCCCCCCGGCAGCGCGGCGATCGCCTCCAGAGCGGGCCGCCACGCCTCCGGCAGCGGCGGCGAGTCGGGGCTCATCCGCGTGGGCGCGTCCGGGCGGTCAGCGCTACGAAGCCGAGCGCGGGCACCGTCACCGTCAGGTCACCGGTCTCTGCGGAGACGCTCGCTTCACCCGGGCGGCTCTTCAGCAGGTCCGGATTCTCCCAGCTATTTGCCGCTTTCGGATCGTCGCCGCTGAGCACGGAAACGCTCTCGACCGCCTCCGCCGCGACGTTACCGAGGCGCACCGTCAGCGTTACGGCGTCCGCGCGGCCCCGGTTCACCAGGAAGAGTGAGAGCGCGCCGTCGGTCTCGTCGTAGGAGGCGGCGGCGTCCAGCACGGGCACCTCGCCGCGCTCCCCGGCAGCGTACGTGGGCGCATCGAGCAGCACGGGGCGCAGGGAGCGGCCCCGCGCCCGCTGCACGGTCTCTACGAAGGGGTAGTAGATGCTCTGGAACAGCAGGCCGTCCTTGCGGGTGAGGATCGGCGCGATGACGTTAACGACCTGCGCGATGCAGGCGATCTTCACGACGTCCGCGCGGCGCAGGAATGCGGTCAGGTACTGCGCGCACACCAGGGCGTCTTCGAGGTTATAGACCTCTTCCAGCAGGTGCGGCGCCTGCTTCCAGCCGCCGTCCTCACCGCGCGCCCGGTACCAAACGTTCCATTCATCGAAGGAGATGTAGACCCGCTTGTCGCTGCGCTTGCGGCCGCGGACATAGTCCAGCAGGCCGGCGTAGTCGTCGAGGATGCGCTCGATCTCCACGCCCTCCGCCAGGAACCAGTCGGTATCGTCGCGGTGGTTCAGGCTGTAGCGGTGGGCGGAGATGTAGGAGATGTGGTTCCAGCAGTACTCCAGCACCGTGCGGTCGTACTCCAGATAGGTGTCCATGAACCGCCCGGACGACCCGCAGGCCACGAGTTCGATGCTCGGGTCCAGGCCACGCATGATCTTCCCCGCCTGGTCGGCGCGTCGGGCGTACTCCTCAGCGGGCACCTGCCCTGCCTGCCAGGGGCCGTCCATCTCGTTGCCCAGGCACCATACCTTGACGCCGTACGGGTCCTTGTGCCCGTTGGCGACGCGCTTATCCGCCCAGTAGGTACCGGCGGGGAGGTTGCAGTACTCCACCAGGGCGGCGGCCTCGGTAGCCCCTTTTGTGCCGAGGTTCACCGCCATCATAGGGGCGGTGCCAAGCGCGCCGCACCACTGCATGAATTCGTCGGTGCCGAACTGGTTCGTTTCGATAGATTTCCAGGCGAAGTCGGGGCGTACCGGGCGGCTTTCGCGCGGCCCGATGCCGTCGGTCCAATCGTAGGCGCTGACGAAGTTGCCGCCGGGGTAGCGCATGAGCGGCATCTTCAGGGGCTTGAGAGCGTCGAGCACGTCCCGGCGGAACCCGTTCTCGTCGCTGAGGGGGTTGCCCGGGTCGTAGGCGCCTTCGTAGACGGCGCGCCCCAGGTGCTCCAGAAAGCCGCTGAAGAGGCGCGGGTCGATATCGCCGACGTGGAAGTCTGTATCGAGCTTGAGGGTGGCGGTTTTCATCTCACCGGTAGGGTTCGGCGGTCGGCACGGGGTTCCCTCTGCCGGGCTGGGTGGGAGGCGGAGGCGCCCCCCCGGCCCCTATCTCTACGGCTTCGGGGCGCGGTAGTGAAAATGCAACCAACTAGTTACTTGACAAAGGGGCGTGGTCGATCGGGCGTTCGGCGACCTGGGGCGGATTGACGTGGTGGTCAACAATGCGGGGTACAGTCTGGCAGGCGCCGCCGAGGAGTGCACGGAGAAGATGATCCGGCACCAGTTCGATACGAACCTGCTCGGCTCCCTCTTCGTGGTCCGGGCGGCCCTGCCGCATCTGCGCGCGCAGGGCGGCGGGCGCATTCTCCAGGTGGCCAGTGCCGCGGGACAACTCGCCTTTCCCGGGCTCTCCCTCTACGTCGCCTCCAATGGGGGATCAAGGGCTTTATAGAGTCCGTGGCGCAGGAGGTCGCGCCGTTCGGGATCGAGGCGACGATTTTCGAGGCGGGGCGGGGGCGGGGGGGGCGATACGGGCGGCGGGGGGGGGCG
>Ga0182793_1000964_pt1 | contig 19233 bp, 14 predicted proteins | sample Passage237A_FD_130498 | JGI IMG/M metagenome (GOLD analysis project Ga0182793, IMG submission 130498) | Cellulose adapted compost microbial communities from Newby Island Compost Facility, Milpitas, CA, USA - Passage2 37A (version 2) (version 2) ... | reverse complement strand
TCGTGGCGGATTTCCTCGATGCGGACGCAGCGCGTCAACGCGCCGCCGGAAACCGCGCGCAGCGGCGGCAGCGCCTGCGAGCATATTTCGCGCGCATAGCTGCAACGCGGCGCGAAAGGACAGCCCTGCGGCGTCTCGAACGCGGACGGCGCCTCCCCCGTTATCGCCTGCAGCGGCACGTCGCGCGGGCTGTCGAGCCGCGGCATGGAGCCCAGCAGCGCCGCCGAATACGGATGGGCGGGACGTTCGAGCAATCCCGCGACGCTGGTCTGCTCGAGCACGTAGCCGGCATACATCACGACCGCGTCCTCGCACACGTCGGCGGCGAGCGCGATGTCGTGGGTGATGAGCAGCAAAGCGAGGCCGATCTCCCGCTGCAGTTCCAGCACGAGGTCGATCACCTGCGCCTGCACGAGCGTGTCGAGGGCCGTGGTCGGCTCGTCGGCGATGAGAAGCTCCGGCGAGGCGAGCAGCGCCATGGCGATCATGACGCGCTGGCGCATGCCGCCGGACAGCTGGTGCGGATAGGCCCTCGCGCGCATCTGCGGGTCCGTGATGCCGACGCGCCGCAGCGCCTCCACGGCCCTGGCGCGCGCCGTCGCGGCGTCCTGGCCGCGAAGCAGCAACACTTCCTCGAGCTGCGTGCCGATCCGTTTGATCGGGTTGAGACCGGACAGAGAATCCTGGAACACCGCCGCCATGCGCCGCCGCACGATCCGGTCGACCGCCCCCTTGTCCAGCGGATCGTAGCGCTGCCCGCCGACGCTCAATGTCCCTGAAACCTCAGCTCCGGCCGGCAGCAGCCCCAGCATGGCCAGCGTCGTCATGGTCTTGCCGCTGCCGCTTTCGCCGATGATGGCGATGCGGTCGCCGGGGCGCACGGCCAGCGAAACGTCGCGGACCGCATAGACGGACCGCTCGCCCCGGCGAAACCTCACCGCCACCCCTTCCAGATGCAGCAGCGGCTCAGTACTCATTCAGGTGGTCGCGCAGCGTATTGCCACTGTATTCGGTGCGGAACGCGCCGCGCCGCTGGAGCTCCGGCACGACCTTCGTGAGGAACTCCGCGCAATAGCGGTAGTTCGTATAGCCGGCGCGCACATGGAAGCCGTCGATATCGGCCCGCTCGGCCGCGTCGATCAGCACGTCGGCGACATGCTCCGGCGTGCCGACGATCTCCCAGGACAGGTTACGCGCCTCGTGCATGGCCATCTCGCGCAATGTCGGTCCCCGCCCTTCCCGGATGTGGTACTGATCGAACTTGCCTTGCACCGCGCGCTGCTCGAGGTCGCTCGGCAGCGGCTCGTCCAGCGGATATTTGGACAGGTCGTGGCCCATATTGTCCGACAGCGTCGCAAGCCCGTTCTCGAGCTTCGCCATGTCGTTGAGCGCCTCGTTGCGCTCCTGCGCGATCGCCATCGTCTCGCCGAGAATCGGCTTGATCGCGTAGAAGACCTTGCAGGATTTGGGGTCGCGGCCGGAATCCGACAACTGGGTGCGGATGCTTTTCGTGTACGCCGCCATATCCTCGACCGAGTTCAGGTGGGCGATCAGCGCATCCGTGTTCTCGACGGCGAAACGGCGGCCGCGCGGCGAGGCGCCGGCCATGATGAGCGCCGGGCGCCCTTGCGGCGAGGCGGGGATGTTGAGAGGGCCGCGCGTGCTGTAATATTTGCCCTTGAAGTGCGCGGGCCGGACCTTCGACGGATCGGCGAAGCGGCCGTCGGTGCGATCCTCGAAACGCGCGTCCGGATCCCAGGTCTGCCAGAGCGCGCGGCAGGCGGCCAGATATTCGTCCGCCATGTCGTAGCGGGTGTCGTGCGGCGGGATTTCCTCGATGCCGTAGTTCTGCGCCGCCAGCGAGCTCCAGGAGGTCACCACGTTCCAGCCGATGCGGCCGCGCGAGATGTGATCGAGCGTGGAGAGCGCGCGCGACACCGTGTAGGGATGCGTGAAGGTGGTGGAGATCGTGGCCGCGAGCCCGATCCTGCTGGTGTGCACCGCCATCGCGGCCATCAGCGGGATCGGGTCCATCGGGTTCTGCAAGCCGCGCCCGCTTTCCACGTAGTAGTCGTGCGAGCCCCGGTACTGGTTGGCGATCGCCAGCGTATCGCCGATCAGGCACATGTCGAGCTTGAAGCGCTCGCACAGCCGCGCGACGTCGATGTAGAGCTGCGGATCGAGCGGATCGTAGCCTGGAGAGGGCGTGACGCCCTCTCCCTTTCCGCTGAACCAGGCGAGGTGGATCTTGCGCATGCTTGTCTTCCTGAAGCCGGATGGGAGGTAAGGGCCTTACTGCGGCGCCAGCCAGGCGTCCTGCAGCGAGTAGCGGCGCACGATCGGCCGCGGCTCATACCCTTTCAGCTCTGTCGACCACACCTCGAAGCGGTTCTGCATCCCCATGAGGGTGAGCGCGAACGCCTGGTCGGCGATGTAGTGGTTCAGCTCGTCGATGATCGCCTTGCGCTTGCCGACATCCGCCTCGACGCGCTGCGCCTCGATCAGCCTGTCGAGATTGGGATCCTTGCAGGTCGAGCGCGCGCTCGAGGAGTGGCTCGCCACATAGTAGGAATCGGGATCGACATCGACGATCATCGTGCCGGTGCCGGTGTACATGACGTAGCTGCCCTGCGTCTGCAGGGCGGTCGCGGCGGCATAGTCGACCGGCACGGCCTTGATGCGGATGCCGGCTTCGGCGGCGTGCTGGATGACGACCTCCGAGGCGCGGGCATAGCTTGCTAGCGACGCCACGTTCACGAACGCGATCTCGAGGTCCACCCCGTCGGGATAGCCCGCCTCGGCAAGCAACTGCTTGGCCTTCTCGACGTCACGCTGCTGGTAGGGGATGTCCGAGCCGTCGCCCTGATAGCCGAACACCTTGTCGCCGGACGGCGCATGCCAGGACGGGCCCGCATAGCCGCCGGGGATCACGATCTTGCGCAGCGCGTCGTAGTCGATGGAAAGCGACAGCGCACGGCGGACACGGACGTCGTCCAGCCCCTTCACCGTGCAGTTGAGCAGGATCTCGATGCCGCTGGTGAAATCCCCGTGCGTGATGTTGACGTCCTTCAGGGTCTGCAGTTGGCGCACGAAGTCGGGACGGAAGATCGCCATCTGCACCTCGCCGGTGCGCATCGCCGCGATCAGCGTGGAATCGTCGGGAATGGCGCGGATGTCGATGCCGTCCAGATGCGGCACATCCTTGTTCCAGTACCCCTCGAAACGGCGCAGCCGCATCACGTCGCCCGCCGTGAATTCGGTGACCTGGAACGGCCCGGTCCCGTTGACCTGGGTCGCGAAATTGACGCTTTCGGCCGATTCGGCATCGAGGATCGGCAGCACCTCGGGCGATGCCAGATAAGCCAGGAACGGCACGAAAGGCTGCTTGAGCTCGAACACGACCGTGTGGTCGTCCTCGGCGGTCACCTTCTCGACGAGGCGCATCTTGGTGCCTGCGTCGCTCGGGCGCTGCGGGTCCAGGATCCGGTTCATCGTGTAGACCACGTCGGCGGCGGTGAACGGGTTGCCGTTGTGGAACGTGACCCCCTCGCGCAGCTTGAAGCGGTAGCGCGTGGCGCTCTCCTCCTCCCAGGAGACGGCGAGCGAAGGCTGGAGATTGCGGTCGGCGTCGAAACGCAGCAGCCCCTCATAGATGAGATCGAAGGAAACGCGCTGCGGATAGGTGATGGTCGGCGGATGCGGCTCCAGATTGGGCTGCAGGGAGTCCTGCCCGATGACGAGGATCCCGCCCTTCACGGGATCGCCTTCGGCCGCCGCGGCAAGGCCGGGCACGGCGAAGAGCAGGCTGAGTGCGGTGGCAGCGCAGGCCTTGCGCAGGAAGGCAGCAGACTTTCGTGACATGCGACAACTCTCCCCTTGTGAGTTGGCGATCGTCGGAACCGGTCCGCCGAACGCTGACACAACATTATTCGCCGGCCAATCGGCGCGATTGGCTGGCACATAGGACGATCAATCCGCTTGTTTGGTTTGCAATTGATTCAGACCAATCCTCAAACCAATCCGAACCAATTTCATTTTCCTGACCGATCGAATACAGCCTAGGCGCATAAACTCGACGCGTAAAGTGGAAAATTTCGCTGGCTATACACAGACCAATCATGCATATGTTGGAGAAAGGGTGGAATTGGCCTGAATGCGGTCCGACAAAGTGCAAGCTTGGTTGCAACTTTCCGGCCAATTTGGTCGATACCGGTCGGCCTGGGGTCACGGATGCGCCCGGCTGAACAGCAAGGCGCCGTCCGGCCTCGGCACCGGGCGGCAATCGAATGGAGAGCCGTATCATGGCTGACGCCGAACGGGACGCCGGCATCGAGCCCAATCGCTATCGCATGGTGCTCGGGCACTATCCAACGGGCGTGGTCGTCATCAGCGCGCTCGACGAGGCGGGCGAGCCCGTCGGCATGGTCGTCGGCTCGTTCACGTCCGCTTCGATCGACCCGCCGCTCGTGGCCTACCTGCCCAGCAAGAGTTCGTCGTCATACCGCCAGTTGCGCAACGCGCGGCACTTCGTGGTCAACGTGCTCGCCGCCGATCAGGTGGCGCTGTGCCGGCAGTTCGCCGTGAAGGACGCCGGCGACAAATGGGCCGGGGTGGCGTGGCGACGCTCGGGGCGCGGCCTGCCGATCCTCGAGGGGGCCGTCGCCTGGATCGAATGCGAGATCTCCTCGACGCTGGATGCGGGCGACCACGACGTCGTGCTCGGCCGCGTCGTCGATCTGGATGCGACGAGCGATCGTCTGCCGCTGGTCTTCTTCCAGGGCGGCTACGGCCGCTTCACGCCGCGCTCGATCGTCTCGGCGGTCGACACCGAGCTGATACCGGTGCTCCAGATCGCCGAGCGCGCGCGCCCGATGCTCGAGCGGCTGGGCGAAAGCGTCGGCTACGAATGCGGCCTGCAGGCGATGCTTGGCGACGACCTCATGCTCGTCGCGGCCTATGCACCGCTCGGCGCGGCGAGAACCCCGCATCGGGTCGGCGCGCGCATGCCCTTCGTGCCGCCGTCCGGCTCCAATTTCGTGGCCTGGGCGGACGAGCGGACGGTCGCGGCATGGCTCGGCCGCTCGCCGGTGCCGCTGGCGCCCGAAGCCCGCGAGACGGTGCTCGCCGGGCTGGGGCGCGTGCGCGAGCGCGGCTTCTCGATCGTGCTCCACTCCCCCGCCTATACCGAGATCGACGGGGCCTTGCAGTCGTTGTCCGAGGGCGACATGCCCCCGGCGCACCGCCGCCGGCTGATGGAGCGGTTATCTTCGCTCGTCGATGCTTACGAGCCGCCGTCGCTTGCCTCGGTCGCCGCCTCGCGCATCCGGGTGCTCGGCGTACCGGTTCGCGACGCCGACGGCAACATCGCCGTCTCGCTGCAGCTGCGCCAGTTGCCGGCCGGGCAGGACGAGCGCGCGATCGCCGACCTAGTGGACCGTCTCCATGCGTCGGCGCGCGAGATCGCTGCGAACTGCCTGGAGGAGCCGGGCGCGCAACCACGCCTGCCTGCGGCGCGCGCGGCGTCCGCGCGGCGATGATGAGCGCGCGAAGCCGGTTCCGGCACGCCGCGCGGCCGCAGATGCCGACCTGCGCCGGCCTCGCGAAGGCTGGTGGTCAATTCGAATGGCCAATGGACTGCCAGTCGTTGCTGCATAAGACTGGTTCCTCTTTTGGGTGGAGCAGAATCGCATGAGTTCGCAGAGCACGGGGACCGAGCTACTCGAGACCGCGGACGGCGAGGCGGCACGGGAGCGGACCAGGAAAGTCAGCGACAAGATCAGGAACATGCTCGAGCAGCAGATCGTGGAAGGCCTCCTCGCGCCCGGCGAAAGGCTGCCCACCGAACGCGATCTGGCGGTCCGGTACGGCGTGTCGCGCTCCGTCGCGCGCTCGGCGATCATGTCGCTCGTGGAGAGCGGCAAGGTGCTGCGCCATGTCGGGCGGGGCTCCTTCGTGGTCGATGCCGAGCAGGCGTCGGGGGTCGAGGCCAGCATCTTCCACAACATCGCGCCGGCCGAGATGATGGAGTTCCGGCGGATCATCGAGCCGGGCAAGATCGATCTCATCATGCTCAACGCCAGCCGCGCCGATCTCGAAGCGATCTCGCAGGCAGTGGCAAATGGCGAGTTCGCCCAGAGCAAGGCGGAGTGGAACTCGGCCGACGACGATTTCCATCGCGCGATGGCCCGCGCCACGCACAACCGGCTCATCATCACGATCTACGAGGCGTTCCACACCGCCCGCCTCCAGGGCAGCTGGTTCAAGCTCAAGCACCAGACCGTCAACCAGGACCTCTGGCGCCATTTCCAGGCGCAGCACCGCGAGATCTCGGATGCCCTGAACAAAGGGGACCGGGATGCCGCGTTCAAGGCGACGCGCAATCACATCATGCAGGCGCGAGCGAGCATGCTCGGCTTCTTCGAAGCCAATTCAGGAGATTGATCGATAATGTTGTTGTCGGCAAAGCCAGACGCTCCCGCCGATCGGCCGGGGTTCAACTGCGTGTGGGAGGAAACCGCCGCCGCCGGTGAGACGTTCCCTCCCCTTTCCGGCCGCGCCAGCGCCGACGTCGTCGTGGTCGGCGGCGGCTATACCGGCCTGTCGGCGGCGCTGCACCTTTCGGAAAAGGGCGTGAAGGTCGTGCTGCTCGAGGCACGGGAGCCCGGCTGGGGCGCCTCGGGCCGCAATGGCGGCCAGGTGATCCCGGGCCTCAAATACGATCCGCCGGAGATGGTCTCCAAATACGGCCCCGATCTCGGCGGCAGGATGGCCGAATTCGCAGGCGGCGCCCCGGGCCTCGTCTTCGGCCTCATCGACCGTCTCGGCATCGATTGCGACGCGCGCCGCTGCGGCTGGATCCAGCCGGCCCACAGCAGCTTGCTGGAAGGTACGTTGCGGCGCCGCGCCGAGAGCTGGGCGGCGCTCGGCGCCGATGTCGAGATCCTCGACCGCGCACGTGTCGGCGAGCTTCTTGGCACCGATTCCTACAGGTCCGGCTGGCTCGACCGCCGCGGCGGCTCGGTCAATCCGGTGGCCTATGCGAGAGGGCTTGCCCGCGCCGTGCGCGCCGCCGGCGTCGAGATCCACTCCGGCTCTCCGGTCCGGTCGATCCGCCGCGAGAACGGCAGGTTCCACGTGGCGTGCGCTGCCGGCGCGGTCGAGGCCGATCAGGTCGTCCTGGCGACCAACGGCTACACCGACAATCTCTATCCGACGCTGAAGCGCACCATCATTGCCACGCACAGCTTCCAGGTCGCCACCGACCCGGTGCCGGAGGAGATACGACGCACCATCCTGCCGCAGGGACACGTCTCGTCCGACTCGCGCCGGGTGCTGCTCTATTTCCGCTTCGACCGCGACGGGCGCTTCCTCATGGGCGGGGTCGGCGCGGCGCAGGAGCCGGGCCGCGAGGCGCAATTCGCCCATCTGGTCCGCGCCGCCCGGCAGATTTTCCCGCAGTTGACGGTTCCATTCCGGCACCACTGGTATGGCAAGGTGGCGCTGACGCGCGATTTCATGCCCCACTTCCACGAGCTCGCCCCCGGCCTTCACGCCGGGCTGGGCTACAATGGCCGCGGCGTGGCGATGGGAACGGCGTTCGGGCAGCTTCTGGCGCGCCGCGTGGCCGGCGAGCCGGCATCGGCCCTGCCCTTCCCGACGACGGACATACACCCCATACCGTTCCATTTCTTGCGCAACATCTATGTGGGCGCGGTGCGGACCTACTACCGTGTCAGGGACATCACCGCCTAGCGTGTGTCCGGCAGGAAAATGGACGGCCGGCCCCGCATCCGGAGATCGGGCCGTCTCCCGGCGAACGCCCGCGACCGCGGCGGCGGTCTGTGTCCGAAAGCCCGCCGCGGAGCCCAATCAGGAGAGTTTTCGACCATGAACGGTGCCGACCGGCTTTGCGACGTGCTGCTCGTCAATGGCGTCGACGTCTGCTTCGCCAACCCCGGAACGTCGGAGATGCATTTCGTCGCCGCGCTCGACCGCAAGCCGCAGATGCGCTGCGTGCTCGGCCTGTTCGAAGGCGTGGTGACCGGAGCCGCAGACGGCTATGCGCGCATGGCCGGCAGGCCGGCCGCCACGCTGCTGCATCTGGGCCCCGGCCTCGCCAATGGACTGGCCAACCTGCACAATGCCCGCCGCGCCTTCACGCCGATCGTCAACGTCGTCGGCGACCACGCCGCCTATCATCTTCGCCATGACGCGCCGCTGACCTCCGACATCGAAAGCCTGGCAAGGCCGATGTCGGCATGGGTAGGGCGGGTCGCGGGTGCCGCGGACGTGCGGGCCGTAACGGAGGAAGCCTACATCAACGCGGTCGCGCGGCGCGGCGCCGCCACGATGATCCTGCCGGCCGACGCCGCCTGGAGCGAGGTCGCCGACGAACCGCTCGCCCCGGTCGAGGTGCCGGCGGCCGCACCGGCAGCGCCCGACGAAATCCGCGAGGCTGCGCGGGCGCTCTCCTCGGGCAAGCGGGCGACGATCATCCTCGGCGCCGGCGCGCTGCGTGCCGACGCACTCGAAACGGCGGCGCGGATCGCCGCCGCGACGGGCGCCGAGCTGTTCTCGCAACACTCGGCAAGGCACCAGCGCGGCGCCGGCCGCGTGCCCGTGAAGCCGATCCCGTCGCCGATCGACGCCACGATCGCCGCCCTTTCGGGCTTCGAGCTCGCGATCTGCATCGGCGCCAGGGCCCCGGTGGGTTTCTTCGCCTATCCCGGCAAGCCTAGCGAGATGCTGCCGCCGGGATGCCAAACGATCGGGCTCGGCACACCGCAGGACGATCTGCCGCTGACGCTGGAAATGCTGTGCGACGAGCTCGGCGCGCGAAAGGCGCAGGTCCCGCTGGCAGCCTTCAACCAGCGCGAGATCGAGGATGCGGCGGGGCCTCTGACCGCCGACGCCGTGGGCCGCGCGGTCGCCCGCCGGTTGCCCGAGAACGCGATCATCTGCGACGAATCGGTCACTTCGGGGCGCAATTTCGCGCAACTGGCCTTCGGCCTGCCGCCGCACGATCACCTGCCGCTGACCGGCGGCGCCATCGGTATCGGCTTTCCGCTGTCCGTCGGCGCAGCCATCGCCTGCCCCGACCGCAAGGTCGTTCTTCTGCAGGCGGACGGGAGCGGCATGTACACGGTGCAGGGCCTGTGGACGCAGGCGCGCGAGAACCTCGACATCGTCACCGTCGTCTATTCGAACCGCAAATATGCGATCCTGCAAGGCGAGATGCGCAATGTCGGCGTGCGGGATTTCGGCCGCAACGCCCGTGCCATGCTCGACCTCGACCGCCCGGATCTCGACTGGCTGCGGATCGCCAACGGCATGGGCGTCGAGGCCGGGCGTGCCGATACGGTGGACGGGTTCGCCAGATTGCTCGACGCCGCCCTGGCCCGCCGCGGACCGTTCCTGATCGAAGCCGTCATCTGAGCAGGCCCGGGATCGAGCACGCGCGTGCCGAGCAGGCCGGTCGAAGGCGCAGGCACCGTCAGCCGGTCGCCACCGAGTAGCCGCGCCGCACCTGCGCGATCGGCGGCTTGATGAGGTCGAGCTCGCCCGCCTTCATGTCGCGCGCGATGACGATCACCGCCGAAGGCCCGACATAGCCCGGGATCGGGCGGGGGTGGTTGAAAACGGTGCCGACGCTCTGGACGAGCAGGGGGTGCGCGGCATCCCGCGCGGTGACGATCCCCTTCGCGCGCAGCAGGCGGGGGCCGCCATATCCGGCGAGATTGTCGAACCATTCCAGCACGTCGTCCCGCTCCACCTGGTCGGCGAGCTCCACCAGGAAAACCCCGACCCGGCCATGGTCAAGCGACGCATCGCAGCTCAGGCTCGGCATGAGCTCGACGCGCGCATGCTGCTCGACGCCGTCGAAGACGTCTCCGTCCGACACCGCCATCCGCCTTTCGACGATGCGGGCGAACGGGTTGAGCAGGCCGATCGTGCGGGACGCCTCGGCGACGTCGGCCTCGGCGACGAGATCGGTCTTGGTCTGGACGATGATCTGCGCCGCCGAAAGCTGCGCGGCCGCTTCCTCGAAATGCCGGCTCGACAGCGGGCCGTTGACGCTGTCGTAGGTGGAGACGACGGAGACCGAGAACGGGACCGGCAGCCCCTGTAGCTGCCGGACGATGGGAGCCGGCCTCGAAAGGCCGCTGGTCTCGATGACGATCCTGTCCAGCGGCGCCCCCGAAACCTGCTCGTGCCGGTCGAGCAGGGAGGCGATCGTCACCGGAAGGCTGCTGCCGAGCGAGCAGCACACGCATCCGTTGGCAAGCCGGATCATCTGGATGTCTTCGGTGGTCGAGGCGATGGTCGCGCCGTCGATGTCGATCTCGCCGACATCGTTGACGATAATGCCGGTCCCCGCCCCGCCATTCCGCGCGAGCCAATCCAGCAGCAGGGTCGTCTTGCCGCTGCCCAGAAAGCCGCAAAGCAGAATGATGCGCGGCAGCGGGGCGCCGCTGCTCATGCTCCCGCCTCGAGGCTCCGGGCTGCCGGACGCGTGTCGTCGCCATCGCCGAAGCTGTCGGCCACGATCTTCTTGACGTCGTCGAGGAGCTCGGCCGGATCGTAGATCACGCCGTTCTTGATCGTATACTGGATGCCGCGATGCCACTCCGCCTTTCCGGTATCGTCGTTGAGGCGCCACGCCCCGGTTCCGTACAGATATTTGAGGTCGTCCAGCGGATCGTATGCGTGGACGAGGATGTCGGCGGACTTGCCCACCTCGATCGAACCGGTCTCCTTCTCGACCCCCAGCAGCTCCGCGCTCTGGAGCGTCGCCGCCTTGAAGATCTCCAGCGGGTGGAAGCCCGCTTCCTGCATCTGCTCCAACTCGCGGATGAAACAGAACCCGTAGAGCTGGAAGGTGAAGCCGGCATCGCTTCCGGGAACGACGCGCCCGCCCATATTCTTGTAATCGTTGCAGAACCTCATCCACCGGCGGAAATGTTCCTTCCACTGGACTTCGTTGCTCGTCGTCCACCTGTACCAGTGCGAGCAGTGCCCGCCACGATGCGGCTGGAAATAGGTCCACAGCGTCTTGTGCGTGTATTCGTCGTGCCAGTCGGCCCTGCGCGCGCGCATCAGGTCGCGGTTGGCCTCGAGAATCGCCAGCGTCGGAACGAAGCTATGATCCAGCTCGAGGAAGCGTTCGAGCGTTTCCACCCATTTGGCGCTTCCGGGCTCGGCGGCCTGAACGAAATTCTGGCTGCTCGAGGAGTAGCGCAGGGATTCGTCCATGAAATTGTAGCCGACCGGATAGGCCTGGAGCGTGCGATCGACGAACATCGCTTCCGGTATGCCGTAGAAATGCTCGGTCGAGGTGAGGCCCCACCCGGCGCTCCGCAGGGCGTTGACGGACGAAACCGCCGTCTGCGCGTGGTGGCAGCCCGTGCGCATCCCCAGCGCATTCGCCTCTTCCAGCGCCGCCCGCATAATCGCCGGTGGCGCGCCGAAGAACTTCAGGCCGTCGACCCCGCGCTCCTTCACCGCCCGCACCCAGCTGCGCGCCTGCTCGACCGTGTAGATCGTCTTCACGAACTCGTCGACCGCCGGGAAGTAGGCGTGAGCCACGATGTTCGGCGCGTCGATCTCGTTGCGGGCCGCCGCCTGCTTCTGCTGCAGCGTCCAGCCGACGCCATTCATGCAGGCCATCTCGCGGACGGTGGTGATGCCGTGCGCAAGCCAGAGCTTGTAGACGTAGTCCGCATCCGGCATCGGCCCGCTGGGGGCGTGGTAATACGTCCCGACATGGACATGCGCGTCGACGAAGCCCGGCGTCACCAGCTTGCCGGCGCAGTCGATCTCGCGCTCCCCCTGCGCCGGCCGCCGTGCAGGATCGATGGGCTTCAACGGCACGCCGACCAGGACCACCTCGGTGATGCGCCCGCCCTCGATGACGATGTCGTACGGCCCGGATGGCGGCGCGCCCGTCCCGTCCAGAAGCCGGGCGGAGCGCAATACGAGGCGGCGATAGGGACCGACGCCCCTGTCGGCGCTCGTCGCCGGCTTGACCACGGGATATCCCCTGGCGGTCATCGTGTCGGCCAGCTCGTCTCCGGGAAGGCTGGAGGTCGGCGAATATCTCTGGTTCATGGCTTTCTCTATCGATGTGGCATGCCATGCCGACGGGGCGCGGCACGGGGCGAGGATCCGGCAGCGGCGTGCGGAAGGCGGCCTACGAGATGAGCGCTGGCGCCACTTTCAGCAGGCGCTTCAGCTCGGCGAAGTGATTGAACGCGGAAGGACGGTATTTCTCCCACTCCTGCGCCGTCTGCTCCGCGAGCTCGTCGGACAGCACGCTGAGCGGCCGGCCCGTGGCATAAGCCAGCATCAGGTTCCTGCAGGCCCGCTCGATGTAATAGAGCTCGTCGAAGGCCTCGGCGACCGTCTCGGCGATCACGAGGACGCCGTGGTTGCCCATCATCAGGATCCGCCGGTTTCCGAGGGCGTCCACCAGCCGGCGCCCTTCCGCCTCGTTGTCGGCCAGGCCGCCGAACTCGAGATCGATCGCCACCCGGTTGAAGAAGCGCGCGGTGTTCTGGTCCACGGGCTTGATCTCGGGGTCCTTCAGCGAGCTGAGAGCGGTCGCATAGGGCGGATGCACATGCAGCACGCAGCGCGCATGCGGCAGCGACCGGTGTATGGCGCCGTGAATGGTCCACGCGGACGGGTCCGGCGCGTCGGCCCGCGACATCGTATCCTCGTCTGAGGCCGAGAGCAGGAGCAGGTCGGCGGCCTCGATCAGCGCGAAATGACGCCATTTCGGGTTCATCAGGAAACGCGAACCGTCGGGAGAGACCGCGGCGCTGTAGTGGTTGGCCACCGCCTCGTTCCATCCGAGAGCGGCAGTGAGCCGGAACGCGGCCGCGAGATCCTCCCGCAGCACCGCTTCCTGCGTCCGGCCATCTGTCTGCGTCAACATGCTTCTTCTCCTTGCCTGGGCGTGTTTGGAACGGCAGCTAGTAGAGGCCCTTGAGAGCCGCCTTCTGCGCGACGATCGAAAACAGCGCCGAGAGATTGGGGGTGGGGATCGCGACCGTCCTGGCGATCTGCTCCACCGCCGCCACGAGCGCGTCGAGCTCCAGCGGACGGCCGCTCTCGTAATCCTGCAGCATCGACGTCTTGATGTTGCCGAGGCCCCGCGAATCCTCGAGCTGCGCCGCATTGCTTATCGGAAAGCGGACGCCCACGGCCTCGCCCACCGCGCGCACTTCGTCCATCACGGCGAGCGTGAAGGCGACCGCGCGCGGGTCTTCGAGCATCTCCGTCACCGTGGCGCCGGTCGCCACGCTGAGCGGGTTCTGCGAAGCGTTGCGCAGCAGCTTCAGCCAGATCTCGTCGCGGATCCGCGCGGTCGTGCGCACATCCCAGCCGCAGGCGCTCAGCAAGTCGCGGACGGTTTCGAGGTCCTCGCTCTGCGACCCGTCGGGTTCGCCGATGACGAAGCGCTTGCCGACCGTATGATGGACGACGCCCGGCGCAACCGCCGCCCCGCCCACATAGGAGATCGCGGCGATGACCCTTTGCGGCCCCACCGCGCTCCACAATGCGCCGCCGGGGTCGAGAAGCGCGATCTGATGGCCCTCGAACGCGCCGCCGCTGGCGTGGAAATACCACCACGGGATCCCGTTGAGCACGCACACCACGCGCGTCTTCGGCCCCAGCAGCGAGGCGATCCCCTGTGCGGCCGGCGGATATTGGTGGGCTTTCAGGCAGACGAAAACGAGATCCTGGCGGCCGAGCTCGGCTGGATCTTCCGTCGCCCTGATCCGGAAGACGTGTTCGCTTCCGTCATCCTCGATCACCTTCAGGCCGGCAGCCCTGATGGCATCCAGATGGGCGCCGCGCGCGACCACGGACAGGTCGAGGCCGCGTTCCTTCTCCAGCCGGCATAGCCGGCCCACCACGCTGCCGCCCATCGCGCCGGCGCCGTAAATGCAAATCTTCATCTGTTGCTCCCGCTGCTTGCGCTTGCCGCCGACGCGTGCGCATCAGCCTCGTCTTTTCGGTTTCTGTGCCTGCGCCTGAGCGCCGCGAAGATCATCCAGCTCCAGGCCGAGACCACGACGCAGGCCAGCGCCGCGGACATCGGACGGTTGACGAAGGCGATTGGGTTTCCGTCGCCCTTCAATACGTTGCTGAGGAAGGAATCCTCCACCATCCGCCCGAGCACGAAGCCCAGGATCAGCGGGGCCAGCGGGTAGTCGTTCTTTTCGAGGAACCACGCCAGAAGGCCCGCGGCCAGCATGATCCAGAGATCGAAGATCAGATTGTTGACCGAGAGCGTCCCCACGATGCACAGCGACATCAGGATCGGATAGAGCATCCGGGGATCGACCCCCAGCACGTGCCGGGACGCTCTGATCGCGATGATCCCGAGCGGTATCATCAGCACGTTGGCGATGAAGAAGATGATGAACAGCGACGAGACCAGCTCCGCGCTCGTCACGAAGACCATCGGCCCCGGCGTGATGCCCTGCATGAGAAGGACGCCGATCACGATCGCGGTGATGGTGTCTCCCGGGACGCCAAACACGAGCGTCGGGACATAGGCGCCCGACAGCGACGCGTTGTTGGCGGCGCTGGCCTCGATCACCCCTTCCTCATGGCCATGGCCGAACCGCTCGGGCGTGCGCGAGAACCGTTTCGAGATCGAGTACGAGACCCAGGCCGCCACGTCCGAGCCGGCGCCGGGCAAGATGCCGATGACCGTGCCCACGACGCTGCCGCGCAAGGTCTGCCAGCGGTTTTTCAGCATGGCCGGCATCGAGACCTTGAGCAGGCTTCCCCGCACATGGGCCGGCGGTGGCAGGGCGTGGTGAAGCGTGGCGGCCTTGCGTAGCAGCTCCGACATGGCAAACAGGCCGACCAGGACCGCGATCAGGGACAGGCCGGCCATGAGGTTCATCGAGCCGAAGGTGAACCGTTGCTGGCCCATCACGGCATCCAGCCCGACCGTCGACATCAGCAGGCCAAGCAGGACCGAGGCGGTGCTCTTGAGGGGCGAGGCATTGGCCACCAGCGCCGCGCACGACAGGCCGAGCAGGCAGAACCAGAAATATTCGTAGCTGGAGAACTGGATGGCGATCTCGGCAAGCTGCGGGGCCAGCAGGACCAGCGCGGTCGTGCCGATGATCCCGCCCACGGCGGAGGACAGGACGTTGATGCCCAGCGCGACCTCCAGCTTTCCCGCAAGCCGCAACTGGTAGGTATCGTCGACATAGGCCGCCGATGCCGGGGTGCCGGGTATCCGCAGCAACGCGCCCGGAATGTCGCCTGCGAAGATCGCCATCGCCGAGGAGGTCACGATGGCCGCGAGGCTGATGATCGGATCCGCGAACAGGGTGAGCGGGACCAGCAGCGCGGTGGCCATCGTCGCCGTGAGCCCCGGTATGGCGCCGATGGCGAGGCCGTAGACGGCCGAGGCGAGGATGACCAGGAGGACGGTGGGCGAAAATACGGCCGCCAGCGAGCTCAGCGCGATATCCACAGGATCGCCTCCTCGATGAATCCCCAGGGCAGCGGCACGCGGAACAGCCTGACGAAGACGACGTAGAGGACGACCGTCGTCGCGACGCTGATCGCGATCGCCCTGATCCAGCGCACGCCGAAGGCGATCATCAGCGCCGACTGGACCAGCGGCATCGTCAGCAGGAATCCCAGACGCGGCGCAAGCAGGACGAAGGCCGGAACGGCGAGCAGGACAGAGACGACGGGAACCGCCGTCCCGGCCCGCCGGTACCATGCCTCGTCGTCGGGATCGGCCCGCACCGGCGCCTTTCGCCACGACGTCACCGCGATGGCGGCGCCGACGATCGCCAGCAGGGCTCCGACGACCGTCGGGAACAGCGCCGGACCGGCGCCGACCGGTGGGGACGGCAAGCGTGCAGCCCCCACCACGGTCAGGACGCCGAGCCCGGACAGCAGCAGTCCGGTCACTTTGTCGTTGAACATGAGATCAGTCTCGTTTGCTCAACCCGAGCGCCTTGATGAGCCTGCCGTTGCGTTCCGCCTGCTCGTCGAGGAACTGCGCGAAGCCGGCCGCATCGAGGAAGCCCATCCCGAAGCCGCTCTTCTTGTAGAAGTCGACAAAGTCATCCGACGCGACGACCCTCTGGGCGGCTGCATCGATCTTGCCGACGATGTCTGCCGGCAACCCCTTGGGGCCGATCAGGCCGCGCCACGATCCCGCCGCGACGGGGTCGCCGATCGCCTCCTCCACGGTCGGGATATCGGGGAACGCCTCGTTGCGCTTGTCGGCCAGCACGGCCAGCCCCCTCGCCCGCCCCGCCTCGATCATGCCCTTGCCTTCCGCCAGCGAGCTGAAGACGAAATCGATGCCGCCCGCGGCAAGTTCCTGCATGGATGCGGAGGCGCCCTGCGTTGGTACAAGAACGACGCGATTCGGGTCGATACCCTGCGATTCGAACAACGTGGAAATCGCAAGATGATAACCGGACCCCGCAGGCGAGCCCATCATCTTGTACGTTCCTTGGGGCGAAGCCTTGATGTCGTCCAACGCCTCCCGGAGCGTCGTCCATTTGCTGGATTCGGAAACAATGAAGGATGCCGGCTCCACGCCCAACAAGGCAAGAGGGGTTATATCTGTCTGGTTGAACTCGGCCATCCCGGTCCAATAGTAGGTGGTGATGTCCGGCGACGGCGTGCCGAGCGTATAACCGTCGGGCGCGGCGCTCACCATGCCCTGATGGCCAATAACGCCGCTTCCGCCGACAATATTGACGACATTGACGGGTTGTCCGAGCTCCTTCTCCAGACCGGAGGCAAGCTTGCGCGCGATCAGGTCGGTGCTCCCGCCCGCCGACCACGGCACGATCAATGCGATGGGCCGCTCCGGCCATTCGGCCAGCGCGGCGTTCGTCGAGAGCAGCGTTACAAACGCGGCCGCCACGAGTTTTTTCACCTGTCCATCCTCCTCACCAGGCTCGCCAGCACAGCGCGCCGATTGCTCTTGTTGTGGGATCCGATCGCGCGAAAGCGCCTACCAGACAGGTGCGATTGTTGACGGCCTGCGCCCGCTTTCTATAGAACGGATGCGACAAATCTTCGCTGCGGCCCGACTCATTCTCCGCGCCGGCGCGTCGGCGTGCGCAGCCGTCCGGCAGTCCGCGCACGGAGCTTATCGCCATGACACGTCGCCCGGCCCTCCCGGTGAAACCCGACGCGCGCGGCGCGCCCGGCAGGGACCCCGCGGCATTGCGGTTCGCGGTCATCATCCTCGACCACTTCGCGATCATGCCGTTTGCCGGCTTCGTCGACATGCTGCGGATCGTGTCGAGCCAGGGGATCGACAGGTCCCAGCAATGCACATGGCAGATCCTCGCGGCGGACCCCGGCCCGATCCGGTCCAGTTGCGGCGTGACGATCACGCCGGATGCCCTCGTCTGCGACGCGGCGCCCTTCGACTACCTCGCGATCCTGGGCGGCAACCCGACGCCGGTGCGGGCGCTGCATCCGGATGTGGCTCACCTGATCCAGGACGCCGCCGCACGCAACCTGACGCTCATCGGCATATCGTCCGGCATCTTCGCCCTGCACCGAGCAGGGGTGATGGACGGCTATCTCACCTGCATTCACAACTACTATTACAACGAGCTGAAGCGCGAATTTCCCGACGCCAACATCATCACCGACCGCAAGTTCGTCGTCGACAAGGGCAGGATCACCTGCGCCGGCGGAATTTCGGCCATCGACCTGGCCGGCTGGATCCTCAGCGACGAGTTCAGCCGCAACGCGGTGCAGGTGGCGCTCAACCTGCTCAGCGTCGACGGCTCCCCTTCCCAGAAGCTGGCCGCCGAACGTGGAGAAAACAGCCGGCTGATCGACAACAACAAGGTCCGCGACGCGGTCCAGATCATGGACACGAAGATCAATGCGCCGGCGAACATTTCGGAGCTGGCGAAGATCGTCGGGCTGTCGACACGCCATCTGGAACGCCTGTTCAAGGCCGAGATGGGAATGTCGCCGCAGCAATACGGGCTGGAGGTGAGGCTCCGCTACGCGTTGTGGGCCCTGCTCAACACGCGGCGATCGCTCGCCGAGATCGCCGCCGAATGCGGCTTCAACGACCAGTCGCATTTCGGCCGCGCGTTCCGCGCGCGATACGGCGCCACGCCGAGCCGGTTGCGCGCGCACGTCAACAACCCGGGCATGCGGAGCGACTGAGGGCCCCGCGCCGGCGCGCCACCACCGCATCAGGCGGAGGAGGCGATCTCCAGCTCGGCCGCGGCATTTGTGCACCTGACGACGACGATCGCGTAGCCGTCCCCGTCCAGGCGGGAGACGATTTCGCATCCGTCCCGGCTTTCCACCCGCAGGCCGCCGTCCAGCCTGATGGAAAAAAGCCCGGGAGCCGAGGCGGTGATCCGCACGCGATCCTCCGAGACGAACACGGAGACGGCCTTGCCGACATGGACCCGGTAGGCGGCGACGGCCTGCGAGGTCGTCAGGAAGGCAAGCCACGGGAACATGGACCGGACCTCCGCGAGCCAGCGGTCCAGCTCGGCAAGCAGGCCGGGCCTGCCATCCGCATTGACCGCACGCCACATCCTGCGGTCGGCGTTGCGGCAATAGCTTGCACCCGCGCCGGCGGTCGGGACGTCGATCACGTCGTCGGGATGGATGAAATGGCTCCACACGCCCATCCCCGCGATCTGCGACAGCATCTGCATGGCGACGGCTGGCGTCCGCACATAGCCATAGGTTTCCCGCGGCAGGCACAGCAGCGCCGGCTCCCACGGCTCGGGCCCGAAATCGCGGAACTCGCCGAGGCTGGCGTCGCCGATCGAATAGAGGCCGCAGACCGTTTCGATCTCGGGAAACACGTCCCTGAGGACGCGCACATGCTGCGGCCCGTACCAGTTGTTGGCCGGAACCCATGAGGTCGGCAACGGCGCCGGGACATTGTTTTGCCAGAACCTGCGCGCCTGCTCGAGCTTTGTGCGCAGCAATTCGAGATCGGGCCACGCATCGGCGGTGACCGGATCGTGGTTGTAGCCGTGGAAGCCGTATTCGTCCTCGCGCAGGTCCGAGCCGATCCGGGCGAAACGCTGCGCCAGCACGCGTTCGCCGTCCGCCGCCGTCCACGGCGGGCGGCCGGCCTCGCCGCGATTGTCGACGTCGTTGTAGTCCATCACCGCATACCAGGTGCAGCGGATGCCGTGCCGGGCTGCGAGTTCCCTGATGTCGCGCTGCCAG
>Ga0182793_1000958_pt1 | contig 19283 bp, 18 predicted proteins | sample Passage237A_FD_130498 | JGI IMG/M metagenome (GOLD analysis project Ga0182793, IMG submission 130498) | Cellulose adapted compost microbial communities from Newby Island Compost Facility, Milpitas, CA, USA - Passage2 37A (version 2) (version 2) ... | reverse complement strand
CCCCCCCCCCCCCCCCGCGGGCAGCCCCCCCCCCCCACCCCCCCCCCCCCCCCCCCGGCGAAAAAACAAAACCCCCCCCCCCCCCCCCCCCCCGCCGCTGAACCCGCCGTGGACTACCGTGCGCAAGCGGCTGCTCAAATCCAGGATGAACAACGCCAAGCCGTGGACCGCCAGATGGCCGGCCTGCAGGAGCAGGTAAAACGTCTGGCTGACGAACAAGCTCGCCGGGAAAAAGAGCAGGAAGATCGCCGTCTGGCGGCCCTGCGAAGCGAGCTCGCCGATATGCGCATGCTGCTGGAACAACAAATGTGGCGTATGCGCGAGCAGAGCGCGCCTGTCGCCGCGCCGGTGACAACGCCGATCCAGGACGCATTGCAAACCCATCTGGGTACTTTGGGTTTGCCTTCTGGTCTGGTCAAAAAGCTGGCGCTGGCTGCCAAACCCGGCAAACGCCTTAACGCTGCATGGCGCGATGCGCTGGCGCAACTCACTCAACAAGTGGCTACGGATACCTCCGATCGCGTGCAGAAGGGTGGTGTATTCGCCTTTGTCGGCCCGACCGGTGTGGGCAAAACCACCACCATCGCCAAACTCGCCGCGCGTTATGTGCTGGAGCACGGCCTTGGCAAGGTCGCACTGATCACCACCGACACCTATCGCGTCGGCGCCCATGACCAACTGCGCTCCCTCGGCCGCATTCTCAATGTGCCCGTGCGCGTGGTGGACCAGGAGCGCGGCCTGCCGACGGTGATCGCGAGCCTGAAAAATTATCCTTTGATCCTGATCGACACCGCCGGCTTCCGCCAGGGTGACCCGCTCCTGAAAGAACAGGAAGCGCTGCTGGATTCCTGTCCGGGTGTCGAGCGAATTCTGGTACTGGCCTGCAACAGCCAGCTGCAGACCCTGAAAGCCTCCGCCCACGCCCACAGCAGCGGCAAATTGCGCGGCTGTGTACTCACCAAACTGGACGAAGCCGGCAGCCTCGGCGAAGCCCTTGGTGTGGTGATTCAGCAGAAACTGCCGGTGCTGTATTGCACCGACGGTCAAGCCATTCCCAACGATCTCTCGGTCGCTTCCGCCGCGGCGCTGGTGGCCAAGGCCGTGGGCATGATGAAGGCGCAGAAGGGCAGTTTGGCGGCGGGGTCAGCGGTTTAAGCTTGGTAGATGAGGCCCTTCGACTACGCTCAGGGACCTATTTCCCCGGTGGCTGCCCTTCGACTTCGCTCAGGGACCTATTTCCCCGGTGGCTGCCCTTCGACTTCGCTCAGGGACCTATTTCCCCGGTGGCTGAGCGCAGTCGAAGCCCTTCGCTCAGGGATCTGTTCCAGGTGGCTGAGCGAAGTCGAAGCCAGATAAGCATCTATACTGAAAACAATCACAGCCCAGGCCGCGTCCGGGCGTTCACACAAGGTAATGTCTTGCATGAGCTCAAGTCGTCCAGTCAAAGTCATCGCGGTCACCGGAGGTAAGGGTGGGGTGGGTAAGACCAACCTGTCGGTCAATCTCAGTATCGCGCTGGCGGAAATGCAGCGTCGGGTAGTGCTGATGGATGCTGACCTGGGACTGGCGAATGTGGACGTGCTCTTAGGCTTGCAGGCGCGTTATACCCTGGCGGATGTGCTCAGTGGCGAGCGCCAGATTCGTGACATTCTGTTAAATGGCCCCAGTGGCATAAAAGTGGTTCCCGCATCCTCCGGCGTTGCCAATATGGCCAAGCTGACCAATCAGGAACACGCGGCCATCATTCACTCCTTCAGCGAACTCAGCGATCAGATCGACATATTGATGATCGATACCGCAGCGGGCATTTCCGACACCGTCGTCAGTTTTGTGCGCGCGGCGCAGGAAGTGTTGGTGGTGGTGTGCGATGAGCCTTCTTCTATTACCGACGCCTACGCGCTGATTAAATTACTCAATACCGAGCACGATGTTTTCCGCTTCCGGGTGATCGCCAATATGACGCGCACTCAGCAGGAAGGGACTAACCTGTTCAATAAATTGAATGGCGTATGCGAACGCTTTCTCGACGCATCGCTGCAATATGTTGGCTCCGTGCCCTTCGACGAGAACGTGCGCAAAGCGGTGCAGAAGCGCAAAGCGCTAATGGAATTCGCGCCGCAATGCAAAGCGTCGCAGGCGATTCGTGCCTTGGCGCACAAGGTCGACAGCTGGCCAGCGTCCAGTACGGCGCGCGGCCATTTGGAATTTTTCTTCGAGCGATTGCTGCAGTCCGCGCACGTTGGATAACGCGCGGCGCAATCAAGCACATAAAGAACCAAGCATGACAACAACACCCTTACGACCTCGGCTTCTCCCGGCGCGCGCCGGGGCACTGGAATACGCCCAGATAACACGTATGCAGTGTGAGCGGCGCGCTTGAGCGCCTATTGCGAAGTCAAACAGCGGGTATTTCAGTGGTAGCGGGCCGAATGGTGTACGAGCGAACTCAAGAAGTCGGCATGCAGCCGGTGCAGGTCGAACAATATGCTTACCTTGTTAAGCGTATTGCGCTGCACATGATTGCACGCCTGCCGGCGAGCGTGCAGCTCGACGATTTAATACAGGCGGGCATGATCGGCCTGCTGGAGGCCGCACAGAAATTCGACGGCAGCAAAGGCGCCTCTTTTGAAACCTACGCTGGCATCCGCATTCGCGGTGCCATAGTGGACGAAATGCGTCGCGGCGATTGGGTGCCGCGTTCGGTCCATCGCAATACTCGCCGCATCACCGAAGCCATGAATTATCTCGAAGCGCGTCTGGGGCGCGAGCCTATCGATGCGGAAATCGCTGCGGAGATGGAGATCAGCCTCGACGAATATCACGCCATGGCCAACGACAGTCTCAGCGGTCGGCTATTCAGCCTCGACGAAACTCTGCACGAAGAGGAAATCAACACGACTCAAATTTCCGTCAGCGAAATGCTGCAGGGCCCAGCGGAAGTCACCCAGCGCAAAGAGCTGCAAAAAGCCCTGGCGGAGGCCATCGACGATCTGCCGGAGCGGGAAAAACTGGTGTTGTCCCTGTATTACGAAGAAGAAATGAACCTTAAGGAGATAGGTCTGGTACTCGGCGTCAGCGAATCCCGGGTGTGCCAGATTCACAGCCAGGCGGCACTTAAACTCAAGAAAAAACTCAGCGCCTGGTGAACCGCGCGACACGCGCCGGCTTTATCTACGCTTATGTAAAACATCTTCCGGCCAAATCGCGGCCGACCGAGAAATTTTCTGGCCGCATGGCAGCGACGGACTAGACTTGTAGAAAGTCGAGCCTGTCAATCAGATAACGGGCTTGCGTCAAATACGACAAGCCCCGCCGATACAACCAATACGAGTGGGAAACTGGAGGTAGCGTTGGACAAAAACATGAAAATCCTCATCGTTGACGATTTTTCGACGATGCGCAGGATCATCAAAAATCTGCTGCGGGATTTGGGTTTTACCAACACGCAAGAGGCAGATGACGGCACCACCGCGCTGCCCATGTTACGCAGTGGTGATTTCGATTTTCTGGTGACCGACTGGAACATGCCGGGCATGACGGGCATAGATCTGCTCAAGCAGGTGCGCGCCGATCCCCGCCTGGCATCGCTGCCGGTACTCATGGTCACTGCCGAAGCCAAGCGCGACCAGATTATTGAAGCCGCGCAGGCTGGTGTGAATGGTTATGTCGTCAAACCGTTCACCGCACAGGTGTTGAAAGAAAAAATCGACAAGATTTTTGAACGTGTCGGCGGCTAATTAAATTCTCAGTGGTAGGTCCGGTAATGGGTACAACACGTCAACTGGCAAACGACGCAGAATTTGTCGCCGAATTACAGGATTGCGCCAAACTTCTAATCGAAAAACTGCAGAGCAATAACTTCGCGGAGGCCTCGCGGCTTATCCACAATCTTTACGAGGTGCGCGACCGCCATATTTTTAATTCGGTCGGCAGACTCACCCGCGCGCTGCACGACGCTATCGTTAATTTCAATGTGGACGCCAACGTGTATCCGGAGGCCAATTCCTCGGAAATTCGCGACGCGTCCGACCGCTTGCAATACGTCATTCGTATGACCCAGGACGCGGCGAATCGAACCATGGATCGCGTCGAAACCGCCGCGCCCATCGCCGCCAATCTCGGCCAGGAGGCGCACGCGTTGCGCACCGAATGGGCCAGGCTGCAACGTCGCGAAATGAGCAAAGAAGATTTCGGCAAACTCTACAGCCGCATCAACGATTTTCTCGCGCAGATGGGCGAGGGCACTGATGCACTCAACCAGAATTTGCAGGCGATTATTTTGGAACAGGGGTATCAAGACCTCACCGGGCAATTGCTCAAAAAGGTGATCGGTCTGATTACCGATGTGGAAAAAGAATTGGTGAATCTGGTGCGCATCGCCGGTCAGGTCGAAGAAGTCGCCGGCATCACCACTGAGCGCAAGGTCAGCGACAAGAGCGCCGATGGTTCCATCGGCGCTGAAGGTCCCCAAATCCATGCCCATCCCGATGTGGTCAGCGGGCAGGACGAGGTGGACGATCTTTTATCTAGTTTGGGTTTTTGAGGTGCTGAATGTCGTTCGGCGAAGATGATGAAATTCTTCAAGACTTCCTGGTGGAGGCGGGAGAGATTCTTGATCAATTGTCCGAGCAACTGGTCGAGCTGGAGCAGCGTCCGGACGACCGCAATCTGCTCAATGCAATTTTCCGCGGTTTTCACACCGTCAAAGGCGGCGCCGGCTTTTTGCAGCTGGATGCCATGGTGGAGTGTTGCCACGCCACGGAAAACCTGTTCGACATACTGCGCAACGGTAAACGCGATGTCACACCGACTTTGATGGACGTGGTGCTGCAGGCACTGGACACCATCAACTCGCAATTCAAGGACATTTCCCAGCGCGAAGAACCCACCCGCGCGACCCCCGAATTGATGGCCCGTCTGGCTGCTCTGGTCAATGGCAATGACGTCGCCGACACGCCGCCAGCCAAAACAGAACAGCCCGCTAAAGCTGCACCAGAACCACCGGCGAAAACCGAGGCTCCGCGCGCTCCTGAAAAACCGAAATCTGCGCCGCCGCAAGCGGGCGGCCTCGATCTCACCGACGACGAATTCGAAGGTTTTCTCGACGCCATTAACGCCAAACCGACAGAGGCAAAACCCGCCGCACCGGCTGCGGCAGGGGGCGATGAAATTACCGAAGACGAATTTGAAGCTCTGCTGGACCAACTGCACGGCTCCGGTAAAGGCCCAGGGACAGCTCCTGCGCCCGCACCTGAACCGGCTGCTAAATCCGGCAGCGACGAAATCAGCGATGACGAATTCGAATCCCTGCTCGATCAGATCCACGGCGCCGGCAAAGGCCCTGGTGCCACACCGCCAGTGGAGGACACTGCCAAAGCAGCGGCTGCCGCTGAGCCTGCGCAACCCGCAGCAGCTGGGGATCTGATTACCGATTCTGAATTTGAAGATTTATTGGACCAATTACATGGCCGTGGCAAAGGCCCATCCGTTGCCGCCGCCAAAGCCAACCCCGAACCTGTAGTGGCAAAACCCGCTGCTGCGCACGAAGAAGTCCAAAGCGCCGCGCCCAAATCTCGCGATGTCGGCGCCAGCACACGCAACAGCGACGGAGGCCAAGCGGCCTCTGCCAATCAGACGGAAACCACCGTGCGGGTGGATACCCAGCGTCTGGACGACATCATGAACATGGTGGGTGAACTGGTGCTGGTGCGTAACCGCTTGGTGCGCCTGGGCCTGGATTCCTCGGACGAATCCCTCTCCAAAGCCGTGGCCAATCTCGATGTGGTAACGGCGGATCTGCAAACGGCGGTGATGAAAACCCGCATGCAGCCGATCAAAAAAGTTTTCGGCCGTTTTCCCCGCGTGGTGCGCGATCTCGCGCGCAACCTGAAAAAAGAAATTCATCTGGAATTGGTGGGCGAAGAAACCGATCTGGATAAAAACCTGGTGGAAGCGCTCGCCGATCCGTTGGTTCACCTGGTGCGCAATTCCGTCGACCACGGTATCGAATTGCCTGCCGTGCGCGAAAGCGTTGGTAAATCCCGCATCGGCAAAGTGGTGCTGGCGGCGGAGCAGGAAGGCGATCATATCTTGCTGTCCATCACCGACGATGGCGCCGGCATGGACCCGGTCAAACTGCGGGAAAAAGCCGTAGAAAAAGGCCTGATGGATGCCGATGCGGCGGCGCGCTTGTCCGACGTCGAAGCGTTTAATTTGATTTTTGCCCCGGGATTTTCCACCAAGACGGAAATTTCCGATGTGTCCGGCCGCGGCGTCGGCATGGACGTGGTGAAAACCAAAATTTCCCAGCTCAACGGCTCCATCGAAATTCAATCGAAAAAAGGCGAGGGCACGCGCATCAGCATCAAAGTGCCGCTCACCCTCGCGATCATGCCGACGCTAATGATCATGCTTGGCCGCCAGGCGTTCGCACTGCCGCTGGTGAACGTCAACGAAATTTTCCAAATGGATCTGACCAAAGCTCACGTGGTGGACGGTCAGGAATGCGTGACCATCCGCGATAAAGCGATTCCAATTTTCTATTTAAAACGCTGGCTGGTGCGCGGCCACGACTACCGTAATAAAGTGCCGGGCGCCCATGTGGTGATTGTCACCGTGGGTACGCGCCGTGTCGGTTTTGTGGTGGATCAGTTGATCGGTCAGGAAGAAGTGGTGATCAAGCCCCTCGGCAAAATGCTGCATGGCACACCGGGAATGGCCGGCGCCACCATCACTGGCGACGGCACCATCGCGCTGATTCTGGACGTTCCGAGTTTGTTAAAACGCTACGCTGGCGGAAATTAAAAAGCCGCGATGCGCAGTACTGAATTATGTAGGGAAGGGAAGTTATTGAGAGACCGTCACCCGCGGGACACGGGTGGCGAGCCTCCATGGATGGATTTACGGCGTGTCGCTCAATAATTTCCCTTCCCCTTACCTCGATCTATCAATCGACACCCATTGATCTGCCGAACCAATGCTTGTCGACAGGCGTAAACCGTGCAGAAAATGAAATCCAAAAGCAGGGGTGGCTGTGGTTTATAAAGTTTTGGTCGTGGATGACTCCAGCTTTTTCCAGGGTCGCCTCAAAGAGATGATCAATGAGCACCCGGAACTCCAGGTGATTGGCGTTGCCGCCAACGGCCAGGAGGCAATTGAGCTGGCGGAAAAACTCCATCCAGACATTATTTCCATGGACTACGAAATGCCGTTTCTCGACGGCGTTTCCGCCGTGCGCGCCATTATGGCCAAACGTCCTGTACCCATCGTGATGTTTTCCTCCCTCACTTACGAAGGCGCGCGCATTACCTTGGATGCGCTGGAAGCCGGCGCGGTGGATTTCATCCCGAAAAATTTTGCCGAAGTCTCGCGCAATTCCGCCGGCCTGAAAAAGAAACTCCACGAAACCCTGCTGACCTTCGTCCGTCAGGCACAACCGCGCGCAATACAGCCGGTTGCGCCGCCGCGTCAAAATATTCCCCCCAAACCAGCAGCGCGCGCGCCCATTGAGCCGCCACCGCGGAAAATCGCAGAAGCGCCCGTTGTTCACCGCGGCTTAAAAGGCAAAGTCAAAATTCTGGTGATCGGCGCATCCACCGGCGGGCCGGTGGCGTTGACGGAAGTCATTCAAAAATTGCCGGCGTCTTTTGCGCTGCCGGTGGTGGTCATTCAACACATGCCGGAAAACTTCACCCGCGCGTTTGCCGAACGCTTGGATAAAGCGTGCGCAGTGCATGTCGCCGAGGCGAAAGACGGCGATACCTTGCAACCGGGACACGTACTGGTGGCGCCCGGCGGCAAACAACTGATTTTTGATAAGCGCGGCGGCGTCAAGATTTTGCCCGGCGACGAGCGCGTGAGTTGCAAACCGTCCGTGGACATCACCTTTGCCTCCGCCGCCAATGTTTATGGCGGCGCTGTGCTGGGAGTGGTGCTCACCGGCATGGGCTCGGACGGTGGCGATGGTGCGCGCTTGCTCAAAGACAAAGGCGCAGTGATCTGGGGACAGGATCAGGCGAGCTGTGTGGTCTACGGCATGCCCAAAGCAGTCGCCAGTCTGGCTGATGAAGTCTTGCCGCTTTCGCAAATAGGCCCGCGTCTGGCACAGGATCTTTAACATGGACATGCTTGCCGTCACTGGTGTGATTCTCGCGTTTGCCGCGCTGATCGGCGGCAATTTTCTCGAGGGCGGTTCCTGGCAATCCTTGATCAATGGCCCGGCGGCGCTGATCGTTTTCGGCGGCACCTTAGGTGCGGCCATTTTGCAAACGCCCAAAGCCAATTTGAAACGCGCGCTGAATTTATTTACTTGGATTTTCTTTCCGCCGCGCACGCAATTTCAGCACGGCATCAATACAGTCGTACGCTGGGCGAAGACCGCGCGTAAAGACGGCCTGCTCGGGCTGGAAAATATCGCCGAATCTGAAAAAGATCCGTTTTTCCGCAAAGGTCTGCAGCTGCTGGTGGACGGCAGTGAGCCGGAGGTAATTCGCCATGTGCTGGAAACCGATTTATTGGTGGCGGAAAAACGTGATTTCGACGCGGTGCATTTTTACGAAAGCATGGGCGGCTATGCGCCCACCATCGGCATTATCGGCGCGGTCATGGGCTTGATACATGTGATGCGCAATCTCACCGATCCGTCACTGCTCGGGCCGGGCATTGCGGTCGCTTTTGTTGCGACCATTTACGGCGTGGCTTTTGCCAACCTGCTGGCATTGCCGGTGGCGAATAAATTGCGTCAGTGTGTCAAGGAAACATCGCAATTTCGCGAGCTGATGATCGACGGCATAGTCGCCATTGCCGATGGCGAAAATCCGCGCACCATTGAAATGAAACTCAGCGGCTACCTGCATTAAATCCCTCTATGATCCGCCGCCGCGAAGAAGAGCAGCACAGCAAATCCGGTCACGAACGCTGGCTCGTTTCCTACGCAGATTTTATTACCCTGTTATTTGGTTTTTTTGTGGTGATGTATTCGGTATCGCAGGTGAGCGAACAAAAATACCGGGTGCTCTCCGAAACCCTGTCGTCGGTATTTGAAGGCAACACCAGTCTGCCTGCGCAAATGGATACTCGTAATGACCAGAATCCGCTGGATCAGCAGGGCAAAATCAGCGGCCTGTCGCCAGAAATTAATCTGGTGGATGTGGAAGTTCTCGCCCGCGATTTGGAAGATGCATTGATCCATCTGGTACAGCCCGGGCAGGTGCGCATCACGGCGACGGAGGAGTGGGTGCAGATCGACCTCAACGCCAACTTGCTATTCGATACCGCCAGCGCCGATCTCAAACCGGACGCGCAAACGCTGCTGCGTCAAGTCGCGGAAAAACTTGCGCCTTTTGACAACCAGATTGAAGTCTCCGGCCATACGGATAATCGCCCCATTCGCACCGCGAAATTCCAGAGCAACTGGGAATTGTCTTCCGCCCGCGCCACCTCCGTGGTGCGGTTGCTCGCTGATAGTGGCGTAGATCCCGCGCAGCTTTCCGCAGCGGGATTCGCCGAATTTCGCCCGGTGGCCGACAACACTACCGAAGAGGGAAGGGCGGCGAATCGTCGCGTGGTATTGATGGTGGCGCGCCACGCCGTGGAGCGCCCGACCGTGCCGCTGGAGCAAGTGCCGGCAACACCTGCGGAAGAACCCACTGCGCCGGCGGTTGAGCCAGCTATTGAAGCCGTCGCTGAACCTCCAGTCACTCCGCCAGCGGTGGCGGAACCGCCGCAACCGACACCCGCCGTCGAACCCGTACGCTTGAAACACGGCGGGCTGTTATTTACCAGCGACCCGAAACCGCCGCGCAAGGCGGAATAATCCATTCTTCTTACCGTGCACCGTTCTGCGCACGGTTTTTGCGTTACAGGTCTATATCTTTTCTATGCGTCAGAAATCCGGCGGGGGATTTGTCTTTGCAAGTGTGGGCTGTGGCTAATCAGAAGGGCGGGGTGGGTAAAACCACCACCGCCGTCGCGCTTGCCGGTCTCGCCGCTGACTCGGGCAAACGTGTGCTGTTGGTGGACCTCGACCCGCACGGCTCGCTCACCTGTTATTTCCGCCTCAATCCGGATGCACTGGCGAGCAGTACCTTTACGCTGTTTCAGGAGCGCAAAAATCTTTCCATGAGTTTGGTTGGTCAGCTGGTGGTGACCACCGCTTACCAAGGACTCAGCCTGTTGCCCGCCAGTACGGGGCTTGCCACCTTGGAGCGCCAGGCCATCGGCAGTGATGGTATGGGGCTGGTGATTGCCAAATCCCTGGCGCAGATATGGGACGATTTTGATCTGGCGATTCTCGACTGCCCACCGCACCTGGGGGTGTTGATGGTCAACGCCATGGCCGCCTGTCAGCAGCTGATTATTCCCGTGCAGACGGAGTTTCTCGCGCTGAAAGGCCTGGAGCGCATTCTTCATACCCTGCAGATGATGCAGCGCTCGCGCAGCCGCGAGCTGCCGTTTTTAATCGTGCCGACCCTGTTCGACCGCCGCACTCAGGCCTCCGTCACCACTCTGCGCGCCTTGCGCAACAACCACGGCGACCGTGTTTGGCCGGGCAGCATTCCGGTGGACACCAAATTCCGCGATGCCAGCAAAGCCGGTGTGCCGCCGCATTTATTCGCGCCGGACAGCCGCGGCGTGGATGCCTATCGCAGCCTGCTGCATTTTTTGATGCCGCGAAAATCCGCGCATAAATCCGCCGGGTGACGATTTATGGATCGACGTCGGACACTGGCAGATATGTGGATTATCCAGGCAGACAAATCTTGCCTAACCTTAAAAGGTCCATGCCGCCGCGACGATTCCGCGCCGGCTCTCCCTAATTTTTGTCCGCGCCTAGGGCGCCACGCGCGAGCCAGTTTGTGCAGCTCTTATTGATTTACTCAGGACACCAGCGATGATCAACCGCGATCAACAGGTGGTGCAGTCCTATCTCGACGAATTGCTGACGGAAGCGCCGCCGGCGGAATTTCGTCCTGCGCCCGTGGCCTCGCCCAGTGTCGCGCCAGCGCCCACCGCTGGCGCTTTGCAAGAGCAGGTACAGGCGTTGGAAGTGGTCAAACGCCAGCAATTGCAGGCGCTGCTGGATCGGCCTGCGCCAGTTGTCGCTCCGGTTGTTACTCCGCCGGAAGTGCCGCTGCAATCCGTCCAAGTTGAAGTAGCAGAATCTGTTGCACCTGAAGTCGAACTCGAAGCCGCGCTGGAGACGGTGGCGGTGGATTCACCCTTATTGCAGTGGAGCGCCAACGGCCGACCAGTATGGGCGCAGCAACCGTTTGATGTGTTGCTGTTCCGCGTAGCGGGCTTGACCCTCGCTGTGCCGATTATCGCCCTCGGCCAGATCTACCCGATCACCGACGGTCTGACACCGCTGTTCGGTCAGGCGGAATGGTTTATGGGCTTGCAGCCCACACCCACCGGTCGACTGCGTACGGTCAACACCGCGCTGTTTGTGATGCCCGAGCGCTACGACCCCGCGTTCGTCCAGTCCGCCCGCTATGTAGTGTCCATTGACGGCCTCGACTGGGGCCTGGCGGTGGATGAAGTGCAGCAGCCGATTCGCCTTGCGCCGGAGGATGTCACCTGGCGCAGCGAGCGCAGTAAACGCCCCTGGCTGGCTGGTACAGTGAAAACCGCCATGTGCGCACTGCTGGATGTGCCGCAGGTGGGCCGGTTGCTGGAGAGCCAGGATCGCAAACGCGCGGGCGCCAAGCGCTGAAATTCGCGCCTTTTCCCTTTCCCTGCGGTGGCACAGATGCTGCTGTTGACTATATTTAGGTGAGCCCGGCCGCGGATTATTGACGTCTAGAGCGGCCACACCCCCGAAGTTTGAGGATTGCCATCTATGGCCAGCAAGTTAATGAATAAAACCGCTGTCACTCAGGACGATCCCGTTCTGCAATGGGTGACGTTCCATCTCGCTGGCGAGACCTACGGCGTCAACGTTATGCAGGTGCAGGAAGTGCTGCGCTATACCGAAATTGCCCCGGTTCCCGGTGCGCCGGCGTATGTGCTGGGCATTATCAATCTGCGCGGCAACGTCGTGACTGTCATCGACACTCGCCACCGTTTTGGTTTGGAGCCGGGTGAAACCACCGACAACACTCGCATCGTCATTATCGAAGCGGAAAAGCACGTGGTCGGGATTCTGGTGGATAGCGTGGCGGAGGTGGTTTATCTGCGCCAATCCGAAATTGAAACCGCACCGAATGTCGGCAACGAGGATAGCGCCAAGTTTATTCAGGGCGTCTGCCACAAAAATGACGAGCTGCTGATTTTGATCGATTTAAACAAACTGCTCACCGATGACGAGTGGGCGGATCTGGAAATCTGAGCCATGCCTTTATCGAGCGGAATCTTATGGCTGTTGGGTGCGAGCATCGTCACCAGCCTGATCTGTCTCGTCGGCATGGCGGTGATTTGGACATGGGCCACGCGGCAACTCGCCGCTGCCCGTGCGCAATTCGGTGATCTCGAAAACAAAATTAATGTCGCCACCAGCGGCGCCGCTGGTATGGGCAATCGTATCGTTGCCCTGGAGCGCAAACTCAAGGCGCTGCAGGAAAAACAGGAGAACCAGACTGTCAGTGGCGTAGACGAATTCGCCTACACCCAGGCCCTGCAAATGTTCGAACAGGGTGCCGATGTGGCCACGGTCGCGTCCAATTGCGGATTTTCCGCCTCCGAGGCCCAGTTAATGGCCCTCGTCCAGCAACAGTTGCGCAAGCCGACAAAACCTCAGGCGCGCAAAAAGCCCGCAGAAACTCCCCATGAATCTTGATGTAATCCGCTGGCCCCGCGCGCTTTGGCTCGCGGGCGTTCTTATTTTGTCCGGCTGCAGCATTGTCAGCGTCGACCAACGCACCCGCTATCGCGATGCCGAAGGCTATTTTGATGTGAGCATGCTGGAGCAGATCAAAGTCGGCGAAACCTCCCACTCCTGGGTGGTGACGCGTTTCGGCCGTCCCTGGTATCGCGAAGTCGAAGCCCTCACTGGCTATCCCGTGGATGTGCAGATCAACACTTGGCGCTTCGAGCGCGAGCATCAGAAAAATACCCGCGTGTTAGTGCTATTCCGTTCGCGCAAGCTGGAGCAGCAGTTTGAATACCTGCATGTGGTCAGCGAAGGGGATAAGGTGATGCGCGCTTGGCGCGATGCCGCCGTAACCGTCGATACCTCGCGCTTGATGGCGGCAATGGGTTATTCGAAAAAAGCGGTGGTGGAAGAACGACAGGTGGTGCCGGTGGAAAATCCGGCGGCGCAAAATGTGCCACCGCCGGCAACCCTTTCTGTGGAGGATGTGGTCGCGCCAGCGCCTAAAAAACCGGCCAGCGCCACAGCATCCTGATCCCCCTTATCGAACCGGCTGTGCGTCCAATTGTTGCCCGTGCCAGTCTTTGCTGTCCGGCCCGAATAAAAACAGGTACGGATTCATAATCGCCTCTGGCGGTGTCACCACGGCCGGATCTTCCGCTGGATAAGCCTCTGATCGCATAGCAGTGCGCGTCGCACCCGGGTTGATGGAGTTGACCCGAATCGGCGTCTCCTCCAACTCATCCGCCAGCACCTGCATCAGCGTTTCCGTCGCTCCTTTTGATACCGCGTAACCGCCCCAGTAGGCGCGGCCTTTTCTGCCCACTGTTGAGCCGGTAAACACGATCCGTCCGTCCGCCGATTTTTGCAGCAGCGGCAGCAGAGCGCGGGTCAACAGAAACGGCGCGTTTACGTTCACCTGCATGACTTTCTGCCAGTCACTGTAGGAATACTGGCCCAGCGGCGTACGCCCGCCCAAAGCGCCGGCGTTGTGCAGCAGGCCGTCAACGCGGCCGAACTCATTCTCCAACGCGGCGCGCAGCTGTTCGTAATCCTGCGCGGTGGCACCTTCGAAATTGATGGGGAAAATCGCCGGTTTGGGGCCACCGGCGGCCTCAATGCTGTCGTACACGCTTTCCAGTTTGGCCAAGGTGCGGCCAAGCAACACTACAGTGGCGCCGTGGCGAGCAAAGGTTTGCGCGACGGCGCGGCCAATGCCGGAGCCAGCGCCGGTAACGACAATGATGCGGTCCTGCAGCAGTCCAGCGGACGGCTGGTAATTCAGAGGGTCGAGTTGGGTCATGTTGGGCTGTATTGATTGAGATAGGTGGTGATGATTGGCCAGATATCCGCCACCTGATCCGCCACATGGGTGGCATTCCAGGTGCGGTGTTCGTCAGCGTGGGAAGTAAAACCGTATCCGACCGCGATGGTGGGCATACCGGCGTTGTGTCCGCATTCGATATCGCGTTTGTGGTCGCCGATATAAATTGCTTCCGCTGGCGCGCAACCGACGGCGTTGCAAGCGAACAGCAAACCGGCGGGATCGGGTTTGCCCACGCCCACTTGGTCCGGGCTGACGGTAGCGCAGGGTGCGGAGGCAAATTCGAAATGGCGCATCAGCTCGGCGGTGTAGAGCTGCGGCTTATTGGTGACGATGCCCCAGGCGATTTCGTGTCGGCTTAATTGCTCGATCAGCTCAACAATGCCATCAAAAGGCTTGGTGTGCAGGGCGATATGCTGCAGATACATATCCAACAGGCGCTGGCGCAACGGCACCAAAACGTCGTCACTCACCTGACCAAAACCGAGTTTGATCAACGCTGTCGCGCCGTTGGAAACCTGCTCGCGGATCACATCTTGGGGAAGATCTTCCAAACCCTCAGCGCGCCGCACCTGATTCAATGCATGGCCAAGGTCTTCGCTGGTGTCCAGCAGGGTGCCGTCGAGATCAAAAAATACTGCCTTTAACGATCCCGTCACTTAAACCTCCGGCTTCTGCAGATACATGATGTAGTTGACGTCCACATCGCCCACGACTGTGCGGAAGCTCTGGTTGAACGGGTTGTAGACGATGCCGGCGATATCGCGCACCTGCAAACCAGCTTCGCGCGACCAGGCGGCGAGTTCGGAGGGGCGGATAAACTTTTTGTATTCGTGAGTTCCCCGCGGCAGCCAGCGCAGCACATATTCCGCACCCAGCACTGCCATCAAATAGGCTTTTGGGGTGCGGTTGAGAGTGGAGAAAAACACGTGGCCGCCGGGTTTCACCAGGGCAAAGCAGGCGTTGATCACCTGCGCGGGATCGGGCACGTGCTCGAGCATTTCCAGGCAAGTGACCACGTCGAATTGCTCCGGCGCTTCCGCCGCCAGCTGTTCGGCGGTGGTGCGGCGATAGTCGATGCTCAGGCCGCTGCTTTCCGCGTGCAGACGCGCCACTTCCAATGGTGCCTCACCCATATCAATGCCAGTCACCAGAGCGCCGCGCTGGGCCATGGCCTCAGTCAACAGACCGCCACCGCAGCCGATATCCAGTAGCTTTTTCTCCGCGACTCTGGCTTTGAGGTCGATGTAATTGGCGCGCACGGGGTTCATCTGGTGCAGCGGTTTAAAGTCGCCCTGCGGGTCCCACCAGCGGTTGGCCATGCGTTCGAATTTGGCGATTTCACCGGCATCCACATTGGCGGAAGCGGAAGAGTTCGTCTGGCTCATAAAGGTAACTCCGGCTCAGCGGGTGGCTTGATGCGGTCCTGCCAGAGCAGTGCGCGGCTGCGCAGCTCGGCGCTGTTCAGGGTGGTGAGCTGACCGTCCTGCAACAGGATTTTGCCCTCCACCCAGGCGTGGGTGACGCGGCTGCGGCGGTTGCTGTAGATCAGGTGCGAGATCAGATCGTAAAGCGGTGCAGTGTCGGTTTCATCCAGGCGCACGGCAATCACATCCGCGGCTTTGCCTGCCTCCAGACTGCCGATCTGGCTGTCCAACCCAAGCACCTTCGCGCCGCCCAGGGTCGCCATATGCAGTATCTGCCAGGCGGGCAGGGCGGTGGCGTCGCGGGCGGCAACTTTGCCCAGCAGCGCGGCGGTGGTCATTTCGCCAAACATGTCCAAGTCGTTATTACTGGCGGCACCGTCGGTGCCGAGGGCGACATTGATTCCCAGATCCAGCAGGCGCTGTACCGGACAAATGCCGCTCGCCAACTTCAGATTGGATTCGGGGCAGTGAACCACACTGGCGCCGCTCTGCTGCAGGATGTCCAGATCGCGGTCGCTCAGCTGGGTCATATGCACGCATTGGGTGAGCGGCGTAAGCACGCCCAGGTCGAGCAGGCGCTCAATCGGACGGAAACCCGTGGCGTCCACCGCTTGCAGCACTTCTGATGCAGTCTCGTGTAGATGAATATGCACCGGTGCCTGTAATTCTTCCGCCAGCATAGCGATGCGCTTGAGCGGCGCGTCCGCCACTGTGTAACCGGCGTGCGGGCCGAAACCGATGCGAATGCGCGGATGCGAGCGATAGTCGTCGCGCAGCATCAGGCCTTTGTGAATGTAATCATCGGCGTCTTTGGCCCAGTTGGTGGCGAAATCCATGACCGGAAAGGTGATCTGTGCGCGCAGCCCGGCGTGGTGTACCGCCGCTGCAGCGACTTCCGGGAAAAAGTACATATCGCTAAAGCAGGTAGTTCCGGTTCTGAGCATTTCCGCCAGCGCGAGCTGGGTGCCGTCGTGGACAAATTCCGCGTCTACCCAGCGTTTTTCCGCGGGCCAAATATGGTCTTTGAGCCAGCGCATCAGCGGCTGGTCATCGGCGTAGCCGCGCAGCAGCGACATGGCGGCGTGGGTATGAGCGTTGACGAGGCCGGGTATGAGCACATGCTGCGGCAGGTCTATGTGCTGACGGGGTGAGTATTCCTGCAGAACGCCATCAGTGGGGTGAATGGATTCGATGCAACCCTGATTAATCACCAGGCTGCAATCCCGGAATACCTTGCCAGCAGGTACGACGGGAATGATCCATTTGGCACTGACAATACAATCGACTGCGGTTGGCAGAGACATAAAACGGCTGGCCCGGGTGGATGAAACAGCGCGGAGTATACCCATTTCTTTCCAGTCGATCAGGCCTGCGGTTCGCTGGATTTTTGCTGATTCCCTCATTTAAGCTGCTTCGGCGCCAAGATTCCGGCGGATTTCCGCCGGGTTTTCTTTCATTCTTTTTGAGCAGGAGTTCGTTTATGCGTTGGCAATCCGGCAGACGCAGTTCCAATATCGAGGATCGCCGCGGCAGCAGTCCGTCGACGGCCATGGGCGCTGGCGGCGCGGTGATGCTGTTGCGTATTTTGCCTTGGCTACTGCGCAGTAAAGCTGGCCGCACGATTCTGGTAATCGGCATTGTGGTGGTGTTGGGTGCACGCATGATGGGAATCGATGTGCTGCCGCTGTTATTGGGCACAGGTACCAGCCAGCCGGTACAGAAAAGGCAGATTTCGCCGGAAGAGGAGGAACTGGTGGATTTTGTCTCGGTGGTGTTGGCGGATACGGAGACGACTTGGCAACAGCAATTCAAAGCGATGGGGCTAACGTACAAGGAGCCGACGTTGGTTTTGTTTTCCGGCAGTGTGTCGTCGGCGTGCGGCTTGGGGCAATCGGCGATGGGGCCGTTTTATTGTCCGGCGGATCAGAAACTCTATATCGATTTGTCCTTTTATCACGACCTCAAAACCCGCCATAACGCACCGGGGGATTTTGCGCAGGCGTATGTGATCGCCCATGAGGTGGGCCACCATGTGCAGACGCTGTTGGGCATTTCCGGCAAGGTGCATGCGGCGCGGCAGAAGTTATCGGAAAAAGAAGCGAACGTGTTATCCGTTAAGCAGGAGTTGCAGGCGGATTGTTTTGCCGGTGTGTGGGGACATTTCGCGAATACACAGCGGGAAATATTGGAAGAAGGCGATTTGGATGAGGCGCTGGTGGCGGCTTCTGCGATTGGCGATGATCGTTTACAGCAGCAGTCGCGAGGATACGTAACGCCGGATAGTTTTACACATGGCAGTTCGGATCAGCGGGTGCGCTGGTTCAGAAAGGGTTTTTCTACGGGATCGGTGGAGTCTTGCGATACGTTTAGTGCGGCGCAGCTTTGACTTATTGTCTGAGACCGCTGCGGAGCTCCACCGATGTATTTCGGGATCGCTGCAAGTACCACTTCGGGGCAGCCAACCTGAAAAACGGTTGGCGTTCCGTCATGCACAAAGCAGCGCTTTGTAAACGCATGACTACACCCATATACGCTCCCTCACGACCGGCCGGCGTTCCGGGTCCGTGTCGGTGAGGGTCCCGAAATACATCGCTGAAACTCCTCCGCTTAGTGCCAGAACGGGATTCAAAAAAACGATAAACGCGTTAGATACTTACTCTTTTATAGCGACGATATTTGGGTGTCCAAAACGCCTTTTCGATTTTGCTCTCCAGAACCTCATCCGACATCTCCAAAGCCAGTCCTTGTTGTTGCGCGATCTTGGCGATGCCAAAGGCGATTTTTTTGCTCAGTCGCGCCACCTCAGTTAACGGTGGTAATAAATTCCCGCTGCCGGTATTGGCCAGCGGCGATTCTTCCGCGAGGGTGGTACTGGCGAGCATCAACATTTCATCGGTAATTGCGCTGATATTTGCCGCTACCACTCCGAGGCCTATGCCCGGGAAAATATAGGAGTTGTTGCACTGGGCGATGGGGTAGATCTGGTCGTGATAAACCACGGGAGGGAACGGACTGCCTGTGGCGACTATGGCGGTGCCATCGGTCCATTCCATCACGTCCTGCGGACATGCCTCGATCTGTTTGATCGGATTGCTCAGCGGGAAGATGATTGGGTGGGTGCAGTGTCGGTTCATGGTGCGAATAACGTCTTCAGTGAAGAGTCCGGGCTGCCCGGAAACACCGATCAAAATTCCGGGGCGAAGGTTGTCCACCACTTCCAACAGCGACGGATAATTACCTGAGATCGGCCACTCCACGATGGCCGCGCGTCGTTGACATAGGCGTTGCTGAAAATCCCTCAATCCTTCCATGCCTTCCACGAGCAGGCCGTAGCGGTCCACCATATAAATCTGGCTGCGTGCCTGAGGCTCGGAAATCCCTTCGCTGCACATCTGTTTGATGATCTGTTCGGCGATACCGCAACCGGCAGAGCCGGCACCGACGAATACAACTCGCTGATCCGCTAATCGCACACCTTTACTGCGGCACGCGGCCAGCAGCGTACCGACGGTAACCGCGGCTGTGCCCTGGATATCGTCGTTAAAACAGCAAATCTCGTTGCGGTATTTCTGCAGCAGGGGCATGGCGTTGGGTTGAGCAAAGTCTTCGAACTGCACCAGCACTTTCGGCCAGCGCCGTTTAACTGCCTGAATAAAGCTGTCGACGAACGCGCTGTATTCCTCCGGCCCAATACGCGGATGGCGCGCGCCCATGTACATGGGAT
>Ga0182793_1000955_pt1 | contig 19359 bp, 14 predicted proteins | sample Passage237A_FD_130498 | JGI IMG/M metagenome (GOLD analysis project Ga0182793, IMG submission 130498) | Cellulose adapted compost microbial communities from Newby Island Compost Facility, Milpitas, CA, USA - Passage2 37A (version 2) (version 2) ... | reverse complement strand
GCGTCGCGCTTCCGCTAAATCAAACGATGCACTGGCGGCAAGAAACTGGGTTCTGTCCGTCTTGTCCGACTTGGCTGCTTTGGTATCTGCATCAACAATTGCGCGCAGCCAAAATGCTCTTTTTTCCGCGTCTGCCAGTTTTGCATAAATGTCAGCGACTCGAGACATGGCCTCCATATTTTGTGCATAGGGGCGTTTGTAGTTATTGGCGTAGTCGCGATAAGCGCGCAGCGCTGAGAGATAATCGTTTTTCTCTTGATAGAGTTCCGCCGCCTGCCACAGCGCCGCCATTTTTTCCTGCTCGGTGGACACGTAGTCTGTCAATTTCTCAAACTCCCGCGCCGCATCGAGACTGCGGCCGGCATTGAGATAAGCCACGGATAATTTTTTTGTGACTTCCGACTGGAGCGTATGTTTGGGATATTCGCGCTTAAAGGCATTCAAATAATGAATGGCCTCATCCCATTTAGCTGTGTCCATAAAAATCGCAATCGCGTCGTAGGTGGCCACGGGCGCAAGTTCCGATATAGGGGCCTCGCGTTGCACACGCAGAAATTCCCGCGCTGCTGCTTCCGAATTTCCTGTCTTGGCCACAGTTTCGGCTTGGCGATAAATACTTAATGCCAACTTATCCGAAAGATCCTTTTTATTTTTCGCCGCCAGATTGGGATTGGCCAACAGATCACGATAGACATTTTCGGCGTCGGCGTAGTTCTGCTGATCGAAGTACGCCTGAGCTTTCAGCAGATTGACCTCTTCACGCACATCTGCGGAGGCGGTATCCGGCAACAGATTGGCCAAGCTAGTAACTTGGTCGCGTAGGCCGGCTTTAAAGGCCAGCTGCACAGCATTCTTCACAATCAGCGGCGCCTGCTTATCTCCGGGATAGAGTTGAGCGTAGCGCTGGGCATAGCTCAAATGTTTATCCAGCAGAAGTTTCTTTTGCGATTCCGAAGCCTGACGTTGCAATTTGTCGGTGAGAAATACCGCAGCGTAAGCGGAATCCTTGTCCAAAATAATGTCGCCATCAAAAGCGGCCAGCTCGTAAAAGTGGAGCGCGCGCTCATCGGTTTGCGCCTGACTCAGCAGTTCCGCATAGAGTTGATAAATCTTGTCCTGCCGTGCGTAGCTGGAATAATCCTTCAGATAACGGTCGTACCAAGTTTTTGCGCTTTCATGAAACTGTGTTTTCTTGGTGCTGCGGTAGCGCGCATGATCTTGCCCGGCAAGCAACACGATGTTTTCCCGAATGGTGGCGATGGCCAATTTTTTATCGGCCTCGCTCACGCTAACTTTGGGATTGCGCCAAAACTGGGAGCCGGGTTCGTAACGGGAATAAAATCCAGAAAAGGCTTCGCTGTACTGAGCGAAAAACTGTTTGTCTTTCCAGATTTTGATAACCGCCAACCCCGCGCGAATCACATTAGCATCGTAGGGGTGATTTTTAACAAAGCCCTCATAAGTGGCGACGGCATCGGAATAGCGCTCCTGTTTCAGCTGGAGCTCTGCAACCGTCTTATAGGTTTGGTAGGCATATTCATTGGTGTTGTTGCTGGCGAAATATTCCTGAATAGCGGAATGCCCGCCCAAATAAACAAATGCGAGACCAATCGCCCGGAAGTATTCGCCAAATAGCTCCTGATCTGCTTTGTCGAGCTGACTTTCAGGCAAAAAGCCATGTTGATGCACGGCGAGAAAATAATCGTCCAGCGCCTCTTCATACATTTCTTGCTTGTAACGTGCCCAACCACGTTTAAATAATGCTTTTTCCTGGAATGCTTCCTGGTCGCGGGCATCAATGACATCGGTATAGGCCATCTCTGCATCAAGATAATGACCTTTTACAAACGCGTTTTCGCCGATACGAAATTTCGCTTCCACAAAATAGGGGGTATTGGGATAACGCTGGACCATTTTGTCCAAAGACTCGACCGCTTTTTCTGCTTCTCCTACTTGGTCGTAGGCCTTCGCCAGCTGATACAGCAGATGGTCATTACCTGCAGCGTCTGGGAATTTGTTGAGCGTATCGGTCAATAAAACAATGGTATTGCGGACGCGCTTTTCGTAAGCGGGATCATCGAGAACAACCGGGCCTTCACTCGATGTAGCTTTTGGATTTTCATCGAGAGCCAATTCCAGCTCGGCAATACGGGTAACGGCGCCGACCCGTAATTTATCGTTTTGATCTGCGTTCTTCACGTAATCGTAATACGCCTGTTTAATCTCTTCCTTGCTGCGGGAGACGGTGGTCGACGATTCCGTTCGGGTGGGCTTTACCGGTTTATCCAAATCACCTAGCGTGCCGGTTTGTTGGGGTTGCGAGCTGCATCCGCACAACATCAAGCTGGCGACGGCGGAGCAAAGCAGGGATTTTTTAAGGTTTGTCATAAAGTTGCGCCATACCGAATTTGGCTTGACTTAAGTAGCTGTTCAGAATGCTGATACGGGAATCAATTTTCTGCAGCGTGATTCCTTCCAAAAGCGCTTTGTATTGAGCGTGTAATGCCGAATATTGCGCTGACATTCCAAGTGTCGAACTTGCGTCGCGCATCGCCAGCAGGTTCTGGTAATTATTCAGCACGAAATTCGGAATGCCGTTCTGAGATCCATAAATTTCCGCAGCCTTGCTATCGAATTCTCTGATCAGCGTAATCGACGAATCAAAGTTGCTGCCTTTGAGCTTCTGCTGCCAATTCTCCAGCTCACGGATTTTATTTTCATAATGGCGGATGGCTTTTTGATAGGAAGTCGCGGCAGCGGCACCATCTTTAGCTTCCACCTGCGCGGTGGGTAATAACAGATAGGCTTCGTCCACGCTTAAATCCGCTGGAGTTTTCTCCGTCAGCAGAGCAAAAGCGTTGGCGGCTCCAGCGAAGTCGCTTTGGTAAGCCGCAGCCAAGCCAATGCCCATCAGCGCTTTATTCATGGATCCGCTGTTGAGTGCGACTTTTCTAAAAGTGTCGCGCGCGTCGCGGTAAAACTCATAATTTAATTGGGAGTAGCCCAGCACTACCAGGATGCGGTTGCGCAATTCCGGATCTCCACCGGTCAGATCCAGCGCTTTAATCGCTTTTTCAAATTCGATATGAGCTTCCGTCCACCAGCCTTGACGCAAAAAGGCGGTTCCTTCATTTAATTTCACATGGCTGAAATAGGGGGAAGTTTCGGGAATGTCTCGGTAATACGTTAGGGCTTTGCGATGTTGTTTCAGGCTTTGTAACGCATAACCCATTAACAGATGGTAATAATGGTTATTGCCAATACTGAGATCGCGTACCTCAACTTTACTGAGGGCCGCTTGCACGCCGCTCCAGTTACTGCGGGATTCATAATATTTGGCCAGCAGAAGGTAATAATTGGAAAGGGCAATCGGATTGCTCTGCTTTTTCAGACCTTCCGCCAGAGCCTGAATGGTGGCGGTGTCATTATGGCGATACAGATAATCGAGCAGGACATCAAATTCCTTTTTGCTCGCATTTTGCAGCAGAAGATTTTGATTGGCTCGTATGGCGGCCAATCCCTCCAGGATTGGAGCAGAGGCGACCTTTCGCGCCAAATCCTCGATTCCGTTTGCAGGTTGCGCGGGATACTTCTTCAAATACTGACGAAAAAACTGATCGAGAAATTCCTGGTACTTTTGATCCGCCGCCTCCAGCTCATTCGGCTGGGACACAGCTGGAGCGCCAGCGCGAGCCTGCGCGGTAGCAAAGAAGGGGAGAGCCAGACAAGCTGACAGCGCGACCAAGAGTAAGCAGATCTGCACGAGTGGCCATCCACATGGCCGTTTCTTCCTGAAGACGTATGACATGGGGCACCTATGGGACTACCGCCAAAACCCGGCGGCCATGATCGATCAAAAAACAGCCAAAACACTCACTGCCACTCAGCAAATCCGCGGCCCAGCACAGGTTCCAGCACGGCGGGTAATGATAATGCGGGATGGGCATTTTGTCTGCCCTGAGGTTGGGATACTGTGGGCTGGTCCCGGGGCTTAATCTTCGAATTCCGCGTAGGTATATAAAACTCCGCTGATTTCAATTTCTGGGCTACTTACCGTAGGCGTTCCGGTAATGCAATTTGCAAAGGGCGCACATAAGCCCTCAAATTCTTCCGAAAGACATCCTTCTCTGATCTGATGCTTTAAAGGGAAATCGGCGTAGGGAATTGTTCGGTAATTTTATTACTCAATGCATCATCGCACAAAGGCGCGGCCCATTTTCAAATGCTATGAATATCAAACTCCGGGGAAATTTTTTGTTTGATAAAACCTAACAAATCCTGGGTTTTCTTATGCGATCTTTTTATGGTCGAATTCCATGTAATGTTTGGAGAATGGTATTATTGTCTCAGCCGAATACACTGGCTTTCCAACTTTATCGTGGAATTGAACACCGAACGCCAAATCCGATATATCTTTTGCGCTCTTGGTCTCAATTTGAAGATTTCTCGTGCCGATATATGCATCCGTAGAGTTTTCCGCTGTAGACCAGAAGTTTGACTCCACTGATTTACCGAGACCATATGCATCATCGAACGATTTAATTTTGTCATCTCCATCTAGTCTTATACCACGAAATTGTATCGGACCCGCATCCGGCATTTTTCCGATTCCAGAGGAAACTAAATTGGCCAATTGTGTCGCTTCAGTCGAAGGTCCTGAAGCTAAAGCGACATTCAAATCCCTATAGAAAAGTTTGGTTGTGTAACCAAAGACAGCGTGGGCCTCGTCCGGCGTCATATCATATTTTTCGATCGCAGTAGCAATATTTCTTCGATAGTCTATACCTTTTTTCTCTAAGTCCTTATAAAAGTCTGCAATGTCATTTTGTGAAAGTTGCTTGAACCCAGAAACGAGATTCAGGTACTCGGGTGCCTCAGACACATCTCCTGGTTTTGGTGAGGCGAGTTTGGAAATCTTATCCTCACCTGAACTCAACCTCTGCCCCTCAGGCTTCTCCGCTGTCACCTTTTGCTTAGAATCCACACCGCCTTTGGTTTTCTGACTTATCTTCTTGCGCTGCAATAGTTTTCCGAGTTTGCGGAGCATGCCGCCGAGGGTGCGGAGGCGGGCGGCGTGGCGGATTTTGCTGGCGATTTGGGCGGCGTTGCCGAGGCCGCCGGTGAAGGCCAGTAACAACGCGGTTAAAACTATTTCAAAAAGTCCACCGCCCGCGAACTCTGCCCATTCGATGCTGGACTGCGCGCCCGCGTAGTCCTTGCCAAACTGAATGAACATCTCTCGGAATTCGGCGTCGTCTGCGATATACGCGACGATCTCATAAGCCTCTGTGATGATAGAAAGAACTTCATCTTTATCCAGATTGCGGATGTCGATGCCGAGGAGGTCGGCGAGATCTTTGAATTCCTCGTCCTGATAATTTTTTGTCAGGCTTTCGCGCCAATCGGTCCAGGTGAGTTCGCCGTTGCGGTAGCTGGTATAAGAGGCCTGCAACAGATTGTTCATGCGCGTTACGGGGCTCATGAACAGGGCCAGTTCCCCGGCTTTAACCACAACATCTTTGGCAAAGGTGAGCAGGCCTATTGCGCCATTCCATAAACCGCGTCCAACCGCTGCGGTATAGCTGACGGACTTCCCGAGTGTGGATTGTTTGTCCAGCTCATCCTGATGTGCTTTAGCTTCGGCACGCTGCTCTTCCAGAATGCCATCCAACACTGTTTGAATTTGGGTGCGAAGCTCTGTGAGTTCATCTTCTAAAGATTCGCTAGGTAGCAGCTGATAGTCAACCGAACCCGGCGGTAAACCGCTCAGGCATGCTTGCCCTTGGTCGTTTAAATAACCTGTCCAGGTCATTCCGCTGCCATCAACTGCGGTAAACATTCCCTGCACGGGTGATCCGTCGGGATAGGTGTATTCGAGCTGCGCCCAATGATCTTCTTCCGGGTCTTTCACCTGGGTGACGGCGATACCTTCACCTACCTGTGTCATGGCTCAATCCTTTCTGGTATCAAACAAACGGCAGCCCGAAATGCATGATCGGCTGCAGTGGTAATTAAACAAGGGGAGGGCGTTCTTGCGTGACGCATGTCGTAACAGGCGATGCTGATCAAGGCCGCGCCTGTCGCCGCGCCTATGTCGCCGTAGGTGTCAGCGGGATGTTCGTGCTGGAGATCCTGCAGGCGGTGGCTCGCACGGGTCATGGCGATGCCGAGTTCTTTGGCCCAAAAACTCTCGCCATTGGCGCTGCTGTAGAGATGACTCACTTTCAGCGGTTCTGGCAAATATTCCAGGGCATGCTGCACTGCCTCGTGAAGACCTTCGCCGAGATAAGCTTCATCGCTGTACAGATGGCCGAGCTCATGGCCAAATCCGGGCGGCGTCAGCGCAAAAATGTAATTGTCTTTGCGCATGGCGAGGGTTGGATCCGCTGTGAGAAGCAGACAGCCCGCTCCGTCGCCAGGAACGAAGCTATCGGAAACGCCAGGGCGCTCCGATTTCACTCTTTGGTCTTGATCCAACATCTGCAACCAAGCACTGTTTTGTGCGGTATCAACTCCGCCGATTAAAACGAAGGGATAATTCAACTCCAGGAGATAATGGTAAGCCAGGCGCAAAGCTTCCAAGACTCCGGCACGGCCGAGACTATTGATCCGACTCTGCGAATAATCGATGGGCAGATCCACCTGCTGGGCAAAATCCGCAAAAAAATCTTTGCTGAGTTGATGATTCAAGCCGCGATAATTTTCCGGGCCGGCCAATAGCAACGGAACGGGCTCTCCATCATGGGAAAGCAGCGCCTGCTCTGCCGCTACTTGCAACATTCTGATAAGCCGTTGATCGCGCAGTGAACATGCCGAAGAATCGAACGAATCTGCAAGGGGGGGCAATGATTCTTCTGGGACCTGCGCCAGCGTAATCAGATGATGATCATGGGTGAAATAATTCGCCCGTTGAAAGGCGGATATGCCTGTACGATAGACGGCCCCCACCATATCGGCGGTGCCACCTGTTGCTGTGATAAGACCGGCGCTAGCGATATAAACATGACCACTCATTCGCGGCACCTACCACATGAAACTATTTCTACTCTAGTCAATGCTGGTATCGGAAAATAATTCACAGCTGAAATATCTCCGCGCGAGCGTGATCGAGGAGCGGCCGATCAGGCAAAAGCGTGGCCAAATGCAAGGCAGCGGTTCGGCGATGCGCTTGATTGGCATGTTGATATAAATTCAGTATTTTCCTGGTCTCTAAAGGCTCTCCGAGAAAATACCGCTGTCCTGATTTCCAGCGCGCGCTATTTTGTTGCCATGCCGACATCAATTTGTTTGGGTCTACGCGTGGCAGTTCCTCATCCAAATCGGCAAAATCGCTTTCTTCCGATTGGGTCGGGTGCGGTTTTAGCCAATCATTTTCCAGCGTGATACCAGTGATCGTAACGACAGCCTGCGTAGCCTTTTGATTGAACTCTTCCAGCTTCGCCATTTGCAATAACCAGGGTAGCGCGCTCGCATCGCTTAATACTGTGCATCCTTCAATCGCTTGTCGCCGTGTGGCTTCATTGCGTGACAAACCATCCACCAATGCACGCGCCTCGGCAGTATCCAACAACAACAAAAGGCTTGTTAAAGCGTCCTTCTGCCAATGGTTGTCTGCTTTTGCGAATTTCTTCAGCACAGGAATAGCGGTTGTATCCTTAAGCAAAGCACAGCTCCAGGCCGCCCAGAATTTTACCTCTATGCACTTATCCGCCATTGCGCTGTGCAACAGCGGCAGCATATCTGCTCGTTTTAGTGTGCCCGCTAATTTAAGCGCAGTGATAAATAGATCTTTGTGAGATTTAATATCGGGTTGCTGAAGAATTTTTGTCAGATAGCTGCGCGGATCTTCCCGGCGGAGGTGACACGCCGACAGCGCCAGATATTGGTGATGCTTGTTTTGACTGATAAGAAATTTTTTTATCCAGGGATGCACCAATGAGCCCGGCAGGTAGGCCAAAGCCGAGCTGATACCCGCAATGCCCTCACGATTACCCGTGGACCATTCCACCAGTTTCTGTATATTTTTGGTATTGAGCGTACGAAATGCGAGAACCGCGCTCGCAAAAAAATAACCCGCATCGGCCACATCGACCGACTCTTCAAATAAGGCCCAGGAAATATCCGGTGCCTGCAGTAAGGCTCGAAAGTAGTTCTGCATCCGCTCGTCCATCGCGGCCAAATCCCATTGAAAATATGCCGGGTGATCGACTACCTGACTTCTCTGGAGCCACAAAAATGCCACATCATCCAGAAGGCGCTCGAAAATGGGGCGATAACCCAACATAACTCGGGACATGGGCAATTGCTCTACCACAAATTTCCGCTCATCAACCCATGATATTTTTTTTGTTGTGAAATAAAGGATCGCCCATACGGCAGACGTTTTTGCCTTCAAACTTCACATCAAACGAATACATCATAAATTCGCACACACCCATTTGGTCACTGCTGATCACGCCTTTCGCCACACCAGGTTCATCACCCGAGCTGCGAGAATATTCCGCACCTTTTACCATAGGCATTTGGCCATCGGTTTTGACGGATTTTGGACCTTTGCTGGTATCGGATGCCATACCGATATTGGGGTAGGGAATAGGCACAGGGCCCGGCGGTGTTTTGCAAACATCGGGAAATACGATGCTCAGTCCACCACTTGATTTATGAACAATACCGAGGCTATTAGCGAAAGTCGTCTGGGCCATACATTCTCCTTCAGCGAATCATCTTGACGCTGATCTGTCGAATTTTGCGCGTGTGCTTGTCACCGATGTACGCAGACCGCCACATCATACTTACCAGCAATTGATTGGGTTGGAGATGAATCGTTTCCAACGTAAAGGGCGCTGTTACTTCATGCGTTTTCAGCTGAATATGATTCACAAGGTTGATTCGCGGCAGCTTGAAAGTCTGCTCACCCATTGGGTGCATGCCGGTAATAAAAACGGGCTCACCACCCACTATAAACCCGGGATAAATTTGGTCATCCGGTGCACAGTTATTGAATCTGGAATCAAAATTTTCTGGCAAATAGGGCGCGCGATTATGTTGCCAATGATCATCATAGGTGCCGGCAAATGTCGCTCGTGGATACCAATGCGGTGCTACAGGTGCGAAGCAAGCCGGAGAGGGACGCATGCCAAATTGTTGGATCAGTTGCGCGGGATTTTCCAGATTGGGCAGCGGCCATGTTTCAACTTCAGTTTCGGTAAGATCGCCGGAAAAACCCATCCCTACCGGATTCCGTTCTTCCTGTTGATGCAATTTACCGTCTACTAATAACACCCCACCAAATGCTCGTTCATAGGTCAACGGCATTTGCGTGAATGGCTGCGCCTGCGTCATTCGGCCGTGATCCCACACTCGGTCGCCAAATACTTTGACAACCTTGTGTAAATCCGCAACCTGAAGCGACACATCTAACTGGCGCACCTCTTGAGCGTCGCGGCTAAAAGCTGTGCCCGTCATCACGATGTCAGTCCCCGCTTTACCAGTATGATAATCCGACGCAACTAATAAGCTTGAATGACCAATTTCTCCTGAATACTCATCCTTCTTTTGTGGTTCAGCCTGTTCTGGAGCGAGAGCAAGTTTGGGGAAAAAAATAAAAGTCGCTTTCACAAGCGTGTAGAGCGTGTCTATTCCCTGCTCATTAGGGAACACAGCTATATCAGCGGCAAACGGCGTGTGGTTTTTCAGCTGAAACATCTGTTTTTCTCGATCCCAGAGATTAAATCAGTTCACCTGAACTGATCCGCCGAGAATGCGATTGACACCACTCGCCCGGCTCAATAAATATTTTCCGCGAATAACGATTTTTCCCGCTTTGGTCAGGGTAATGCTGGCCTCTCCGCATTTAAGCACTACCTCTTCCTGCCCTTCGATAACTACCTGGCGGCCATCAACTTTCACGACATCCTGCGATGCTGCATGCGGCGTAGGGCTGGCCTCGATATTCTCGACCGGCAAGGAAAAGTTCTCCAATAACTCATCCAGCGGATTGTGGATAAAACCCATGATCACCGGTCTACGGAGATCACCGGAAGCGAACAGTAATGCCACTTGGCGACCAATATGCTGCCTCGTCACTGGCAAAGTGGATACCGCTGCCTGCGGCACCGCATCCGGGTTGCAGTCGTAGTCCACCAACGGCGTTCCCTGCGCATCGAGATTCTTCAGCTGTCCGAGAATAATCTCGCCCGGTGCGAGCACCGGTTGGGTACCGCTGAGCGCAGTGTTCGTTGATTGCGATGTAGGATTGCTCATAAGACTCAGTTACTGGTGACCTTGCTGCCTTTCAACACCACATTGCCGGATCCCTTCACGTTGATGTTGTTACCGGAAATGGTGATGTCGCCATTTTTCTTCATTACGATGGAGGCGGAGCCCGTTTTCAGGGTGATCTGATCGTCCGCTTGTAGCGTTATGGTTTTTGCGCTGAGCGAATACTCTTTGGTTACTTTTTCCGAATACTTACCGCTAACGCTCTCCTGCAGATCCTTTCCGACCGTGATGGTCATATTTTTGCCGACGCTTTCGCTGTGGTTTTCGCCGATATCAATACTGATATTCTTGCCCACACTAAACGTCATATTCTTGGCAATCGACTCGGTCTGGTTACCGCCGATGGTTTTGTTGCGGTCTTCCTTGATTTCGTAGGTCTCATTTTTGCCGACCATTTTATTGCGGTTGGCTTCTACCGTGAGGCTTTGATCGTTCTCCACGTGAGTATCAAAATCTTTCTCCGCGTGGAGATAAACTTGTTCGCTGCCTTTTTTGTCTTCAAAGCGGAATTCATTGAAATTCTGCGCGGTGCCGCCTTTGGTGGATCGGCTTTTGATACCGCTCTGAGTTTTGGAACTGTAAACCGGTTTGTTCCAACCGTTGTAAACGGAGCCGGTCACCAGCGGTCGATCTGGATCGCCATCCAGAAAATTGACGATGACCTCGTGGCCGATACGGGGAATAAATGAAGCGCCCCATTGGTTGCCGGCCCAGCTTTGCACCACGCGAATAAAACAGGTGCTGTTTTCATCGTTTTTACCCTGCCGGTCCCAATAAAACTGCACTTTGATGCGGCAGTGTTCGTCAATATAAATTTCTTCTCCTGCGGGACCGACCACAATTGCCGATTGCGGGCCTTTCATTAAAGGCTTTTCGTGAATGGGCTGCGGTCTGAAATGAATTTTCGCAGGGATACAGATGAATTCGTTGTAGTATTCCGGCTGGCCTTCCTGTCCTGCAAAAAAGCTCGCGTCGGTGACATGGTGGCGCACAGAAACCAAGATATAGTTGTCGCGCTCCGCCGCCGTATCGTGTTTGGCCAGCTTGAATTTACCGCCGGCGTAAAAGCTCGAACAATCGCTCGCACCTTCCACCAAATCTCGGAAAGTCTCCTCCGCCTCCAGGCGAATTTTGACTAGATCCGCGCCTGCGGAATAATCGTACAGACTCGCGTAGCTGTAATGCTCAAATTTGCCGTTATTGGCAAAGGTGCTTTTGGTTTTGGTGGAGGTTTTGAGGTCTTTTTTCGGCTCTTTGAAGTTGTAATCATTGAGCGTCCAATGACCTTTCTTGAATTTATGAAAGTGCTCCCAGCGGTGGATCTGAGTATTGGGCATATTGCCTTTGGAATACTCCAGATTCGTCTCTTTTACTTCTTCATAAGCATTCAGTTGATCGACCAGAATCAATTTATGCTGGCTTTCAGTGTGCTGGAAATAGTAGGCAATGCCTTCTTCTTCGAGAAGACGCGAAATAAAGTGAAAGTCGCTTTCGTGATACTGAACGCAGTATTCCCGGGGCTTTCCGCCGCCGGCTTTGAATTCGAAATGCGTAAATCCGAGTTCATTGAAAACTTCGGTAACGATCTGCTTGGTATTTTTTTCTTGGAAAATCCGGCAATTTTGCGTGCGCGTGAGAAACCACAACCACGGAACCATGGTCATGCGGTAGCGACGATAATTGTGCGGGCCGACTTCACCGAAGGTGAATGAGGAAATAAAACCGTTAAAGCAGCGTTTGTGCTCGTTCTGAATCGTAACGGTTGCGGATTTCCCTACAATTTTATCCGGCGAAATTTGATGGTTGTCGGAGTAGAGTTCCAGCTCGTATTCGAATAATCCGGAGATATATTCGGTACCGCTCAGTGAGGTGATAACAAAGGTATCTTTGCCGAGAGAGAAATCCGTGATGGATATCAGGCGATGTTCTTGCGTGATTTGTCCCATATAACAGTACCTTGTCTGATGTCTGAGCTTTTGAAAATCCTACCCAGCTCGTCCTTGAGGAGTCCATTTGACCAACTGCGATGATCTATAACACCCCAAAACTACAAATAGCCCGCTCGCGTTGCGGCAGGCTATTTCCTGGGATTGGGCACCGTAAAGTGCCCTGTTTACCCGCTGGATTACAGCGGTTTTGCCGTTGTAAGGTCGTAACCAGCGCGCTGTGGGCTCTTGCCAGCATTTTTCTTGTCGAAGTCATGATAGTTGACAAGGATTTTGGAGTAGCTGAGCGTGATGCTTTCAACAGGATCGCTCTCACCGCCAGCAGAGATGGAATAGCCGCTGACCAAGCAGTCATGCAGTTCATAATCCATAAACTGAGTAACTTTATCTGCGCCGGTTTGCACAAATTTGACTTTTACCAGTTTGCCAGAAGAACCAGTAACAGATTCTTTGAAGAGCGGAGTGGAAGATATGTCAGCGTTTTTAGTGAAAGTGATTTCACTCAGGCTTGGACGGGTTGCTTCACGGTTGGCCATGTGACCTGCCTCCATGGTGATCCCACGACCTACGCCGAACTGGATTGAATGAACGGAAATATGGTTGGCGAAACCTTCCGCAGTCACGTTGCCAGGGATTCCTTCGTATTCGATATAAACGGCCATTAGTGTTCTCCATAATTCAATTGTGTTGTGTCGAGCTGGCACTTTGTCCTGATAGAGCTGCAACACACCCTGCATAAACTTTGCAGAAAGAAATTTGATGTCTCTACCGTGGATGAGCTGTCTGCTTCAATGTTCCAGCGCCGCTAACGATAAGCGAACCCCGCTGCCAATTGCAACGGCAAACCGCCAAATAGAGGAAAAAAATCCAAGAAAAATTATTTAATACTATCAATGGCTTAATGTAAAAAAACTCGGCGCGTTGCACCTCTGGATTGGCGCCTTTTTGGCAATTTTGCTTATGCAAAAGAGTTGCCAGAGAAAACATATCGCGGGAAAAGTTATGGCCACCCGTCGGATCAGCGCCAGCGCCACTTGCGGTTGCGCCGACCAAAAGTCGCGGCAGCGAGCACGCCGGCAACTGCACCAAAGGCATGACCTTCAAAGGACACGCCCGGCTGGGTGGGTAAAACGCCCATAATCATCCCACCGTACAAAATAATGACCAAGCAGGAAATTATGAAATTCATCACACTTTTCTCAAAGAAAGCGAGTGTGATAGTCAAGCTCCACAGCCCGAATATCCAACCACTTGCACCCAGATGAATCGCTGGGCGCCCAAAAAACCACACTAATAGGCCACCGACAATGATGATGAGCAGACTTGCCTGTGTATAGAAACGCTTGCCTCTTACTAGGCAAAGGCTGCTAAAAATCAGCAGGCCCACCGAATTATTGGCGAGATGGAGCCAACTGCCGTGCAGGAAAGGCGCTGTAAAAATAAAGGGGAGACTGAACACCTCGCGCGGATGGATGCCAAACACACGCAGCATGCCACCAGTGAATTCGTTGACCACCTGAACCAAAAACATGATCAACAGCATTTGGAAAACCAGGGTCAATCCGTAGCGGGACAAAAATTGTTTCATCAGGGAATACTGGCTTCGTCTTCGCGCAGCAGGGTCAATTGCAGATCTTCGGATGTCGCAGTGACGATGACCACCATGGGATGACAGCAAACCGAACAATCCTCAATGTAGCTCTGTTCGGGAATCGAACAATCCACTACCAATTCGATGCGCTCCCCGCAGTAGGGGCAAAAATCCGACAGAGTCTCCAGCATAAATTCAAGCCTCAAAAAATTCGCTGCGCCAAATGATATATTGTTGATTTTCGCCGCCACGGGTTTGTATGTCTGATCTTCATTTATGGCAACAGCTTTTGATCTGCCTGATATTCGCCTGGAGCGGCTTTGTGCGTTCCGGCCTCGGATTCGGCGGCGCGCTTATGTCCATGCCATTCTTGTTACTGATCGACAATCGCCCGCTGGTATATTTGCCGATTATTGCCATTCATTTATTGATCTTTGCCAGCATTACGGTGATGCAAAATCACTGGCGCAACACCAGCGCAGAAAAAGGCAGCGTTGATTGGAAGTATCTCAAACGCGCGTTGTTAATCATGATCGGGCCCAAGCTGGCTGGTGTGTTCGGTTTGATAACGCTGCCCAACCATATTATGAGCGGGATTATTTTCGCCATAGTCGCTGGGTATTCCTTTACCTATATCTTCAATAAACCTTTTCGCAGCACCAATCCGCTGATCGACGTGATCTTTCTCGGGCTCGGTGCTTATATCAGCGGCACATCTCTGATCGGTGCGCCACTGATCATGGCGGTATTTGCGAATCATGTGGCGCGCACCCAATTGCGCGATACATTGTTCGTCCTCTGGTTTATTTTGGTCACCATCAAAATGGTGGCCTTTATTCTGGCGGATGTGGATTTGCAATGGCTTATGCATCTTTGGCTGCTACCCGCCGCTGCAATCGGCCACATTATCGGCTTGCGCTTTCACGATTATTTATTGCGCCAGGACAATAAATTTTTCTTCCGCGTTTTAGGCACTGTTTTGCTAATAACCAGTACGTTAGGCCTTGCGAAAATCATTGCGGAATAAGTTATAGCTTGCCGAAACGTAAAGCGCTGACCGCGAGGCACAACCAACCTAAAAGAAAACATAAACCACCCACCGGAGTGATTGGGCCCAGCCAGCGCGGCCCGCCCAGAGCGAGCCAATAAAGACTGCCGCTGAACAATACTATACCCGCGATAAATAAGTATCCCGCTGCATTCAACCAGCCGCTGGTGACAGTCTTGCTCCACAAAATTCCGACCACGCATAAAACCAACGCGTGATAGAAGTGATATTGCACTCCAGTTTGCCAGATGCCGAGGTGATATTCGGTAAGGCGGCTTTTTAAGCCATGGGAGCCGAACGCGCCGAGAGACACCGCGAGAAAGCCATTGATCGCAGCAATAAATAAGAAGATATTGGCTTTAACCATAGTCGTTGCGGACCTCTAAGTGAAATTGTTTTCCCAAATACCGTCCATAAAATCCAATGCCGCCTGGTGGCGAATGGTTTTACGATGGTTGGCCCACAGGCGAGCGATCTGATCCTGACGGCACACCTTGCGATCCACCAATACCCGGGTTTTCAATTCGCCAATAGGCTGCTGCGTCGGACATTTACTGAATACCAGCTGGTTGCTGATCATGTCCAGGAACGGCCCGGACTTGCTGGTGGGCATAATAAAAATCAGCTGCAGACCAAGGCTTTCCGTTAAGTAGCGAATTACTTCGCGCGAACGGGTTTCGTCCATTTTTGAAAATGCCTCGTCCACCATCACCATGCGCAAATGGGATTTGCCTTCATTAAAGCGAAATGCCGACGTCACCGCAGCCGCGCGGATAATATAAGCGGGAGTTTCCAGCTGCCCGCCGGAGCCGGTGCCGTATTGGCTGAGGGCGATAGGCTCTTTATTTTCCGGCTGCTTATAAATTTCGTAACGCCGGTAATTGCGGTAATCGCTGATGCGCGCCAATTCGCGGTGTGCAGTCTGTTGATCTTCGTCCAACAACATGGCCAGCAGGCGGTCGCGGGTGGCAGCTTGTTTCGGCGGCAAATCCAATTCGAACAAAGTGGCTCCGTCGCCGAGATTGGGAATATTGATAATGGTTTTGAAGAACTGCCAATATTCCTGATATTCCGGCACCCATTCCATGGCGAAATAAAAGCGCTCACGATCGCTGCCAAAGCAGTGATGGCTCAATTCGCGGTTGAGATCTTCGAGAATATTTTTGCCTTCGTTGATCGCCTGATAAATCGAGTGGCAAAGGTTGGTGACAAATGCGGTATTGAAACTGTCTTTTAATTGGCGCAACTGGCGATGGCGCTCCACCAGAATGTTGTTTTTCAGACGATTGTGCAGTGCCTCTATAGCGCCGGACATATGCACCCAATGCTGGAAGAAGGCAGCGGAATGCAATTCCGTAAATGCGGCGTCGTAAATCAATTGATCCTGAGTGGCCGCAGATTGGTTGTGGATCTGGGTGATTTTGAACAGCTCGCGCTCCAAGAAATTCAGACGCTCGCTGCAGCTGCGAATCTGTTCCTCGTAATCCTCGTCGTCGTTACGCGCAGCCTGTTCCGCCGCTTGCAGCGCGGTTTCCGCATCAAAGCGCGGCAGTACTTGCACGATTGCCAGAACTGCTTGTTCAGCTACATCTTTTTCCGCAGCAAAATGTTCCTGCTTGTCGGCAAGCTGGCGAATAGCCTGTTCCAAATTATGCAGCTGTTGCTTTAAACCCCCGAGCTCCTGTTCACCCTGTTTGCCCTTTTGCTCGGCCGCAAGGTATTCCGCATTTTTATCGCGCAATTCCTGTTCGAGAAATTCTGCATCTTTTAAATCGAGATTGGCGAGGGCCTGCTCCGCACTCTGCAACTGGGTTTGAATATGCAGCATTTCCTGCAGGGGCTGATAGAGCTGCACCGGTTTTACCCGCTGGCAAATTTCCTGCAATTCCAACGCTTGCTGATACGCTTGTTCCGCTTCTCGAGCGGACTGCGTCAAACGCTCCAATTCCAACTCCCGCGCTTTCAGCGCACGCTGCCGCGCGGATTTGCCGAACACCAATTCGCCTTCGCCCAGATCGCAGCGCCACATGGCGTAATTGCCGGAGGCAAGGCCATCCGCCGTCAAACCTCGGGCGGTGGTTTTGAGTGTTTCCGCATCCGGCACTTGTACCACGCTGCCGTAGGACACCTTTAAATAATCCGCCGCAGTGCTGTGACTGAAGGTCATTAATTCCAGAATAGAATCTGGCGGACTGCTGGTGCGCTCGGCGTCGCGGCCAGCTTTGGTGCCCTGAATAATGCGCGCTTTGCTGGTGCGTTCCGAACGCATATTGCGCAGCGTGCGAATGGCCTCCGCCTCCCATTCGGGTTCCACAATAATGCCGAAGCGCGCACCGCCCATATAACCTTCAATCGCCATTTGCCAGCGCGCGTCGGCCACTTCCACGTAATCACACAATACTTTGGGATCGGCGGCGGGAAGGGCTTCGCGAATAGCTTTGAGTGCGTGCTCCACATAGGCTGGATATTTGACCTGCTCATCCTTAAGCAGATGAATTTCGCGGCTTTTTTCACTCAATTCTCGCTGCAGGCGCTGACGGGTTTCGTTGCGGCGTGCCCCCACCCCGTATACCGCTTCCCCCCCCCTATCCCTCGCGCCGAATTCTGCCCCCGCCATTTGCTCGACCCAGCGGTTCTGCTGATTTTGCCAGGCGATAATCGCGGTGATTTTTTCGTTGAGGGTGCTGGGGTCGATCCAATCCTGATTCAATAACTGGCGCGCGTCCAAATCCCGCGCGCCATTGTTCTGCGCAACCTGCCGCGTAAGCTGGAGAAAGTCTTTCTGTTCCAGCAATGGAATATCCACAGAAACCGAGGTGCGCTGCAACTGTTCAAGCAGCTGCGCGGCCGCATCAACGTTAGCTTGCAATTGCTGCAGATGACTCAAAACCGGGCGGGCGAATTCCGCCAGTTTTTTCTGCTGGCGGGCGATATCCTGCTGCAACAGATCTTTGTCGCGCAGCGCGGGAATGCCCTGGCGGCGCGCCTCCAGGTGGACGATTGCCTGATGCAATTGTTGGCGCTGGCTGTCGATTTGCTCGATGTTGTCCTGCAGCTCAGCAATTTTTTGCTGCAACAGCTTTTGCTCATTTTTATTTTTGAGGTAAACCTGTTGCACGCGCCACAAATTCGCACTGCATGACGCATATTGATGGACCATACGGCCGGTCCATTGCGCCTGATATTCGTCGGTGACTTGGCGGGCGCGCTCCAGCAGTTGCACCGTCTCTTTTATAGTGGCGGCCTTGGCTTCCATATCGTGAATGGTTTTCATCAAGTCGGAAACACTGCGAATGGCTTCGCCAAGGTCGCGGGGCTCAAGAATTTCGCCCGCGACAAATTCGTGAATGCTTTTCACCGGCTTGTACGCCATAAACCCCGAAAATGTGCGCGCAGCGTGGCGCGCTTCGCGATCCGAAACCGAATCCTTGCGCCCGCGCAGTGCGCCGTAGAGCCGGCGCAAATATGCGCCTTTTTTGTCGTAAACCTCCACCGCTCCCGCACCGAATTCTTTTTTCAGGTTGGGCGCCAAACGCTCGACGGGCAAAACATACTTGCCGCCGCTGTCCTGTTTGACAAAGTGGTTCAGCTGCAATTGTTCGAAGGGCACAACCAGAAAAAACAATTCATCTAAGCGCGCCTGTTTCACTGCGCCGGATTTTTCCAGATGGCCGCGCATGGCCATCACTGCGGTAAACGGCTCACAATCCTCACCTTGCGTAGGACAGAAAACCCCGGCGACATAAGCGTCGTGAGTGCCGGTGCGCGCGTAACTGCCGTCGTCGCAACCGAGCAGATAAGAGGCGAGGGTGCGCACTTGTTTGCCACCGCGGCCTTTTTGGGTGGTTTCGTCCTGACCGGGGTTAAAAGCAAATAAATTTTCGTGGGCGGCGGTCATCAACGCTTGAATCGCATCCGCTGCAGTGGTTTTGCCAGAGCCGTTGCCACCGGAAAATAAATTCACCGGGCCGAATTCCAGTTCGATATGTGGAATATTGCCCCAGTTGATCAATATGGCGCGTTTGAGAAACATCAGTTTTCACCTGCAAACAAAGAGGTGGCGCTGGTTTTTTCCACAGGAATTTCTCCGCCTTCTATTTCCGCACCGTTTAATAAACTTTCCAGCGCTTCGTCGGTAACAAAGCTGGTAATAGCAGGACGAATGCGCAGCCAGGATTCGCCACTGTCCAGATCGTCCTCCTGTTGGTAATGCACCAAACGCAATTGACGCACCCGGCGCAACAACGCTTTGCGCTCAGTGAGATTTTCCGGCAGCGAACGTTTCAGCAAATTATTAAATGCAATACCGAGGGATTCGATGGAGACCAGCACACAGCCATTTTCGTCCACGCGGCCTTCGCGCAATTGTTTGGCGTATTCGATGCGCAGCACCAATACCAGCGCGACTTCCATTTGATTCAGGCGCGCGCGCAAACCGCCGTTGAATGGCTGTTGATCCTCATCCTGCAAACCGGGCACCTGCGCGCCGGGAG
>Ga0182793_1000953_pt1 | contig 19373 bp, 12 predicted proteins | sample Passage237A_FD_130498 | JGI IMG/M metagenome (GOLD analysis project Ga0182793, IMG submission 130498) | Cellulose adapted compost microbial communities from Newby Island Compost Facility, Milpitas, CA, USA - Passage2 37A (version 2) (version 2) ... | reverse complement strand
GCGCGCATCACCTCGACCGGGATGCGCCACGCCACGGCGGCCGGCCGGACCGTATTGCATGCGCTGCCGGTCGGTTATGCGCTCGACGGTGTCAAGGGCATCCGCGATCCGCGCGGCATGGTGGCGCGTCAGTTCGGCGTCGACATGAATGTCGTCACCTCCGATGCGACCGTGGCCAAGAACATCATGCTCGCGGTGGAGCGCTGCCATCTCAATGTCGAGGCGATGGTGGCGAGCCCCTATGCCGCGAGCCTTGCGGTGTTGACCGATGACGAGGTCGATCTCGGCGCGGCCGTGGTCGAGATGGGCGCGGGCACGACGACGATCGCGATCTATTCCGGCGGCCGCTTCGTGCATGCCAGCGGATTTGCGGTCGGCGGGCAACACGTCACGATGGATCTCGCGCGCGGACTTGGTGCATGCATTGCGGATGCCGAGCGAATCAAGACGTTATATGGCACCGTGCTGACAGGTGGTTCTGACGCACGCGAGCTGATGTCGGTGCCGACTGCGGGCGAAGACGAGCAGGATTTTCCGCAGGTGGTGTCGCGGGCGACGATCGCCAATATCGTCCGGCAACGCGTCGAGGAGATTTTCGAGATGGTGCGGGACCGGCTGAAGGATTCGCCGTTTGCCGCCGAGCCTCGCGCCCGCATCGTCCTGAGCGGCGGGGCCTCGCAACTCACCGGCGTGCCCGAACTCGCCAGCCGGATTCTCGGCCGTTCGGTCCGCGTCGGTCGCCCGCTCGGTTTCGGGCGGCTGCCGAGCGAGGCCAAGAGCGCATCCTTCGCGGTGCCGTCGGGCCTGCTGGTCTATCCGCAATACGCTCACCTTGAATATGTCGAGCCGCGTCACGTGCGGCAGTTGAAAACCGGCACCGGCGGCTATTTCGGCAAAGTCGGCCAGTGGCTGCGCGAGGGCTTCTGATGAATTCGTTCCACCCTGATTCCCAACCACTCACTTCTCCGGCCGTGTGCTGGGGGCATTGCGAAACCAAGCGCGCGTAATCGAGAGGCAACCATGACCATCAATCTCACCCCCCCTGATGTTCGCGAGCTGAAGCCGCGGATCACCGTCTTCGGAGTCGGCGGCGCCGGCGGCAATGCCGTCAACAACATGATCACGGCCGGGCTCGAAGGCGTCGACTTCGTGGTCGCCAATACCGACGCGCAGGCGCTGTCGATGACGAAAGCCCAGCGTATCATCCAGATGGGCACCGAGGTGACGCAGGGCCTCGGCGCCGGCTCGCAGCCCGACGTCGGCGCTGCCGCCGCTCAGGAAGTCATTGACGAGATTCGTGATCACCTCTCGGGCGCCAACATGGTGTTCGTCACCGCCGGCATGGGCGGCGGCACCGGCACCGGCGCGGCGCCGGTGATCGCGCGCACCGCGCGCGACCTCGGCATCCTGACGGTCGGCGTCGTCACCAAGCCGTTCCATTTCGAAGGCCAGCGCCGCATGCGCACCGCCGAGTCCGGTATCACCGAACTCCACAAGGTGGTCGACACGCTGCTGATCATCCCGAACCAGAACCTGTTCCGGGTCGCCAACGAGAAGACCACCTTCGCCGACGCCTTCGCGATGGCCGACCAGGTGCTGTATTCCGGCGTTGCCTGCATCACCGACCTGATGGTGAAGGAAGGCCTGATCAATCTCGACTTCGCCGACGTCCGCGCGGTGATGCGCGAGATGGGCAAGGCGATGATGGGGACCGGCGAGGCCTCCGGCGAGAAGCGCGCGCTCACGGCCGCCGAAGCCGCCATCGCCAATCCGCTGATCGACGACTCCTCGATGAAGGGTGCTCGTGGCCTCCTGATCTCCATCACCGGCGGCAAGGACATGACCCTGTTCGAGGTGGACGAGGCCGCGACCCGTATCCGCGAGGAAGTCGATCCGGACGCCAACATCATCGTCGGCGCAACCTTCGACGAGGAGCTCGACGGCGTGATCCGCGTCTCCGTGGTGGCCACGGGTATCGAGCAGGCGGCTTTGGCCCGCGCGGCTACCCCGGCCGCGGCTCCGGTCGGTGCGCCGCAGGCTGCCTCGACGGACACCCGGCTGGCCGATCTCGCCGCGCGCCAGCGTGCGGCGGCGGCCGCGGCGCCCCGCGCCGAAGCCCCGCGCCAGGCGGCGCCTGCACCGCAGCCGGCGAATCACGAGCGGGCGACGCTGGCGGCAATCGAGGCGGCGGTTGCCGCCGAACCGATGCCGCAGGCCGCACCGGCGCCAATCCAGTCCGCCTCCTACGGCGACGTGACGGTGCGCCCGATCGCGCAGAAGCCCTCGCTGTTCCCGGAGCAGGATCTGCCGCACGCCGAAGCGCATGAACCGCCGCCGCCGGATGCCTTCATTCCCAAGGCGGCGGAACGGATGCCGATGCGCACGCCGCGGATGCCGAAGTTCGAGGACCTGCCGATGCCGGCGCAGAACGAGATCCGTCAGGCCCGCGGCGAGGCGGAGGAGGACCAGCCTCAGAAAGTGCGCCTGTCGCTGCTGCAGCGGCTGGCCAATGTCGGCCTCGGCCGTCGCGACGAAGATAACGAGCCGCCGATTGCGGCCCGCTCCGCCGGACCGGCCATGGAACAGATGCCGCCGCTGCCGGAGCGCCGGCCGCAGCGCACGGTCGCGGAGCAAATGGCGGCCCACGATCCGGTATCGGAGTATGCTCGCCGCCCGGCACCGCAGGGACTCGATCCTCATGGCCGGCCGGCACCTGTTGCGCCGGCAGCACATGGGGACGATCATCTTGATATCCCCGCATTTTTGCGACGCCAGTCGAAGTAGGCAATTGTTACAAAAGTAAACGGCAACAGCCCCGGCGCGCTCCGCCGGGGTTTTTGCTTGTTCAGGACGGTTAACGGAAGCTTGTATTAAGTATTTGATTTTAAATTAAATTTGAAATCGGGTCCGGGGCCTTGCGGACCGCGCCACGCAAACCGTGGCGGATTATGGTTAACGCACGGCGCGATTGGGGCGAAATCGGGTAACAATGCGTAAAAAAGCGTGAGTTGGCGGGCTTTGTGGCAGCCGGTATGTTTCCGGCATCTTTTGGGGACATCAGATTCGACCCGCGGCCTTGGGCCTCACCGGCGCTCTGATGTTAAGACTTGGGCACCTTACGAATGAAATTCAGCCGTCAGACGACTCTTCGGTCGCAAGCTACCGTGTCGGGCGTCGGCGTGCATTCGGGTGCTCCCGTTCAGCTTACCCTTGGGCCTGCGCCTGTCGACGCAGGCTTTGTTTTTGTCCGCGTGGCTCCCGATGGAACCGAGCGTGTGGTGTCCGCCGCCGCCAAGGCCGTCACCGCGACCGCTTTCGCCACCGTGCTGGGCGATCGCCATGGTCCGGTGGTGTCCACCGCCGAGCACGTGCTGGCGGCCCTGCGCGGCATGGGTGTGGATAACGCCACCATCGAGATCGATGGCCCGGAAGTTCCGATCATGGACGGCAGCGCCGCGGCGTTTGTGGCTGCCATCGAGCAGGCCGGGATCCTTGAGCAATCGGCGCCGCGCCGCTTCCTTCAGGTCTTGAAGCCGATCCAAGTCACCATCGGCCAGAGCGTAGCTGAACTGCGGCCTTACGCCGGCGGTTTCCGCGCCGAGGTGGAGATCGATTTCGCCAATCAGGTCATCGGCAAGCAGAGCTTCTCGTTCGACCTCAACCCCGAAAGCTTCCGGCGTGAAGTGAGCCGGGCGCGCACCTTCGGCTGTCTGAGCGATGTCGCCAAGCTGCTGGATGCCGGCTTCGCGCGCGGCGCGTCGTTCGATAATTCGCTGGTGTTCGACGAAACCCGCCTGCTGAATGCCGAAGGCCTGCGCTTCGCCAACGAATGCGCGCGGCACAAGGTGCTCGATGTGATCGGTGATCTGGCGCTGGCCGGTTTGCCGCTGCTCGGCATCTATCGGTCGGTGCGGGGCGGCCACAAGCTGAACCACGCGGTTCTCACCGCGCTTCTGGCCGACCGCAGCGCCTGGCGCGTTGTCGAGAGCGAGCGGCCGCGTCGTTCGCGTCCGGTCGCCGAGGCGGTCGGCGGCATGGTGGGCGGTATCGTCGCTCCGGCCTACGGCCCCGACGTGTCCTGATCGCATCACCAATTCGTTTCTCCAGCCGTGTTTCCCGTTCGCCACGATTCGCCTTAATCCGGGCGAAATGGCTTCGTATCCGGTTGGTCAGGCGCGCTTTTTCGGATAGAGAGGCGCGATCGCAGGAGCATGATCGTGCAATCGGCAAGCCGGTTCGCGGAAAATAGCGTGCTCCGATCCGTGACGCCCAAGCCTCCGGCCGAAGCGTCTGACGGTCAACTTCGCAGGAACGGCTCTCCAAGCGTCAGGATCTAGATTGATGGCGGCACCACGTTCGACGTTTGAAGTGCGCGGATCCTCGTTGCGCCGGCAGGCCATGCTGGTCACTTGCCTTGCAGCTTTCGCGATCGGCCTCGGCGGCTGCAGCAGCAGCATGGGCGAGATGTGGGACAAGCTGAAGGGCAACAAGGAAGACAGTTTCGTCGATGAGCCCGCGGACAAGCTCTACAATGAGGGCTTGTACATGATGAATCACGAGAATGACCCGAAGGCCGCCTCGAAGAAGTTCGAGGAAGTCGATCGCCAGCATCCTTACTCGGACCTCGCGCGCAAGTCGCTGCTGATGTCGGCTTACGCCTATTACAATGCCGGCGACTACGACAACTGCATCGGCGCGGCGACGCGCTATGTGACGCTGCATCCCGGCAGCCCGGACGCCGCCTATGCGCAGTACCTGATCGCCAGCTCGCAATACGACCAGATTCCCGACGTCTCGCGCGATCAGGGCCGCACCGAGAAGGCGATCGCGGCGCTGGAAGAGGTGATCCGCAAATATCCGACCTCGGAATACGCCAACAACGCCAAGCAGAAGCTGCAGGGCGCCCGCGACCAGCTCGCCGCCAAGGAAATGAGCATCGGCCGCTACTACATGGAGAAGCGCGATTTCAGCGCGGCGATCAACCGCTACAAGACCGTGGTGACGCGCTATCAGACCACGCGCCATGTCGAGGAAGCGCTGGCCCGACTGACCGAAGCCTATATGTCCATCGGCATTGTCGGCGAAGCGCAGACCGCGGCCGCCATTCTTGGCCACAACTTTCCTGACAGCCGCTGGTACAAAGACGCCTATAATCTTGTAAAGTCCGGCGGTCTCGAGCCGAGCGAGAACAAGGGGTCCTGGATCAGCCGGGCCTTCAGGAAGATAGGCCTCGGCTAACCTTTAGGACCAACCTCGCATGCTGGCCCGTCTTTCGATCCGTGACATCGTCCTGATCGAACGGCTCGACATCGAATTCACCCATGGCCTCGCGGTGCTGACCGGCGAAACTGGCGCCGGCAAATCCATCCTGCTGGATGCCTTCGCCCTGGCGCTGGGCGGCCGGGGCGATGCCGGCCTCGTGCGCCATGGCGCCGAGCAGGGCCAGGTCACCGCCACCTTCGACGTGCCGCAGGGACACCCGGCGGCGCAGCTTTTGCGCGATAACGATCTCGACGACAGCGGCGAGATGATCCTGCGCCGCGTGCAGCTGGCGGACGGCCGCAGCCGCGCCTTCATCAACGATCAGCCGGTCAGCGTGCAGACCCTCAGGGCGGTGGGCGCGGCGCTGGTGGAGATTCACGGCCAGCACGACGAGCGGGCGCTGGTGGATGCATCGACACACCGGCGGCTGCTCGATGCCTTTGCCGGGCTCGACAAGGACGTTGCCGCCCTGGAAGTGCTGTGGACGAACCGCCGTATCGCGCAGCAGGCCCTCGAGGAGCACCGCGCCGGGATGGAGCGCGCCGCGCGCGAAGCCGATTATCTGCGCCATGCCTCCGATGAATTGAAGCAGCTCGCCCCGCAGGACGGGGAGGAAACCCAGCTTGCCGAGCGCCGCGCCACCATGATGCAGAGCGAGAAGATCGCCGGCGACCTGCGCGATGCCCAGGAGGCGGTGGGCGGCAACAATTCGCCGATCGCCGCTCTGGCGGCAGCGGTGCGGCGGCTGGAGCGCCGGGCCGGCAGTTCGCCGGCGCTGGTCGAGCCGGCGGTGAAGGCGATCGATGCTGCCATCAACGCGCTGGAGGAAGCCGACCAGCATCTCAACGCAGCGTTGGCCGCGGCCGATTTCGATCCGGCGGAACTGGAGCGCATCGAGGAGCGGCTGTTCGCGTTGCGCGCCGCCTCGCGCAAATATTCCACGCCGGTCGACGGCCTCGCCGCGCTGGCGGCGAAGTACGCGGCGGATATCGCGCTGATCGATGCCGGCGCCGAGCAGCTGCAGGAGCTCGAACAGGCCGCGGCCGAGGCCGCCAAGCGCTATGACGCCGCGGCCGCAAAGCTCTCGGCGGCCCGTGCCAGATCCGCCGAGAAATTGAACAAGGCGGTCAATGCCGAGCTCGCGCCGCTCAAGCTCGAGCGTGCCAGGTTCATGACGCAGGTGGATTCCGATGCGGGGACGCCGGGCCCGCAGGGCATCGATCGCGTCGAGTTCTGGGTGCAGACCAACCCGGGCACGCGGCCGGGGCCGATGATGAAGGTCGCCTCCGGCGGCGAGCTGTCGCGCTTCCTGCTGGCGCTCAAGGTGGTGCTGTCGGATCGCGGCTCGGCGCCGACGCTGGTGTTCGACGAGATCGACACCGGGGTCGGCGGCGCGGTGGCGGACGCCATCGGTGCGCGGCTGGCGCGGCTTGCCGGCAAGGTGCAGGTGATGGCGGTGACCCATGCGCCGCAGGTGGCGGCGCGGGCCGACCAGCATCTTCTGATCTCCAAGGCGGCGCTCGACAAGGGCAAGCGGGTGGCGACGCGGGTCGCCGCGCTGGCCGACGATCACCGCCGCGAGGAGATCGCGCGCATGCTGGCCGGCGCCGAGATCACCAAGGAAGCCCGCGCCGCCGCCGAACGCCTCTTGAAGGCGGCGGGATAGCGGGTGCGCGCCGCATCGCCGGCACCTTCAAATGCGCGGCGACCCGCACGCATCCATCTTCCGGCCGGTGATGAGCGAGCCGATCAAGTCGGCGAGGGCGCCTGGTGACGCCGCGCTGCTTTCGTCCCACGACGAAGCGCTTTAAACTCGATCCGACCGGTGACGATGAGACAATTGGACATGGCCAGGGCGAAAATCAGCAGACCATTGGTTCCGGTCGATCAACTCACCAAGACGCAGGCAAAGAAGGAATGGACGCGGCTCGCGCTGGAGATGGAGGCGCATAACGAGCGCTACTATCAGAAGGACGCGCCGACCATCAGCGATGCGGAATACGACGCGCTGCGCCGCCGGGTCGAAGCCATCGAAGCCAGATTTCCGGAATTCGCCACCCCCGATTCGCCGACCCAGACCATCGGCGCCGCGCCCGCGCGCGGCTTCGCCAAGGTGCCGCATGCGGTGCCGATGCTGTCGCTCGGCAACGCCTTCAGCGACGAGGAGGTGCAGGAGTTCGTCGATCGGGTGCGCCGCTTCCTCAAGCTTGGCGCCGACGACATTCCGGCCATCGTCGCGGAGCCGAAGATCGACGGGCTGTCGCTGTCGCTGCGCTATGAGAACGGCGAACTGGTGCGGGCGGCGACCCGCGGCGATGGCTTCACCGGCGAGGACGTCACCGAGAACGTGCGCACCATCAAGGATGTGCCGCACCGTCTGAAAGGCCGCAGGATTCCGTCCGCCTGCGAGCTCCGCGGCGAAGTCTATATGCTGAAGCAGGACTTCCTTAAGCTTAACAAGGCGCAGGCCGAGGCGGGCGACACCGTCTTCGCCAATCCGCGCAACTCGGCCGCCGGCTCGCTGCGGCAGAAGGACGTTGCGATCACCGCCTCGCGGCCGCTGAAATTTTTCGCCTATGCCTGGGGCGAGATGATCGATCGCCCGGCCGATACCCAGCACGGCATGCTGAAATGGCTTGGCGATGCCGGCTTTGTCGTCAATCCGCTGATCGAGCTGTGCAAGAGCGTCGACGAGGTGCTGGCGTTCTATCGCCGCATCGGCGAGCAGCGCGCCTCGCTCGGCTACGACATCGACGGCGTGGTCTACAAGATCGACCGGCTCGACTGGCAGGAGCGGCTCGGCTTCGTCTCACGCTCGCCGCGCTGGGCGATCGCGCACAAGTTCGCCGCCGAGCAGGCGACGACGGTGCTGGAGAAAATCGATATCCAGGTCGGGCGCACCGGCGCGCTGACGCCGGTGGCGCGGCTCACGCCCGTCACCGTGGGCGGCGTCGTAGTGCAGAACGCAACGCTGCACAACGAGGATTACATCAGGGGCATCGGCAATGACGGCCAGCCGATCCGCGACGGCATCGACATTCGCGAGGGCGATACCGTCGTCGTGCAGCGCGCGGGCGACGTGATTCCTCAGATCGTCGGCGTCGTGCTCGACAAGCGGCCGAAGACGGCAAAGCCTTATCAGTTTCCGCACATCTGTCCGGTCTGTCACAGCCATGCCGTCCGTGAGGACAGCGAGGCGGTGCGGCGCTGCACCGGCGCGCTGATCTGTCCGGCGCAGGCGGTGGAACATCTCAAGCATTTCGTCTCGCGTCTCGCCTTCGATATCGAGGGGCTTGGCGAAAAGCAGGTCCAGCAATTCTATCAAGAAGGCCTGATCAGGACGCCGGTCGATATCTTCACCTTGCAGCGGCGCGACGCGCAGGCCGCGCAGAAACTCGCGGATCGCGAAGGCTATGGCGAGGTCTCGACGCGCAATCTGTTCGCGGCGATCGACGCGCGCCGCAGGATCGAGCTGCACCGGCTGATCTTCGCGCTCGGCATCCGTCATGTCGGCGAGGGCAACGCCAAGCTGCTGGCGCGGCACTACGGCACCATCGAGGTGTTCCGCGAGGCGATGCTGTCGGCCGCCGCCGCGATCACGGCGGACGGAAACACATCGGAAGCCTATCAGGACCTCAACAATATCGGCGGCATCGGCGATATCGTCGCTGACGCCGTGGTCGAATTCTTCGCCGAGCCGCGCAACATCAAGGCGCTCGATGCTTTGCTGCGCGAGATCGAGGTGTTGCCCGCCGAAAAGCCGAAGCAGACTTCGCCGGTGTCGGGCAAGACGGTGGTGTTCACCGGCTCACTGACAAGGTTCACGCGCGAGGAGGCGAAGGCGGTGGCGGAGCGGCTAGGCGCCAAGGTCGCGGGATCGGTTTCGAAGAAAACCGACTACGTGGTGGCCGGTGAGGACGCCGGCTCCAAGCTCACCAAGGCGCGCGATCTCGGCGTTACGGTTGTGACCGAAGACGAGTGGCTCGACCTGATCGAGGGATAGCAGGGCAATTTCGCCAGCCGGCTTTGGCGAACGGACGTTCTATCCAGGGTTGGCGCTCAGTCCCGCCGCCTCGATACCGGCGATGGCGCAGGCTTCGTCGTTGTCGGATGTATCGCCGCTGATGCCGACGGCGCCGAGCAGGCCGCCGTTCGAATCCTGAACCAGGACGCCGCCCGGCACCGGCACCAGCGCGCCGTCGACCAGTGCATTCACCGCGCCGATGAAATAGGGCTGCTCCTGCGCCCGCTTGAACAGGGCGCGCGAGCCCATGCCCAGCGACAGCGCGCCATAGGCCTTGCCATGGGCGACCTCACCGCGCTTGAGGCTGGTGCCGTCCTGTGCGGCGAATGCCTTCAGGCAGCCGCGCGCGTCCAGCACCGCCACGGCGAGCGGATTTAGCTGTTTCTCAAGCCCGGCCGCCAGCGCGGCGTCGATGATCTTGCGGGCTGCATCGAGCGTGAGATCGGTCATGATGTGATTCCCCTTCCAACCGTGTGATTTACGAACTGGCGGATGCGCTGTCGAGGCTCATGGCCAGGACGCGCGCTGTGTGCAGCGGACTGCGGCCGCTGCCGTCGCTGATCTGGTGGCGGCAGGAGGTGCCGTCCGCGATCAGCAGGGTTGCAGCGTCGGCTTGTCGCACTGCCGGCAGCAGGGCCGCCTCCGCCATCGCCATGGAGGTTTCATAGGTCTCTGCACCGTAGCCGAACGCGCCGGCCATGCCGCAGCAACTCGACTCGATCGGCGTCACCGACAGGTTCGGGATCAGCCGCAGCACCTGCAGTGTCGGCGTGAAAGCGTCGAACGCTTTCTGGTGGCAATGGCCGTGGACCAGCGCTTTGTCGGCGACCGGCTTTAATGACAAGGCGAGGCGCCCCTGCGCAGCCTCGCGCGCCAGAAACTCCTCGAACAGCATGGCGTGGGCGCTGACCGCTTTCGTGTCATCGTCGCGCCTCAGCGACAGCAACTCGTCACGTAAAGTCAAAAGACAGCTCGGCTCGAGACCCACGATCGGCATGCCGCGCACGGCGAATGGCGCGAACGTCTCCACCAGCCGGTTCAGTTCGGCCCGGGCCTCGTCCACGAGCCCGACCGAGAAGAAGGTGCGGCCGCAGCAGAGCGGCTTTCGATCCTGCGCTTTGGGCAGGTGAACGCGATAGCCGGCAGCCGTCAGCACGCCGAGCGCGGCATCGAGGTTTTCGCGCTCGAAGGCGCGATTGAAGGTGTCGGCGAACAGCACTACGTCCGGACCCTCATCCGGCCCCAACGTGCCGGCCTTCGGTGCGAACCTATCGCGGCGCCAGCGTGGCAGGTCCCGTCGCAGGTCGATATCGGCGAATGTCTCCAGCATCCCGCGCAGCCACGGGCTGCGATTGCGCAGGTTTGCCAGCGGAGCGAGGCGCGCGGCCCACTCGGCATAGCGCGGCAGATAACCGATCAGCCGATCCCGCCGCGAAAGCCCATGCTTTGCCGCGCGCGCCGCCAGCACCTCGATCTTCATTTTCGCCATGTCGACGCCGGTCGGGCATTCGCGGCGGCATGCCTTGCAGGAGACGCACCGCTTCATGGTCTCCGCCATGGCATCCGAGACCAGCGCGTCCAGCCCGAGTTGTCCGGAAATGGCGAGCCGCAGCGTATTGGCGCGGCCACGCGTCACGTCGATCTCGCTGCGCGTGGCGCGATAGGACGGACACATCACGCCGCCCTCCAGTTTGCGGCAGGCGCCGTTGTTGTTGCACATCTCCACCGCGCCCTGAAACGCGCCGGGCCAGGCCGACCAGTCGAGCGCCGTCTTCAGGTCGGATGCTGCATAGTGCGGCCCATAGCGGAACAGCGTACGGTCGTCCATCCGCGGGGGATCGACGATCTTGCCGGGATTGAGGATATTGTCCGGATCGAAGCGCGCCTTCACCTCGGCGAACGCCGTGGTGATGCGCGCGCCGAACATGTGCTCGTGAAATTCCGAGCGCACGATGCCGTCGCCGTGTTCGCCGGAATGCGAGCCCTTGTACTCGCGCACCATGGCGAAGGTTTCCTCGGCGATGGCGCGCATCGCCTTGACGTCCTTGTCGAGTTTGAGGTTGAGCACCGGGCGCACATGCAGGCAGCCCTCGGAGGCGTGCGCATACATGGTGCCGCGGGTGCCGTGTTTCTCGAAGATGCGGTTGAGCCGCTCGGTGTAGTCGGCGAGGTGCGGCAGCGGCACGGCGCAATCCTCGACGAATGACACCGGCTTGCCGGCTTCCTTCATCGACATCATGACGTTGAGACCGGCGGCGCGGAAATCGGCGATGGCGCCTTGCAGCGCGGGCTCGATCACGTCGATGACGCCGCCCCATCGGCGTGGCGGCCGGTCCCAGCCGAAACCAAGATCGCCCATCATCGCGTGAAGCTGCCGCAGCCGCCGCATATTCTCGGCTTGGTCGTCCTCGGCGAACTCCACCACCAGCAGCGCCTCCGGATCGCCGCGCACCGCCGCGTCGATCACCGGCCCGAACATTGCGATGTCGCGGCCAAGCGCGATCATGGTGCGATCGACCAGCTCCACCGCGATCGGCTTCAGCGTCACCAGATGCTGAGCGGCGTTCATCGCCTCATAGAAGCTGCCGAAATGGCAGACGCCGACGGCCCGGTTGCGGATCAGCGGCCACAATTGCAGTTCGATCTGCGTCATGAAGGCCAGCGTGCCTTCGGAGCCGACCAGAAGATGCGCAAGGTTGTTCGGCCGGTTGGCCGGCGTCAGCGCATCGAGGTTGTAGCCGCCGACGCGGCGCTGCACCTTCGGAAAGCGTGCGTTGATCTCGGATGCGTCGCGCGCCCCCAGCGCCAGCATGTCGCGCGTCAGCGTCGCGGCCGGATCGTTCGATGCGATGGACGCATCGTCGACCGGTCCGAAATCCATCACCGTGCCGTCCGCCAGCGCGGCGCGGATCGCGCGCGTATTGTCGCGCATGGTGCCGTAACGCAACGAGCGGCCGCCGCAGGAATTATTGCCGGCCATGCCGCCGATGGTGGCGCGCGAGGCGGTGGAGACATCGACCGGGAACCAGAGCCCGTGCTTCTTCAACTGACGGTTCAGGTCGTCGAGCACGATGCCGGGCTGGACCACGCAGGTCCGCTTGCCGACATCGAGAGCAAGGATCGCATTCAGGTGCCTGGAGACATCGATCACGATGCCGCTATTGACGGTCTGGCCGCATTGCGAGGTGCCGCCGCCGCGCGGGGTCACGATGCAGCCGGCGTCCCGTGCGATCGCGAGGGCCCGCAACGCATCGTCCATCGTGCGCGGCACCACCACGCCGCGCGGCATGATCTGATAGAACGAGGCATCGGTGGCATAGCGTCCGCATGTGAAGCGGTCGAACAACACCTCGCCCTCGGTCTCGCCGCGCAGCCGTGCGGCGAGGGCGCTGTCGTTTTGTGAGGTCCGCGCGTTGGCCGCGCGTGGGCTTGTCATTTGGAACGCTCGTCTGCTGCCGCACGGGTCGTCCGATCATGCATCCATGTTCCGCCTTGGCAAGGAATGTCTCCGGGCATGGCTGCCCATGCGCCGCCGCGTGCGGGACAGTGCTCCCGATCTGTGCTAACCAGCAGCCGAGGTTTCAGCGCGCGGCCCCAAGGAGGAACGGCCATGGCGGTTCATAGCGGCCGGCATTTTCTGCAGATTCCGGGCCCGACCAATGTCCCGGACCGCGTGCTGCGCGCCATGGCGATGCCGACGATCGACCATCGCGGGCCGGAATTCGCCGAACTCGGCTTTGCGGTGCTGACCGCCTGCCAGAGCATCTTTCGCACCACCCAGCCGGTGATCATCTATCCCTCATCGGGCACCGGCGCGTGGGAGGCGGCGATCACCAATACCTTGTCGCCCGGCGACCGGGTGGTGATGGCCGAAACCGGCCAGTTCGCCCTGCAATGGCGCAAGCTGGCGGAACGCCACAAGCTTGACGTCGACTGGATCGCGGGCGACTGGCGTCACGGCGTCCGTGCATCGGCGATCGCCGAGCGGCTGGCGGGGGACAAGCCACATCGCATCAAGGCGGTGATGGTGGTGCACAACGAGACCTCGACCGGCTGCGTGACCGACATTCCCGCCATCCGGCGCGCAATCGACGACGCCGGACATCCGGCGCTTTTGATGGTCGATACCATCTCCGGACTGGGTGCGATGCCTTATGAGCACGATGCGTGGGGAATCGACGTCTCGGTGGCCGGATCGCAGAAGGGCTTGATGCTGCCGCCGGGGCTTGGCTTCAACGCCGTTTCCGAAAAAGCCTTGGCGGCCTCGAAGGCCAATGCCGCGCTGCGATCCTATTGGGACTGGCCCGAGATCATCGCCGCCAACAAGCTCGGCTCCTGGCCCTATACGCCGGCGACCAATCTGCTCTATGGCCTCAGGGAAGCCATTGCGATGCTGCACGAGGAGGGCCTCGACCAGGTGTTTGCGCGGCATCGACGCCATGGCGCCGCAACGCGCGCGGCGCTGCGCCGATGGGGGCTTGAGAATGTTTGCCTGGACGAAGCGGAATATTCGCCGGCGCTGACCGCCGTGCTGTTGCCGCAGGGCCACGATGCGGATCGGTTTCGTCGGATCGTTCTGGAGCGGTTCGACATGTCGCTCGGCACCGGCCTCGGCAAGCTCAAGGGCAGGGCGTTCCGCATCGGCCACCTCGGTCATTTCAATGATCTGATGCTGGTGGGCACGCTCGCCGGTGTCGAGATGGGGCTTGGCCTTGCCGGCATTCCGCATCAGCGCGGCGGTCTGCAGAGCGCCATGGAGGTGCTGGCCGCAGATGATCATCCGAGCGATGCACCGCGCGCCACCGCACCGGCGTGACGATATTTTCAGAGGACAAGACTCAAGACATGAGCGCGAGCGAGCCTGACGACGATCTGCTTTACACCGTGACCGACGGCATTGGCCGCATCACCTTCAACCGGCCGCAGGCGCGCAATGCCATGACATTTGCGATGTATGAGCGGCTCGCCGAGATCTGCCAGGCCGCCAATGCCGACCGCGCCATCAAGGTGCTGATCCTGACGGGGGCCGGGGACAAGGCCTTCGCGTCCGGCACCGATATATCGCAATTCCGCGCCTTCAAATCGCCGCAAGATTCCCTGGACTACGAAGCACGGATCGACCGGGTATTCGGGGCGCTGGAATCGTGCCGGGTGCCGACGATCGCGGCCATCGCCGGCGCTTGCACCGGCGGCGGCGCGGGGCTGGCTGCCTGCTGCGATATGCGGATCGGCACCGCGTCCGTGCGCATCGGTTTTCCCATCGCGCGCACGCTCGGCAATTGCCTGTCGATGTCCAATATCAGCCGGCTGGTGGCGCTGATCGGCGCCGCCCGCACCAAGGATATCATTTTCACGGCCCGGCTCATTGACGCGCCCGAAGCTTTGGCGCTCGGTCTCCTGAATGAGGTGGTGCCGGATGTCGATGCGCTGCATCGACGCGCGAGCGAACTCGCACGGCTTCTGGCGAGCCACGCGCCGCTGACACTGGAAGTTACGAAAGAGGCGGTGCGGCGCCTTCGTCCCAATCTCAGCCGCGACGATGGCGAGGATCTCATTCTCAAGGCTTACATGAGCGCCGATTTCCGTGAAGGGATGGATGCGTTCCTCACCAAGCGCAAGCCGGTCTGGAGGGGCGAATAACTCCTGAGCGCGGTGTTCTGAGGAGCTGCTGTGTTGACGGTCTGTAAGGACCGCATAATCCTCTCGATCCGCACCCGCCGTTGATGTAAGTATCCGGCACCTTTTCAAGACATGGTTGGACTTCGGAGCCGAACAGGCGTTCGAATGATGGCCGTCCGCGCCACGCACTTGGGACGATCGGTAGGCCAGAGACTAGATTTTGGGATCGGCAGAGATAAGTCGTTCTCTATTTGGCGCGGGAGTCAGTTTCAGAAATGCGTTCGTCAGGCCCCTCATCGCCCGCAACCTCCCACGGCACGGAAATCGGATCGGGACGCTCGACCGGTGTGCTGTCTTTGCTGGCAGCCATTCGCGAACCGTCTCTGAGTTTGGCCGTTTGGGGACTGGTGTTCGTCTGCACCGGAATCGCGGTGGCTTGGTTTCGGACGCTGCATCTCGACGAAGCGGCGGCGCTTTACGGGTTCTCGCCGAGTGCTCTGCTCGACCCGGTTTGGAAACGTCCCGAGTTCGCGGCGGACTTCCCGAATGGCGAAGCCGCGGTGCTGACATCGCTGGTGGGACAGATCTATCATCTGCTGGGTTTCCTGCCGCTTCCTCGCCGGGTCGTCGTAGGCGCGATGATTTTCGCAGAGTTTAGCGCTCTCGGAATGAGTGCCTTTGTGTGCACGCGTGTCGTCAACGCGAAACTACCTGCCTGGACGGCGGTTGTGACAGCCGTATTCCTGACTACAGGTGCGCTGATCAGTTGCGATCTCGCGCGTTGGTTCCATCCTTACTATGGCTCGGTCTATAATTTTGCTTACAGTTTCGGTTTTGCGGCCGTTGCTGCAATTCTGAGTCGCAAACCAATATGGGCAGGGTTGTCCCTGGGACTAGCTGCTACAGTACATCCGATTATTGCTTTGTTTTTCGGTCTTGCCGTTGCTGCGATTGGAGTCCTCGATCGTCCAGTAATTCGTTTGCCGCGGCTTCTCGTCGGAGGATTGCTTACAGTTGTCTTAGCGGGAGCGTGGGGCGCGCTGATGCTCGGTGGAACTGGTATCTCCGGAGATGCTGTTGACCCAAGCCTTTACATTGCTCTCACCCGCTTGATGAGCGTGCACTGGTTTCCGATCTCTATCGGTGTTTTCTCTGATCGAGCTGCCGAAACGGCGCTTCCGTTTACAGGTATGATGGTTTTGATTGCAACTCTGCTCCGCCCGTTCTCGCCGGCGGGCGAACGACGCGATGTGCAAATCGGAGTGGCAATCGTTCTTTTGCTAGCCATTACCTTTATTGGTGTTTTTGCGTCGGAGTATTCGGGCGTCCCCCTGCTCGTCAAGCTCGCACTGCATCGTGCCAGCCTCGTCGTGCTTCTCCTTGGCGCGATTATTGTCATACCTCGCCTTGCGGCAATTGCAGCTTCGGGATCGATCTTGCCTGCTGCGGTTGCGACTCTCTTGCTGCTTCTTTCATTTTGGCGCGATCATGGGCCGCCGATCCTGTTGTGTCTTCTATTCGCGGGCGTGGTGCTTCTAGGAGAGCGCCGCCGCCGTCCACGGGCAGAATTGATGCTCGCTGCGACAACGATTGCTATCGCGGTCGTCTTTTTGATGATCTTTGTCCTCACCGAAGTAGTGTCTCATCCCTTTAAGAGTTCTGATGTCGATGTAGAGTCGATTGGCGTATCGCTGTTTCTGGCGGCGCTTGCCCTGGCTACAGTAGCATGGCTGTTTCGTATCCCAGCTATGTTTGCTGCCGGCGTAGCGATAGGCGCATTGGCGTGGACGCCACAAGTTGATCCATTACACAATCTGCGTGAACTAGAGCTTGCAAAGGCTTTCCTTCAAGTCCAGAAATGGGCTCGCGCCAGCACTCCGACGGATGCGCTGTTTATGATCGATCCGTCGTACAGTTACTCGTGGCGGGAAATGTCAGAACGCCCATCTTTCGGCACGCTGCGGGAGTGGCTCTATTCAGGCTGGATTTATGATACCAAGGCGTCGGTATTTGAGGAGGGCGTTCGGCGAGCGAAATGGCTCGGCTTGAATCTGGATTATTATCTGGATATGCCGAAGCCGCTTACTGCATATTTTCAGATGTGGCAGCAGGCAAAGGAAAATTATAACTCTATGGATGCTGAGCGGCTCCGGGATGCAGCCTCCAGATACAACGTCTCCTACTTCGTTTTTGAGAGGCGGAATGTTGTTAAACTGCCGGCTTTGCCGACTGCGTTCGCAAATGACCAGTACGTCGTGCTCACGGTGAAAAATTAGAACTTCGGAGCGAGGCATGACCCTGAATGACGCTTACAGATGCTATTTGAGAAAGTACGACACGCCCCACAATGATTTTCACATCAACTTAGTTAGAATTTTTGTTGGGCTCTTTTTTGCGTGGAAGACGATGAGCCGCGACTTTGGCTTCATGGGACTTCTACCGCACGATTTTTTCTATTTTTATCCAATCCATATCTATAAACCTGACGGCATCGTTCTGATCACGGGACTTCCCTATCTGATGGAGTTGGCTACCTTCCATTGGATTCATTGGATCGTGGGATTTCCTTCCGAAGCCCTTTTGGCGGCTCTTGGCTTTGTTCTTGTCGGACTATCGCTTTTGATGGCGTTCGCTGGCCGCGGTCCATTTCGAATATTTGCGATCGCGACTTATGGACTGGCAACTTACCTATGGGGATTCATTTTCCTCTCGGGCCAGGAAGTAGATTCTGTAATGATCTATTTCGGGATGTTGTTGGTCGTTTGCCTTGCGAATTATGATGACCGACCAGTATGGCATCTCGGCACGCTTGCGGATCAGCAAGTGAATGTTCAAGCTGGAAGAGCTTTTTCATCTGTCTTGATGGTGTTTGTCATATACTATGGCCTATCGGGTTATAATAAAATTACAGATCTGCGCATAATTGACTGGTTCAACTATAATTTGATCCAGGATATTCAAGTTACTCTTAAGATGCAGGAACTGGGTAACTACTATGGAACGCTTTTCCCGAGATTCTTTTCGTTATTCATAGGGTACGAGTGGCTAAACTACTTGCTCGTGCCGTTGGTCTACCTGTCCCACCTGACAGTGGGCGCTATTTTCTTTAAAAGAAATTACATTCTGAAGTTTGCTGCATTTTACTCTGCGTTCCATTTTTTCGCATCTTCTGTATCCATTGCTTTCACAGGGTACTTCATCGTGTGGTGGATATTGATCGACTGGCGTAAGATTCTGTGGTTCGTCAGGCGGAGGGATGTGTCCATTGTCGCTGTCTGAAAATACCGGCAGGGCATCAGACTTTTCATCTGCCCGCGCATTCAACGCCTTCATTTACCGCTTACTTTCAGTTGCCTGGCGTTTCGTGAATGGCGGCGCCATTAAGAACGACGATGGCGATCGATTGATCATCAATCGGTTTGGTGGCCTTCCTCTCGCCCTGCGAGTGGCGCACATCGCAGTCCGAAGCGTACCTCTGATTGCGATTTTTCTTTTTGTGATAAGCTTTTGGGCTGGCTTAACTTTGGAGGTTAGTGACCACGATAAGATAGCTCTAGCCTTGTTCTTTTTTGCTGGCATTCTGCTTGGCTATGTGAGCTTTCGAGCGCCTCATCTATCAGTCCACGCCTACTTGTCCGTTCGGAATCTTCGACCGATTGCGCTGCTATCTTATTTATTACTGTTTTTAATCATACCATTCCTATTTGAGGCCGTCCTCTTGCGGCGTGTATTCGATGGAGTTCTATTACTGCCGATGATCGCAGCCGCTTGGGTAGCCTATCGGAGCAATCCTAGTGCTCCGTGGATGGCGCGTTTTTTTCCCCTTGCATTTGCGGTGATGGCTGCAATTCCGGGATTTATCCTTCCTCCATACTATGGTGGAATTGCTGGATGGACGACATCTGTCGAACTCAAGGATACTGTACCTCTGTATGGGTTTCAGTTGGAGAATGATGCTGGCGCACATATCTGGCTCACGCACACGATTTTTACCCCTGTGACTCAAGTGGGCCGGTTTGCTCGTGCATGGGAGAGCAAGGAGGGCAAAATTGGACCGATTGGGGCTTTCATCATGAAGGCCTATCGCCGTGCCTACCCATTGCTGCAGTCAGGCTATATGCCGCACGAACGTTATCTCGGACATTTCGCTTATCCGCCCCACACATCGGCGGTAAATCTTCCAGATCACCATGATTTTCCGCCTGACCGTATCGTGAGGGTTGAGTTGGTCGAGCTAATTTACGATCGAAGCGGGCAGCTGATTAGGCGTGACATTTATAGCACTTATAATGTGCCTCATTTTTGACTACGGCGATATTTCTGCCATGAGTTAGCTCTATCTGACCGCTAGAGCGGTTCCTGGTTAGGCAGAATCGGATTTTGATTTTCAAATCAGGCGTATTCTGATTCAAGATTCTTGCTGGATTGGAGGCCAGCAAGGATGGGACGACCTCTATCTAACGATCTT
>Ga0182793_1000947_pt1 | contig 19408 bp, 16 predicted proteins | sample Passage237A_FD_130498 | JGI IMG/M metagenome (GOLD analysis project Ga0182793, IMG submission 130498) | Cellulose adapted compost microbial communities from Newby Island Compost Facility, Milpitas, CA, USA - Passage2 37A (version 2) (version 2) ... | reverse complement strand
GGCTCGAGCTTCGCCTCGGACTCGGCGAGCTCGCTCGCGGGATCGGAGGCCGCGACGATCCCGCAGCCAGCGAAGAGCCGCAGCCGCCGAGGGTCCTGGGCGTCGACCTCGGCCGAGCGCAGCGCGATGCCCCACTCGCCGTCGCCGTCGGCGCCGAGCCAGCCCACGGGGCCCGCGTACCGGGCCCGGTCGAGCCCCTCGATCTCGCGGATCACGGCCTTGGCCTCCGCCGTCGGCGTCCCGCACACGGCGGCCGTGGGGTGCAGGGCTGCGGCGAGCGTGAGGCTCGAGTGCTCGCCGTCGAGCACCGCCGTGACGTCGGTCGCGAGGTGCAGCACGTTCTTCAGGTGCAGCACGAAGGGCACCTCGGGGACGTTCGTGGAGGAGCAGAAGGGCTCGAGGGCCTGGGCCACGGAGGTCACGGCGTACTCGTGCTCCTCGAGATCCTTCGAGGAGTGCGCGAGGATCGCGGCGCGCGCGAGGTCGGCCTCGTCGTCCCCCGTGCGGCGGATCGTCCCGGCGAGCACTCGCGAGGTGACCAGGCCCTTCTCGACGCGCACGAGCAGCTCAGGGGTCGCGCCGAGCATGCGGTCCACGCGGAAGGTCCAGCACGCCGAGTACTCGCGGGCGAGGCGCGACAGCAACCAGCGCGTGTCCACGGGGCTCGAGGCGGTCGCGACGAGGTCGCGCGCCATGACGACCTTCTCGACGCGGCCCTCGCGCACGGCCGCCACCGCGCGCTGCACGACGGCGGGCCACTCGCGCGTGGGCACACGCCCGTCGCTGTAGGTCACGGCGCCCGGCGGGGTGACGGGGGAGAGCTCGGGAAGGTGCCCGGCGAGGGTCGGTGCGGGGCCGAGGGTCGCGGCGGTGTCGATCGTGGTGAGCCAGGAGATGTTGCCCCGCCGGCCGACGACGACGCGCGGCACGACGAGCACGCCGTCGCCCTCGTCGTCGAAGGAGAAGGAGCCGAAGGCCACGGGCCCCGTCCCGGGCAGGGCGACCTCGTCGCGCACGACGACGCTCGCGAGGGCCTCGCGCCAGCGCTCCTGAGCGCGCTCGAAGCGCTCGGGCCCGGAGACCTCGATGCGCAAGGCCTCGCCCCAGCCCACGAGCCCGTCCCCGCGGCGCACCCACGCGAGGGCCTCCTCGCGGGGGAGCAGCTCGAGCAGGTCCCCGGGGTCGTCGACGGCGACGGTCCGCACCACGAGGGGGTGCGGCACGGCTTCGGGCGTCGCGCTGCTCATCGCGCTCAAGCCTAAGTCCCGCAGGGCTCGCCGGGCCCCGGGAAGGGCTGTGACCCGCGTGACGCCGGGGCTTGCGCGCCCCTGGTGCGCGCACCCCCGCGCGCCTGGGACGATAGGCGCATGCCCCGAGCGAACCTGGACAAGCAGCCACGCGAGGTCGCGGAGATGTTCGACGCGATCGCGCGCCGCTACGACCTCACGAACGAGGTCATGGCCCTCGGTCAGACCAAGGCCTGGCGCGCCGCGACGGTCCGCGCGATCGACGCGCTCCCGGGCGACCGCGTGCTCGACCTCGCGGCGGGCACAGGAACCTCGAGCGAGCCCCTCGCGGACGCCGGGGTCGACGTGATCCCCTGCGACTTCTCGGTGGGCATGCTCGCCGAGGGCAAGCGCCGTCGGCCCGACCTGCCCTACACGGCGGGCGACGCCACGCAGCTGCCCTTCGCGGACGAGTCCTTCGACGCCGTGACGATCTCCTTCGGCCTGCGCAACGTCGTCGACGTCGACGCCGCGCTCACGGAGATGTTCCGCGTGACCCGGCCCGGCGGGCGCGTCGTGATCTGCGAGTTCTCGACGCCCACCTGGGGGCCCTTCCGCAAGGTCTACGAGGAGTACCTCATGAAGGCGCTCCCCAAGGTCGCGAAGGCCGTCTCGCGCCAGGACGGCCCCTACGAGTACCTCGCGGAGTCGATCGCGGACTGGCCGGACCAGGTCACGCTGGGTCGCCGGCTGCGCGCCGTCGGCTGGGAGAAGGTCGCCTTCCGGAACCTCACGGGCGGCATCGTCGCGCTGCACCGCGGTTTCCGTCCCGAGTAGGCCAGATCGCGCTCGGGAAGGGGCCTGTCGAGGGCGAGCAAGTGAGGTTAGCCTCACCAGCCAAGGTCTTCGCGCGCGGCTAGAGTGGCGAGGGCAAATCCTCGACCTTCGGAGAGCGGAGATTCGCGTGCGCAGCGCGGTGAACGATGACGCGGACGTCATCGTCGTCGGTGGTGGACCCGCGGGTTCCGCCACCGCGTACTACTGCGCCCAGGCAGGGCTCTCCGTGCTCCTTCTCGAGAAGGCCACCTTCCCGCGCGACAAGATCTGCGGCGACGGCCTGACCCCCCGCGCGGTGCGCGAGCTCGCCCTCATGGGCGTGCCCACGCGCGAGGAGGACGGCTGGATCCGCAACCAGGGCCTGCGCGTCATCGGTGGCGGTCACCGCATCGAGCTCGCGTGGCCCGAGCTCTCCTCGTACCCCTCCTACGGCCTGGCAAGGTCGCGCATGTCCTTCGACCAGCTGCTCGTCGAGCACGCGCGCGCCGCGGGGGCCAAGGTCCTCGAGGGCACGGCCGTCACGGGCCCGGTGATCGACGAGCGCTCGGGCCGCGTCGTCGGCGTCACCGCGAAGCCCGTGGACGCGAAGGGTCGCCGCTCGGGGGAGGACGTCACCTACCGGGCGCCCGTCGTCGTCGCGGCCGACGGCGTCTCCTCGAGACTCGCCACGGCCGTGGGCCGAGAGAAGCGCGACGACCGCCCCATGGGCGTGGCCGTGCGCACCTACTTCCGCAGCCCGCGCCACGACGACGCCTGGATGGAGTCCCACCTCGAGCTCTGGGACGGCGAGCCGGGGAGCTCGAACCTCATGCCGGGCTACGGGTGGATCTTCGCCCTCGGCGACGGCTCGGTGAACGTGGGACTCGGCTCGGTCTCCTCGACCGCGCACGCGACCAAGGTGGACTACAAGGACCTCTTCGAGCGCTGGATGGCCAACGCCCCCGCCGAGTGGGAGTTCACCCCCGAGAACCAGCTGGGCCCCGTGCGCGGCGCGGCCCTGCCCATGGGCTTCAACCGCAAGCCGCTCTACGCGCGCGGGCTCATGCTCGTGGGCGACGCGGGCGGCATGGTCAGCCCCTTCAACGGCGAGGGCATCGCCTACGGCATGCAGGCCGGCCGCGTCGCCGCGCAGGCCATCGCGAACGCGCGCGTGCGCACCACCGCGCAGAGCCGCGAGCGCGCCCTGCTCACCTACTCCCGCCAGATGCGCGAGGACCTCGGCGGGTACTACACGCTCGGCAAGTACTTCGTGAAGCTCATCGAGCACCCCGAGGTCATGCACGTGTGCACCAAGTACGGCCTTCCCCGACCGCTCGTGATGAAGTTCACGCTGCGCCTGCTCTCGGACTGCTTCGAGCCATCCGGCGGCGAGATCGTGGACCGTGTCATCGCGGGCCTGACCAAGATCGTTCCGGCAGCATGAGAGCATCCACCGTGGCCGCAGCGACCATCCACCGACGGAGCGTTGAGCGATGACGAACCCGTACGTACCGATCATCATCCTCGCGAGCGTCGCCGCCGTGCTCGCGCTCGGCGGCGTCGGCGCGAGCGCGATCCTCGGGCCCAAGCGCTACAACCGCGCGAAGCTCGACGCCTACGAGTGCGGCATCGAGCCGACGCCGCACGCCGTGGGCGGCGGTCGCTTCCCGATCAAGTACTACCTCGTGGCCATGACCTTCATCGTCTTCGACATCGAGGTCGTGTTCCTCTACCAGTGGGCCGTGAACTTCTCGGAGCTCGCGCTGTTCGGCTTCGTCGCCACGATGCTCTTCCTCGTCGTCATCACCGTGCCCTACGTGTACGAGTGGCGCCGCGGCGGGTTCGAGTGGGAGTAAGGGAGAACTGACATGGGAATCGAAGAAGCAGCACCGTCGGGCTTCCTGCTCACGACCGTCGAGAAGGTCGCGGGCCTGTCCCGCAAGGGCTCGCTGTGGCCTGTGACCTTCGGCCTCGCCTGCTGCGCGATCGAGATGATGGCGACGGGCACGTCCCGCTTCGACATCTCGCGCTTCGGCATGGAGGTCTTCCGCGCCTCGCCGCGCCAGGCCGACCTCATGATCGTCGCCGGCCGCGTGAGCCAGAAGATGGCCCCCGTCGTGCGCCAGGTCTACGACCAGATGTCCGAGCCCAAGTGGGTCCTGTCGATGGGGGTGTGCGCGAGCTCGGGCGGCATGTTCAACAACTACGCGATCGTGCAGGGCGTGGACCACATCGTCCCGGTGGACATCTACCTGCCCGGCTGCCCGCCGCGCCCGGAGATGCTCATCAACGCGATCCTCGAGCTCCACGACCAGATCAAGAACGCGCCCCTCGGCGTGAACCGCGTCGAGGCGGCCCGTGCCGCCGAGGCTGCGGCGCTCGAGGCGACGCCGACCTCGAAGATGATGGGGCTCCTGCGATGACCCACGACCGCGAGATCACCGCTCCCGGCCCGCAGCCCGACGGCGAGGTCGTGGACGTGCGCATCGGCATGTTCGGCGTGCACGGCTCGGGCGACACCTCGGGCTTCGGCGGGCTCGTGTCGCCCGTCGTCATGCCCGGTGCGGCCCAGCGCCCCTACGGCGGGTACTTCGACGAGGTCGTCGACATCCTTGCCGAGCTGCTCGAGGAGTCCGGCACGGGCTTCGACAACGCGATCGAGCGCGTCGTCGTCGATCGTGGCGAGCTCACGCTCGACGTGCGCCGCGAGCACCTCGTCGAGGTCTGCCGCCACCTGCGCGACGACCAGGACCTGCGCTTCGAGCTCTCGCTCGGCGTGAGCGGCGTGCACTTCCCCTACGACACGGACCGCGAGCTGCACGCCGTCTACCACCTGGTGTCGGTGACGCACTCGCGCACCCTGCGCCTCGAGGTCGCGGTGCCCGACGCCGACCCGCACATCCCCTCGACCACCGAGGTCTACCCGACCAACGACTGGCACGAGCGCGAGACCTGGGACTTCTTCGGGATCATCTTCGACGGGCACCCCGCGCTCGCGCGCATCGCGATGCCCGACGACTGGCCCGGCCACCCCCAGCGCAAGGACTACCCGCTGGGTGGCATCAACGTCGAGTACAAGGGCGCGCACATCCCGCCCGCTGACGATCGGAGGTCGTACTCGTGACCACCTCGACCCAGGGCTTCACCGAGGAGGCCGCCTCCGGCGCTCGGAGCTTCGAGGCCACCGGCGGCGACTGGAGCGACATTGCCGAGGAGGCCGCTCGCCTCGGCGAGGAGCGCATCGTCGTCAACATGGGGCCCCAGCACCCCTCGACGCACGGCGTGCTGCGCCTCATGCTCGAGATCGACGGTGAGACGGTCACCGAGGCCCGCTGCGGCATCGGCTACCTGCACACCGGCATCGAGAAGAACATGGAGTTCCGGACCTGGACGCAGGGCGTGACGTTCTGCACCCGCATGGACTACCTGGCCTCGATGTTCCAGGAGACGGCCTACTGCCTCGCCGTCGAGAAGCTGCTCGGCATCACGGACGACATCCCCGAGCGGGCGAGCGTCATCCGCGTGCTGATGATGGAGCTCACCCGCATCGGCTCGCACCTCGTGTGCCTCGGCACCGGTGGCAACGAGCTCGGCGCCACGACCGTGATGATCCACGGCTTCAACGCCCGCGAGGAGGTGCTGCGCCTCTTCGAGATGATCACCGGCCTGCGCATGAACAACGCGTACATCCGCCCCGGCGGCGTCGCGCAGGACATCCCCCCGGGCGCCCTCGAGGCGATCCGTGAGGCAGACGGCAAGATCCGCGAGTTCGTCAAGTACCTCGAGGACCTGCTCCTCGCGAACCCGATCTACAAGGGCCGCACGGTCGAGGTCGGCACCCTGAACCTCGCGGGCTGCATGGCCCTCGGCGTCACGGGCCCCGTCCTCCGCTCGGCAGGTCTGCCCTACGACGTGCGCAAGGCGGCCCCGTACTGCGGCTACGAGACCTACGACTTCGACGTCCCGACCTCGACCGACGCGGACTCCTACTCGCGCACCGTGCTGCGCATCGAGGAGATCTACCAGTCCCTCAAGATCGTCGCCCAGTGCGTCGACCGCCTCCAGGCGATGGGCCCCGGCCCCGTCATGGTCGAGGACAAGAAGATCGCCTGGCCCGCGCAGCTCGCGATCGGCTCGGACGGCATGGGCAACTCGCTCGACCACATCCGCCACATCATGGGCACCTCGATGGAGGCGCTCATCCACCACTTCAAGCTCGTCACCGAGGGCTTCCGGGTCCCGGCGGGCCAGGTGTTCCAGCGGGTCGAGGCCCCGCGCGGCGAGCTCGGGGTGCACCTCGTGTCCGACGGCGGGACGCGCCCCTACCGCGCGCACTTCCGTGACCCTTCGTTCAACAACCTGCAGGCCATGGCGCTCATGTGCGAGGGCGGCCAGCTGGCCGACGTCGTCGTCGCCGTCGCCTCGCTCGACCCCGTGCTGGGAGGGGTGGACCGCTGATGGCGTACACCGCCGAGACCCTCGAGACCCTCGCCGCCGACGCGGCGCAGATCGTCTCGCGCTATCCCGACCCGAACTCGGCCCTGCTGCCGATGCTGCACCTCGTGCAGTCGGTCGACGGCTACGTGAGCCCCGACGGGATCGCGTTCTGCGCGCAGACCCTCGACCTCACCACGGCCGAGGTCAGCGCCGTGGCGACCTTCTACACCCAGTACAAGCGCCGCCCCAACGGCGAGTACACGGTGGGCGTGTGCACCAACACGCTGTGCGCGATCATGGGCGGCGACGAGATCTACCGCTCGCTGTCCGAGAAGCTCGGCATCGGTCACGACGAGACCACCGAGGACGGCAAGATCACGCTCGAGCGCATCGAGTGCAACGCGGCCTGCGACTTCGCGCCCGTGATGATGATCAACTGGGAGTTCTTCGACAACCAGACACCCGAGTCGGCGGCGGAGACGGTCGCGAAGCTCCGCGCGGGCGAGCCGGTCGCCCCGACGCGCGGCCCCGCGCAGGTCTCGACCTTCCGCGAGACCTCGCGAGTGCTCGCAGGCTTCCTCGACGGCAAGGCCGGCGAGGGCGTCTCGGCGGGCCCGGCCTCGCTGCGCGGCGTCGAGCTCGCGAAGGCCAAGGGCTGGACCGCTGACGGTCCCGCGAAGGAGTCCGCCTCGGGCGGCGAGAGCGCCCCGAAGCCCGGCGAGGAGCACTCGAGCGTCGACCGCCCGGCCGAGGACCCGAAGACGGACGGAAAGGGGGAGGCCAAGTGACGACGCTGACGCCGATCCTCACGGAGCGCTGGGGCACCGAGCGATCCTGGACGCTCGCGAGCTACCAGGCGCACGGCGGGTACTCCGCCCTGCGCAAGGGACTCGCGATGCAGCCCGCCGAGGTCCTCGATGCCGTGAAGACCTCGGGCCTGCGCGGCCGCGGTGGAGCAGGCTTCCCCACGGGCATGAAGTGGAGCTTCCTGCCCCCGCCCGACGGCGGTCCCCGCTACCTCGTCGTGAACGCCGACGAGTCCGAGCCGGGCACCTGCAAGGACATCCCGCTCATGATGGCCGACCCCCACGTGCTCGTGGAGGGCGTCATCCTCACGAGCTGGGCGATCGGCTGCCACCACGCCTTCATCTACCTGCGCGGCGAGGTCGTGCACGTGTACCGCCGCCTGCTCGCGGCCGTCGAGGAGGCGCGCGCCGCGGGCTACCTCGGCAAGGACATCCTCGGCTCGGGCTTCGACCTCGAGATCACGGTGCACGCGGGAGCGGGCGCCTACATCTGCGGCGAGGAGACGGCCCTGCTCGACTCCCTCGAGGGCAAGCGCGGCCAGCCGCGGCTCAAGCCCCCGTTCCCGGCCGTCGCGGGCCTGTACGGCCGCCCGACGGTCGTGAACAACGTCGAGTCGGTCGCCTCGGTGCCCTCGATCGTCGAGCGCGGGGCGGACTGGTTCTCCTCGATGGGAACCGAGAAGTCCACGGGCTTCGGCATCTTCTCGCTCTCGGGCCACGTCACGCGGCCCGGCCAGTACGAGGCTCCGCTCGGCATCACGCTGCGCGAGCTCATCGACATGGCTGGCGGCATGCGCGAGGGCCACGAGCTGAAGTTCTGGACCCCGGGCGGCTCCTCGACGCCGATCTTCACGGCCGAGCACCTCGACGTCCCGCTCGACTTCGAGTCCGTCGCCTCGCACGGCTCGATGCTCGGCACGCGCGCGCTGCAGATCTTCGACGAGACCACCTCGGTGGTCCGCGCGGTCTCGCGCTGGATCGACTTCTACGCCCACGAGTCCTGCGGCAAGTGCACGCCTTGCCGCGAGGGCACCTACTGGCTGCGGGCGGTGCTGCACCGCCTCGAGGCCGGCAAGGGCGAGGAGGGCGACATCGAGCTCTTGCTCGACCTGTGCGACAACATCCTGGGCCGGGCGTTCTGCGCGCTCGGTGACGGCGCGACTTCGCCCGTCACCTCGGCCATCCAGTACTTCCGCGAGGAGTTCGAGGCGGGTATGCACACTCCGGCTCACGTCCTGTTCCCGCCCGAGCGCTCCGCGCTCTTCCACTACGTCCCCACGGGCGACGCGACGACCGTGGCAGGGGTGCACTGATGACCGTCACGTCCTCCTCGAAGGCCGGCGCGGCTCCCGAGCCCGCCGAGCTCGTCACCATCTCGATCGACGGGATCGAGACGGCGGTGCCCCAGGGCACGCTGGTCATCCGCGCGGCCGAGGAGCTCGGCATCGCGATCCCGCGCTTCTGCGACCACCCGCTGCTCGCGCCCGCCGGCGCGTGCCGCCAGTGCCTCGTCGAGGTCGAGCTGCCTGACCGCGAGGGCAACCTTCGGGCGATGCCCAAGCCGCAGGCCTCGTGCACCCTCACGGTGAGCCCCGGCATGGTCGTCAAGACCCAGCACACCTCGCCCGTGGCCGACAAGGCCCAGCACGGCGTGATGGAGCTGCTGCTCATCAACCACCCGCTCGACTGCCCCGTGTGCGACAAGGGCGGAGAGTGCCCCCTGCAGAACCAGGCGATGAGCAACGGTCGCGAGGAGACCCGCTTCATCGACGCGAAGCGGACCTACACCAAGCCGCTGCCCATCTCGACGCAGGTGCTGCTCGACCGCGAGCGCTGCATCCTGTGCCAGCGCTGCACGCGCTTCTCCGACGAGATCGCGGGCGACCCCTTCATCGACCTGCAGGAGCGCGGCGCGCTCCAGCAGATCGGCACCTTCGACGCGGACGTCCTGGACTTCGAGGGCGAGGCCCCCGTGGGCGCCTCGCAGCTCGACGTCTCGGGCCGCCCCTTCAGCTCCTACTTCTCGGGCAACACGATCCAGATCTGCCCGGTCGGCGCGCTCACCTCGGCCGCGTACCGCTTCCGCTCGCGCCCCTTCGACCTCGTGTCGACGCCCGCGATCGCGGAGCACGACGCGAACGGCTCGGCCATCCGCATCGACAAGCGCCGCAACACCGTGCTGCGGCGGCTCTCGGGCGAGGACGCCGTCGTCAACGAGGAGTGGATCACCGACAAGGACCGCTTCGCCTTCACGTGGCAGACGGCCGCCGACCGCCTCACGCACCCGCTCGTGCGGGACCGCGCCGAGGACGGCACGCGCGGCGAGCTGCGCCCCGCGAGCTGGACCGAGGCCCTCGAGATCGCGGGTGAGGCTCTCGCCGCGGCCCGCGACGCGAAGGGCGTCGGCGTGCTCCCCGGCGGTCGCCTGACCCTCGAGGACGCCTACGCCTACGCGAAGTTCGCGCGCGTCGTGCTCGGCACGAACGACGTCGACCACCGCGCTCGCGCCCACTCCGCCGAGGAGGCGCAGTTCCTCGCCCACGCCGTCGCCGCTCGCGGCATCGACGTGACCTTCGCCGACCTCGAGTCCGCGACGAGCGTCGTGCTCGTGGGCCTCGAGGCCGAGGAGGAGGGCGGCATCGTCTACCTGCGCCTGCGCAAGGGTGCCCAGGCGGGCCGCACCAAGGTCTTCTCGGTCGCTCCCTTCGCCTCGAGCGCCCTCGAGCGCATGCGCGGCGAGCTGCTCCAGGCGGCTCCCGGCACCGAGGCCGAGGTGCTCGACGCCCTCGACGCGAACGTGGTATCCGGCGGCATCGTGCTCCTCGGCGAGCGCCTCGCCGAGGTCCCGGGCGCGCTGAGCGCGGCCCTGCGCCTCGTCGAGCGAGCCGGGGCGCGACTCGCGTGGATCCCGCGCCGCATCGGCGAGCGCACGGGTGTCGAGGCGGGCACGCTGCCCAACCTCCTGCCCGGCGGCCGCCCCGTCGCGGACTCCGCGGCGCGCGTCGACACCGCGGCCGAGTGGGGCGTCGAGTCCCTCCCGGCCGCCGAGGGACGCGACCTGTCCGGGATCCTCGCCGCCGCTGCGGCGGGCGAGCTCTCGGGCCTCGTGCTCGGCGGCCTCGAGATCGACGACCTGCCCGACCCGGCCTTCGCCCGCGAGGCCCTCGCCTCGGTGGACGTCGTGGTGAGCCTCGAGACCCGCCAGAGCGCGGTGCACGAGCTCGCCGACGTCGTGCTGCCGGTCGCGGTGCCGAGCGAGAAGGTCGGCACCTTCGTGAACTGGGAGGGCCGCTTGCGTCCCTTCGCCCAGGCTCTCGAGTCGAACGCGATGTCGGACTACCGCGTCCTGAGCTCGCTCGCCGAGGAGATGGACGTCGAGCTCGGTCTCGCGACGGCCGAGGCCGTGCACGCCGAGCTCGGTGCCCTCGGGGCCTGGGACGGCGAGCGCGCCGCAGCCCCCGCGGTCACGGCCGAGCCCGTCGTCGAGGTGGGCCCCGGCCAGGCCGTGCTCGCCTCGTGGCGCCTCATGCTCGACCTCGGCCGCGGCCAGGACGGCGAGGCCTTCCTCGCCGGCACGGCCAAGCGGCCGGTCGCGCGCCTCTCGGCCACGACGGCCGAGGCGATCGGGGTGGCCGACGGCGAGCTGCTCGCCGTGAGCTCCGAGCACGGCACGATCACGCTGCCCGTGCTCATCACCGAGATGGTCGACCACGTCGTGTGGGTCCCGGGCAACTCGCCGGGCTCGCAGGTGCGCGCCACCCTGCGCCAGGGTGCCGGTAGCGTCGTCGGCGTGGCTCGCGCGAACGCGGAGGGGACGGCGTGAACCTCGTGCTCAGCTCCCCGCAGCCGATCGCGGACTTCTCGCAGGACAACGGTTGGATCTGGCTCCTCAAGGCCGTCGGCATCATCGTCTTCCTGCTCGTGAGCGTCCTGTTCGCGCTGTGGTTCGAGCGCCGCCTCGTGGCGCGCATGCAGCTGCGACCTGGCCCGAACTGGCACGGTCCCTTCGGCTCGCTGCAGTCCTTCGCGGACGCGGGCAAGCTGCTGTTCAAGGAGGACCTCACGGTCAAGGCGGCCGACAAGGTCGTCTACATCCTCGCGCCGCTCATCTCGGTGACCTGCTCGATGCTCATCTACGCGGTCATCCCCTTCGGGCCGGCCGTGGAGATGTTCGGCATCACGACGCCCCTGCAGCTCACGGACTTCTCGGGCTCGGTGCTCTACATCCTGGGCATCACGGCCCTCGGCGTGTACGGCATCGTGCTCGGCGGCTGGTCCTCGGGCTCGACCTACCCCCTGCTCGGCTCGGTCCGCTCGACGGCGCAGATCATCTCCTACGAGCTCTCGATGAGCCTCGCGATCGTCGCGGTCATCATCATGTCCGGCTCGATGTCCACGAGCTCGATCGTCGACGCGCAGGCCCAGTTCTGGTGGGCCGTGACGCTCTTCCCGGCCTTCGTGCTCTACGTCATCTCGATGGTCGGCGAGACGAACCGCCTGCCCTTCGACCTCCCCGAGGCCGAGGGCGAGCTCGTCTCGGGCTTCATGACCGAGTACTCCTCGATGAAGTTCGCGTGGTTCTTCCTCGCCGAGTACATCAACATGCTCAACGTCTCGGCCGTCGCGACGACGCTGTTCCTCGGTGGGTGGCGCGCACCGTGGCCGCTCTCGGCGATCAACGACGGCATGCTCAACACCGGCTGGTGGCCCGTCCTGTGGTTCGTCGTCAAGGTCTGGATGTTCATGGGCCTGTTCGTGTGGATCCGCGGCTCGCTGCTGCGCTTCCGCTACGACCAGTTCATGAAGTTCGGCTGGAAGGTGCTCATCCCCATCGGCCTCGTGTTCGTCGCGGGTGTCGCGACGATCCAGGTGCTGCGCCTCGAGCTCGAGGGCGTGGACCTGCGCACCCCGCTCATGGTCGCGGCGGGCGTCGTCCTCGTCCTTGCGGTCGCGAGCCTCTTCCTGCCCGAGCGCAAGAAGGAAGAGCCTGCCCCGAGCGAGCCCGAGACCTTCGACGCCTTCGAGTGGGGCTACCCCGTGCCGCCGCTGCCGGGCCAGAAGCTCCCGCCGTCCCCGCGAGCCGAACGCCGAGCTGCGGCCGCCCGAGAGCAGGAGGCCTCGAGCACCGTGCTCGTCGAGGCCGCCCCCGTCACGGACGAGGCCGTCGCCGACAAGGAGACCGACGATGACTGACACGTACGAGTCGCAGATCCCCGAGCGCAAGGGGCTCGCGGCCGTCCTCGCGCCCGTCGCGGGCTTCGGCGTCACCTTCTCCTCGATCTTCAAGCCGACGATCACGGAGCAGTACCCGCGCGTCCCGGCCTCGGTGAAGCCCCGCTACCACGGGCGCCACCAGCTCAACCGCTACGCCGACGGCCTCGAGAAGTGCATCGGCTGCGAGCTGTGCGCGTGGGCCTGCCCCGCGGACGCGATCTACGTCGAGGGCGCGGACAACACGCCCGACGCGCAGTTCTCGCCCGGCGAGCGCTACGGCCGCGTCTACCAGATCAACTACCTGCGCTGCATCTTCTGCGGCCTGTGCATCGAGGCCTGCCCGACGCGCGCCCTGACCATGACCAACGAGTTCGAGCTCGCCGGTCCCGAGCGCGTCGGCCTCATCTACGAGAAGCAGGACCTCCTCGCGCCGGTCCAGGAGACCCAGCTGCCCGCCCCGCACCCGATGGTGCCGGGCACGACGCACCACGACTACTACCGGGGCGAGATCACCGGCGTGCACCCCGAGCAGGTCGAGTGGGTCGCCGAGCACCGCCCCGAGGAGCCTGCCCTCGAGAACTTCTCGCAGGCCAAGCAGGGAGGGGCCCGATGACGCTCGCTGCCAGCCTCACCGAGGCGGGGAACACCTCCGCCGGAGAGGCCGTCGTCTTCTGGGTGCTTGCACCGCTCATGGTGCTCGGCGCCCTGGGGCTGCTCCTCTCGCGGCGCACGGTGCACGTCGCCGTGTCGATCGCGGGGGTCATGGTCGGCCTCGCGATCCTCTACATCGCGCAGGAGGCGCACTTCCTGGGCTTCGTCCAGGTGGTCGTCTACACCGGCGCGATCATGATGCTGTTCATCTTCGTGCTCATGCTCGTGGGCGTCGACGCCTCCGACTCGCTCGTCGAGACGCTCTCGGGGCAGCGGTGGATCGGCGTGCTCGCGGGCACGGGCCTCGGCGTCCTGCTCGTGACGGCCGTGACGCGCGCGAGCTTCGCCGCGCCCCAGGGCCTCGAGGCCGCGAACGCGGACTCCAACCCGGTGGGCGTCTCGCGCCTCGTCTTCGGCGACTTCGTGCTCGCCTTCGAGGCCACGGGCGCGCTGCTCGTCACGGCCGCGCTCGGTGCGCTCATCCTCACGCACCGCCGTCGCCTCGGCCGCAAGGTGGGTCAGCGCGAGACGGCCGACGCGCGCGTGCTCGGCGGTGGCCGCCTCACGCCGCTCGCGGCTCCGGGCGTCTACGCGCGGCACAACGCGATGGACGTGCCCGCGCTCGACCCCTACGGCAACCCGATCGAGGAGTCGGTCTCGCGCGTGCTGCGCATCCGGGGCCAGGAGGCCGCGGCCGAGGAGTTCGCGATGCGCGAGCTCTCCGAGGCGGACCTCGTCCCCGAGGACCAGCACCTCGAGACCACCGAGGACGTCCCGACCACGGAAGAGGGTGGCGAGCAGTGAGCCTCACCAACTACCTCGTGCTCGCCACGCTCCTGTTCACGATCGGCGCCACGACCGTCCTGCTGCGACGCAACGGCATCATCGTGTTCATGGGCGTCGAGCTCATGCTCAACGCCACCAACCTCGCGCTCGTCACGTTCTCCCGGATCCACGGGAACCTGCAGGGCCAGGTGTTCGCGTTCTTCGTCATGGTCGTCGCGGCCGCCGAGGTCGTCATCGGCCTCGCGATCATCGTGTCGATCTTCCGCACCCGCCGGTCCGCCTCGGTGGACGACGTCAACCTGTTGAGGAACTGAGGGGATGAGTGTGCACACCCTGACCGCCGCGCGCCTGCCCTTCGCGGACCTCGTGGCCCCGGTCGCTCCCAGCGGCGTGTGGCAGGAGTCCGCGTGGCTGCTCGTGGCCATCCCGCTCGTCTCGGCGGCGATCCTGCTGCTCGCCGGGAAGCGCTCGAACCGCTGGGGCCACTGGCTCGGCGTCGCCGCCTCCGCGGCCTCCTTCGTGATCGGCGCGCTCATCCTCGTCTCGCTGCTGGGCGTCCCCGCCGAGCAGCGCGTCGTCGAGCTGCACCTGTTCGACTGGGTCTCGGTGGGTCAGCTCTCGCTGAACGCCGGGATGCGCCTCGACCCGCTCTCGCTGACCTTCGTGATGCTCGTGACCTTCGTGGGCACGCTCATCCACGTGTACTCGGTCGCGTACATGGAGCACGACAAGGACCGCCGGCGCTTCTTCGCCTACCTGAACCTCTTCGTCGCGGCGATGCTGCTGCTCGTGCTCGGCAACTCCTACCTCCTGCTTTTCGTGGGCTGGGAGGGCGTGGGTCTGGCCTCGTACCTGCTCATCGGCTTCTGGAACTACCGCACGGAGTACGCGGTCGCCGCGAAGAAGGCTTTCGTGGCCAACCGCGTCGGTGACCTCGGCCTGCTCCTCGCGATGATGACGCTCTTCGCCTCGGTGGGCGCTCTCGACTTCGCCTCGGTCTTCGCCGCGGTGGGCTCGCTCGACTCGAGCACGGTCACGATCCTGGGCCTCGCGCTCCTGCTCGCGGCCTGCGGCAAGTCGGCGCAGTTCCCGCTGCAGTCCTGGCTCGGGGACGCGATGGCGGGCCCGACGCCAGTCTCCGCGCTCATCCACGCCGCGACCATGGTCACCGCCGGTGTCTACCTCGTGGTGCGCTCGGCGCCCATCTACGAGGCCGCGCCCAACGCGCAGCTGGCCGTCGTCGTCGTCGGTGCGATCACGCTGCTCTTCGGGGCGATCGTCGGTTGCGCGAAGGACGACATGAAGAAGGCGCTCGCCGCCTCGACCATGTCGCAGATCGGCTACATGATGCTCGCCGCGGGCCTCGGCCCGATCGGCTACGCCTTCGCGATCTTCCACCTGTTCACGCACGGCTTCTTCAAGGCCGGCATGTTCCTCGGTGCAGGCTCCGTGATGCACGGCATGAACGACCAGGTCGACATGCGGCGCTTCGGCGGCCTCGCGAGGTACATGAAGGTCACCTGGATCACCTTCGGCCTCGGCTGGCTCGCGATCCTCGGCGTCCCGCCCTTCTCGGGCTTCTGGTCCAAGGACAAGATCATCGAGGCGGCCTTCGTGCCCGTCGAGAACGCCGAGTGGCGCGCCTGGGTCTTCGGCACCGTCGTGCTCGTCGGTGCGGGCATCACGGCCTTCTACATGTCGCGCCTGTTCTTCATGACCTTCCACGGCGAGAAGCGCTGGACGACGGCGGCCGAGGGGGCCGAGCAGCACCCGCACGAGTCCCCGCGGCTGATGACCTGGCCGATGATCGTCCTCGCCGTGGGCTCGGTGGCCCTCGGTGGCCTGCTGAGCATCAACTCGGCCTTCACCACCTGGCTCGAGCCCGTCACGGGCCACGCCGAGCACCACGAGCCCGTGCTCCCGGTCCCGGTGATCATGGCCGCGACGCTCGTGCTCGTCGCGATCGGCCTGTTCCTCGCGTGGCGCCAGTACGCGGCCTCGACCGTGCCGGTCGTCGCTCCCGCGGGCTCGCTGCTCACGCGGGCCGCGCGCCGCGACCTGTACCAGGACGAGGTCAACGACCTCGCTCTCGTGCAGCCCGGCGCGTACCTCACCCGCTCGCTCGTCTACGGCGACCGCCAGGTGGTCGACGGTGCCGTCACGGGCATCGCCCACGGCACGGTCGGCCTCGCGGAGAGGCTCCGCAAGCTGCAGACCGGCTACGTCCGCTCGTACGCGGCGACGATGCTCGCCGGCGTCGTCGTCCTGCTCGTCGTCGTCCTGGTGACCAGGATCTGAGGAAGGACCAGCTCGATGACTGAATTCCCCTGGCTCACCGCGCTGATCGTGGCGCCCCTCGTGGGTGCCGCGGTCGTGTGGGCGCTGCCCGCGGGCGCCCGCAAGCGAGCTCGTGAGGTGGCCCTCGCGTTCTCGCTGATCGAGGTCGGGCTCCTGGTCGGTGCGTTCACCGCCTTCGACGTCGCGAGCTCGTGGAGCCACCAGCTCCTCGAGACCCACGCGTGGATCCCCGCCTTCGGCGTCTCCTACGCCGTGGGCGTGGACGGCGTCGGCCTCCTGCTGGTCGCCCTGAGCGTCTTCCTCGTGCCCCTCGTGCTCCTCGCCGCGTGGCGGGAGCAGGCAGACGACGTGAACCGCTCGCGCACCTACGCGGCCCTCGTGCTCGTGCTGACGGCCTTCATGGTCGCGGTCTTCGCGGCGCGCGACGTGTTCTTCTTCTACCTGCTCTTCGAGGCGATGCTCATCCCGGTGTACTTCCTCATCGGGATGTTCGGCGGGGCCCAGCGTCGCTACGCGGCCGTGAAGTTCCTGCTGTACTCCCTCGCCGGTGGACTGCTCATGCTCGTCGCCGTCGTGGCCCTGTACCTGCAGGGCCCGCGCGGGGCGCAGGGCTTCCTCACGGAGAACCTCACGGGCCTCGCGCTCGACCCCACCACGGAGCGCTGGCTCTTCCTCGGTTTCTTCGTCGCCTTCGCGATCAAGGCGCCGATGTTCCCGGTGCACACCTGGCTGCCCGACGCTGCGCAGAACGCGCCCGCCGGCACCTCGACGCTCCTCGTGGGCGTGCTCGACAAGGTCGGCACCTTCGGGATGCTCACGCTCTGCCTGCCGCTGTTCCCGAACGCCTCGCGCTGGGCGGCCCCGGTGATCATCGTGCTCGCGGTGATCTCGGTGCTCTACGGCGCGCTGCTCGCGATCGGCCAGACCGACCTCATGCGCCTCATCGCGTACACCTCGGTCTCGCACTTCGGCTTCATCGTGATGGGCATCTTCGCCTTCACCTCGACCTCGGTCGCGGGCGCGAGCTTCTACATGGTCAACCACGGCCTCTCGACCGGTCTGCTCTTCCTCACCGCGGGCTTCCTCGTCGCGCGGCGCGGCTCGCAGACCATCGCGGACTTCGGCGGTCTGCAGAAGGTCGTGCCGGTGCTCGCGGGCGTGTTCCTCGTGGCCGGTCTCTCGGCGCTCTCGCTGCCGGGCCTGTCGACCTTCGTCTCGGAGTTCCTCGTGCTCGTCGGCACCTTCGCCCGCTCGGGCCCGGCGGCCGTCGTCGCCGTGCTCGGTGTGGTGCTCGCCGCGATCTACGTGCTGTGGACCTACCAGAAGATCTTCACGGGCCCCACGCGCGAGGGGCTCGAGACCATGCCGGACCTCTCGGGTCGCGAGAAGTGGGTCGCCGGCCCGCTCGTCGCCGCGATGCTCGTGCTCGGCTTCTACCCCGCGGCAGCCCTGCCTTACGTCAACGGCCCCGCGCACGCCTCGATCCGGTCGGTGGGTGTCGACGATCCCCCGAGCCTCGCCTCAGGAGTGGTCGTGACGGACGGTACGGACGGACTGGAAGGTGGTGACTCGTGAGCTTCACCGCTCCCTCCGTCGAGTGGCTCCCTCTCGCGCCCCTCGCGATCGTCCTCGGGCTCGGCGTCCTCGGCGTGCTCGTCGAGGCCTTCGTGCCCGCCAAGGTGCGTCGCTCCGTGCAGCTCGTCCTCGTGGCGCTCGGCGTCGTCGGGGCGCTCGTCGCGCTCGGCCTCCAGTGGGGCGAGACCGTCGCCTCGGGCGGGGTCACGCTCTTCGGCGGCTCCTTCGTGCTCGACGGGCCCGCCCTCGTCCTGCAGATCACCCTCGTGGTGCTCACGGCCCTTGCCGTCGCGGTCTTCGCGGACCGCACCTCGCAGGGCCAGGACGCCTTCGCGCCCACGGCCTCGGCAGTGCCCGGCTCGGAGTACGAGGAGCTCGCTCGCCGCCAGGGCCTCGAGCAGACCGAGGTCTACCCGCTCGCGCTCTTCGGCCTGGGCGGCATGCTCCTGTTCGTCTCGGCGGGTGACCTGCTCACCCTCTTCGTGGCGCTCGAGGTGCTCTCGCTGCCGCTGTACATCCTCACGGGCCTCGCCCGCCGTCGCCGCCTGCTGAGCCAGGAGGCCTCGCTCAAGTACATGCTCCTCGGCGCGTATGCCTCGGCCTTCTTCCTCTTCGGCGCGGCCCTGCTCTACGGCTTCGCGGGCTCGGTGCACCTCTCGGACATCGCGGCCGCGACGGGTTCCGTCGTGGGCCTCGAGAGCCTGCTGCTCGTGGGCGCGCTGCTCCTGCTGGTCGGCCTGTTCTTCAAGGTCGGCGCGGTGCCCTTCCACTCGTGGACCCCCGACGTCTACGTCGGCGCCCCGACGCCCGTCACGGGCTTCATGGCGGCCACCACCAAGATCGCGGCCTTCGGCGCCATGGCGCGCGTGGTCTACGTGCTCCTGCCCGCCCTCGAGTGGGACCTGCGCCCGGCCCTGTGGACCGTCGCGATCCTCACGATGGTGGTCGGCACGGTGCTCGCGATCGTCCAGACGGACGTCAAGCGCATGCTCGCCTACTCCTCGATCGCCCACGCGGGCTTCGTGCTCGTGGGTGTGCTCGCCTTCAACGCCCAGGGCATCTCCGCGACGCTCTTCTACCTCGTGGTCTACGGCATCGCGACGGTGGGCGCCTTCGCCGTGGTGACGCTCGTGCGCCAGACGCGGACGACGGCGGAGGGCACGGTCGTGCTCGGCGAGGCGACGCACCTGTCGCAGTGGGCGGGGCTCGGCAAGCGCGCCCCGTGGCTCGCGGCGGCGCTCTCGCTGTTCCTGCTCTCCTTCGCGGGCATCCCGCTCACCTCGGGCTTCGCGGGCAAGTTCGCCGTGTTCACGGCGGCGGTCGACGGCGGTGCCGTGTGGCTCGTCGTCGTCGGCGTGCTCGTCTCGGCCGCCTCCGCCTTCTTCTACGTCCGGCTCATCGTGCTCATGTACTTCACGCCCGAGCCCGAGTCGGACGGCACCGAGGGCGTCACGGTGGTCCGCTCGCAGGGCTTCACCTCGGTGGTGCTCGTCGTCACGGCGGCCCTCACGGTGCTGCTCGGCATCCTGCCGGGCGGGCTGCTCGAGGTCATCAGCGAGGCGGCGAAGTTCCTCCCGTGACGCAGAACACCGGGGCCCT
>Ga0182793_1000946_pt1 | contig 19419 bp, 20 predicted proteins | sample Passage237A_FD_130498 | JGI IMG/M metagenome (GOLD analysis project Ga0182793, IMG submission 130498) | Cellulose adapted compost microbial communities from Newby Island Compost Facility, Milpitas, CA, USA - Passage2 37A (version 2) (version 2) ... | reverse complement strand
GCAGGGATTTACCCGAGGTTAAACCCCATGGCGTTTGATGGTCCCATGGTGCGCGGTATCGGCCGTGTGCCCATGTGAGGACAGAAGATGCGTGCCTGTGTGCTGGTGGCAGACGACGATCCCTTTCAGTTGCAGGAAATGGCCGAGTTTCTGCGCGGTCGCGGCTTCGAGGTTATCGAAGCATCGGACGGCCATGAGGCAATCGGGATGATTACCCGGATGCGTCCGCGCGCAGTGATGCTGGATGTCAACATGCCGGGATGGGATGGCGTGCGCGTAGCCGAAGCGGCGCGCGGCCTCGACCATAAAGTCGTGACCATTCTGATGACGGGCGAAGCGGAAAAATACGATTATGCGAGCCTGGCCGATTGCGGCGCCGTCGCCGTGTTCCGCAAGCCGGTGCCTGTCGCGCAGATCACCGGCTTCCTGCAAAACGCGCTCGGCCGCAGCAACGCGGCCTGAGCACGCTTTCTCGCGCCCTAATCCTGCCCTGTCTCTTTTTCGAGATCGTGCAGCAGGGTTTCGAGCCGCTCCATCATCTCCGGCCTGTCGGCCTTCATCGCCTCGATCCGCCGCAACATGCTCTTCGCGGTGAGGTAAGCGACATTATAGCGGCGACTGACCTGTGAAGCTGTCAGTGTCCGGTTGGCAATATGGGTGAGGTGAAAGAACTTCACCCAGACCGATACAGGCAGTCGCGAGCGATGGAGATGCGTGCCTGATGTGACGCTGTACTGGCAGCGACGGCACGCCTTGCATGTCCATAGCCCCGGCCTTGTGCTCAGGCGGCTTGCGGCATTCTTCGCGCCACAGCCCGGGCAGACCGGACCCTCCGGCCAGCGCGCCCGCTCCAGCAGAGCGCGGCTCGTTTCTTCGGACTCCAGCATGTCCGCCACCGAGCGCGGCCGCTCGGAGCGATGTTCATTCATGCCGAAATGGCGTTCCTGATAAGCCTCATGCACCATTGTCCCCCGCCTCTTTGTCACCGCACCCATGCGAAAGTCGCCGCCCGCTCCCCGGCTGCAAGGGCGTAAACGCGCCGGCACATTGCCGGGCATTCACACAGCCGTTGACCAATCTTGATTTGGGTGCCGCTCAAGTCATTGGGAATTAGGTCGAATTGTGTAACCGCGGCTCACGCAGGGCGGGGCGGCACAGGGGAAGCCCCCACGGGGCAGACCGGCCGGTGGGTCGCCGGCCAGCAGGAAGGGGCACGGACGCCCTGATCAAATCAGCTGAAACCCACAGTTGTTTGGCCCGCCGCTTTGTTCTACCTTGCGCCCGCTTCGCCGGATCGGGTTCTCCCCGGCCTCAGGCACCCGTAGCTCAGCTGGATAGAGCGCTGCCCTCCGAAGGCAGAGGTCACACGTTCGAATCGTGTCGGGTGCGCCAACTAACTTCTTAATTCCATTGGCGTTTTCCGAACCTCTCTTCTGAGGTAGCTGGGAATTTCCTGTCCTGTCACTCGCTTGTCACGCGGGAGACAGAAGCATGGCTACGATCCGCAAAAGGAATGGACGCTGGCAAGTGCAGGTTCGGCGCAATGGCATAGGCGCGACGAGCAAGACGTTTGAGAAGAAGCAGGACGCTCTTCGCTGGGCGAGAGAGACAGAAGCAGAGTTCGACAAGCGATATACGCCGCTAGACACAGGCGGACTAAAGACGCTCTCGCTTCACGATCTTCTAGCTCGGTACGAAAATGAGGTCACCCCGGGGAAGAAAGGGGCAGGCCCGGAGAGCTACAGGCTCCGCATTCTCAAGAGACATCGGATCGCCAAGCTGCGGTTGAAGAACTTAACCCCGGATGCAATCGCTTCTTATCGAGACGACAGGTTGAAGCTTGTCGAAGGAGCCTCAGTTCGGCGGGAACTGGTCGTTCTCCGGCATTGCCTTGAAGTGGCGAAAAAGCAATGGCAACTGCCCATTAGCCCAAACCCGGTGTCGCTCATCGAATTACCCAGGTCGTCACCCTCCCGGGAACGCAGACTTGCACCAGAGGAGGCAAGGAGGCTTCTGCAAAGCCTCAAGCGGACATCTCGGGATTTAGCCAGCAGTATATAAGCGGCTTGGAGCAAGGTAAGCGAAACCCTACGGTCATAACGCTGTACGAGATCGCCTCGGCTTTGGGCGTTAGCCACCTCGACCTACTCCGCCCTCGCCAGAGCAAATAGCTCTTTCCCAGAATTTGTTTCAGCAAGTACAGGGCTCTCAGGCGAAGAGGAGAGGGCCATACTCCTAAGTCTCTGTTTTTCTTGCATAAGTGCAATTCCACAATGCAATCGACGCGCCAATATTTCTATAGTTTTTCTCCCATTTTTTGGACTTAACTCATACACGGATTAGTCTATTAGCCCCGGTGTCGAGTCGGTCGAACGACTTGTACCTATGAGATTGGGCGGAACCGTTCAGGAGAGAACATTGGTCGATTTTGGAAAGCGCTTAGCAGGCAAAAAGATCGAAAAGAAGGTTGAACCAACCGCCCTGTACGAGTCGCTTGATCGCGCGCATGACAAGGGGCCGTTGCGACCGGCTCAGACTGCCGTTCTGAATGAATGGTTTGAGAACCAAAAGAACGCTCGGGACGTCATTGTAAAATTGCACACGGGCCAAGGAAAAACACTCGTTGGCCTTCTGATGCTGCAGTCCCGCCTGAACGCCGGGCATGGGCCCGCTGTTTATCTTTGCCCTAACAATAACCTTATTGATCAGACATGCGAGCAGGCGAAACAGTTCGGCATCAAGACTTGCGTGGCAGATTCGGAACTTCCCGATGAATTCTTAGCAGGCGATCAGATCCTCGTGACGTCCGTCCAAAAGATGTTCAACGGGCGAACAAAATTCGGATTGAACAACAACTCCGTTCTTGTCGACACGATTCTCATGGACGATGCTCATGCGTGCGCGGACGCTATACGCGAAGCCTGCAGAATTCGGATTCCGTATACAGAGCCTGCCTACGCTGCTCTGAAGGCTCTTTTTGATCACGACCTCGAAGCGCAGGGAGTGGGCGAACACGCTGACATAAATAATCACAAGCGCGACGCATTTCTCCCAGTTCCTTACTGGGCCTGGCTCACCAAGGAATCTGATGTGGCGAGAATTCTCGCCGCTCATACCGACAAAAAGTCAGTAAAATTCGCATGGCCTTTGCTCAAAAACATGCTGATTCACTGTCACTGTTTGATATCCGGCGTTGCGATAGAGATCGAGCCCAACCTAGCGCCGCTAGCGGCTTTCGGTTCGTATTCAAAAGCGAAGCAGCGAATTTTCATGTCTGCAACCGTCACGGATGATGCTTTTCTGATTAAGGGCTTAGAACTCGCTCCTGATACCATCAAGAGGCCGCTGAGCTACGAGAAGGAAACGTGGTCTGGCGAGAAAATGATCCTCCTTCCTTCCCTCATTGATCCTACTTTGGATCGGGACACTATGATCATGAACTTGGGAAGGAAGATGCCGGATAGGTCCTATGGAGTTGTAGCGCTCGTTCCAAGCGCTTACTACGCTGAGGCGTGGAAGGCCTACGGCGCGCTGTTTACTAATACTGAGAATGTGACATCGGCCATAGGAGAGCTCCGAAAGGGAAAGTTCGACACCACTCTCATTCTAATGAATCGATATGATGGCATCGATCTACCGGACGACACTTGTCGCATTTTGGCGTTTGACGCCAAGCCATACTCGGAGAGCTTAAGCGACCTTTATCAAGAGTTCTGTCGAGCCGATAGCGAGGCAACTCTTATGCGAACCGTGCGAAGCGTCGAACAGGGCATGGGACGTAGCGTGCGAGGTGAGAAAGATTATTCTGTAATTGTGGTTCTTGGACAGGACCTTGTTCGGCTACTGCGGGATAAGTCCTCTCGCAAGCATTTGTCTTCACAGATGGCCAAACAGATTGAGATTGGTTTGGAAATAGCCGATCTAGCAAAGCAGGAAATCGAGGAGGGCGAGAAACCTCTGACAGCCTTTCTGAAGCTGGTTCGACAGTGCCTGAGTCGCGACGAGTCATGGAAGGAATTTTATATTGATCAGATGAGCGGGGTCACCCCAAAGGGAGCAAACGAGAAGCTGTTAGATATTTACTCGAAGGAACTTGACGCCGAGCGTTCTTTCCAAAAGGGGCAATATGAAGTCGCTGTCCGAAAAATACAGGCAATGCTGGACGGTGGACTCGTAAACGCTGAGGACAAGGGATGGTATCTGCAGGAAATGGCTCGCTACTTCTACCAAAGAAATCGCCCCGAATCTCAACGACTGCAAATTGCTGCACACAGCCAGAACCGACTTCTGCTTCGTCCTGAAAGTGGGATGCAGGTGGCTAAGCTCACAGTAGTTAGCCAAGGACGGGTTGAACGGATAAGGGGCTGGGTCAGCGGCCATGGTACGTATATCGATTTGGATGCAACCGTATCCGACATTCTCGCAAGATTGTCGTTTGGAACCAGAGCGGAGAAGTTTGAGAGCGCCCTTGATGAACTGAGCAAAGCACTCGGATTTGCAGGAGAGCGCCCGGACAAGGAATGGAAGGAAGGCCCCGACAATCTCTGGGCCGTCGAAGATGCGCGCTACATTCTTTGGGAGTGTAAGAGCGAAGTAGCGACTGTTCGAGCGGAAGTGAACAAGACCGAAGCAGAGCAAATGAACCGCTCTAGTGCTTGGTTTGAGAAGCACTACCCTGGGTGTTCAGTGAAGCGAATTATTATTCACCCAGCCGGTAAGATCGAGTCTGCTGCTCATTTCACGCACGACGTAGAGGTTATGCGGCAGTCTGATCTGAAAAAGTTGGTAAGATCAGTTAGAGAGTTCTTCAAGGCGTTTGAGGGACAGAACTTGAATGACCTTTCAGTCACCAACATTCAAACTTTGCTGAACTCTCATAAGTTGTCTGTTGACGATCTTACGAGCGGCTACTCCGATAAGCTCAAGGATTTGCGATGATCACGCTATTGGTAGCCTCTTTGCTCGGGCAACTAGACGCGGGGGTGTAGCGTCGGAATTTTTATGAGCAATTTTTTGGGTATGATTCACACCGCATCAGGCCACCCCTAGCCCCCCTCCTCCCCCGGGGACCCTGCCCCGCTTCCTGTCACACGTTTGTCACTCCGGGCACAGAGTAATAGGTGTTTGACGTAGCTCTGCCGAAAATCGTAAACTGCGTAAGCAGTTGATCTTCAACGATTTTTGGTGAGGAGCGAAGCGACAGGCTGGATAGAGCGCTGCCCTCCGAAGGCAGAGGTCACACGTTCGAATCGTGTCGGGTGCGCCATTTACTCCCGTTAGTTGCGGCAAATCAGCGGAAGGCGAAGAGTTCGTGGCGGATGAGCCGGGCGGGGAAGCCGTGGTTTTCCGCGCGGGCGCGGATCGCGCCGAGCAGTCCCTTCGGACCGCACACCGCTATGTCCAGCGAGGCCTTGTCGGCTCCTGTCACAAGTTCGGCAAAGCGCCTTGTGAACATCTCCGAATTGGGTCCGGCGGAAACGGGTATGAACTCTATGCCGCGCTTTTCAGCCATTTCCTTCAGCACATCCACTTCGGGAAAAGCGCGGCCCGGTGTGAAGAAATAGAACAGCGTCACCCGATCAAAGCCGGTCGCTTCCTCGTCTCTCAGCCAGGCGATAAAGGGCGATATGCCTACGCCGCCGCCGATCCAGATTTCGTGGGCGCAATCCGGCTTTCTCTCGAAGCGGCCATAGGGGGCATAGACATCCGCATGCATTCCCGGTTCGACCCGTGAGACAAGCTCGGTCGTGTAGTCACCGAGAGCGCGGATGACGAAACAGATCCTCCCGTCTTCACGAGGACCCGATGCAATGGTGAATGGATGCGGCTCGCGCAGTCCGTCAACATTCATGCGCAGGAAGCCGAAATGGCCCGGCTGAAAACTTGCGCGATGGCTCATGGGAGCCAGTTCGATTTCTGCCGCACTTGCACCCCGCGAGACACTGACAACCTCGTAGTGACCATGGCGCGCCACCAGCGGGTAGAGCAGCAGCTTGTAGGCAGCAGCGATGACAGCGAGCGCCGAGAGCCCTGCCAGCCACAGACCGGCGGGGCTGACAAGTGCGACGGGTGACTTGATGCTGAGCCAGTGAAAAATCACGATGAGGAAAAGCGGCCCTGACAGGCGGTGCCACCAGCGCCATGTGCTGTAGCGAATGTTCCGGTTGAGTGCGAGCAAGACAATGCTCATCACGGCAACGAAACTTGCCTGCCTGACGAAACGGGTCCATCCGGATGGCAGATCGAGGATCACCCCCACCTGCCACAGAGGATCGCCAGCCTTGAAGAGAAGGTGGATCGAGGCGAGAGAAAGAGCCGCCACGGCAATCCATTTGTGGGCATCATAAACACGGTCGAGTCCGCCGAAGCAGCTTTCAACTACCGCCCATCGCGCCGCGAGAATGGTTGCACAGGCCATCAGCGCCAGTGCGGAAACGCCGCTCGCAAGGCTCAGCGTTGCGATGGTCAGCCATGTTTCTGCCGGAACCGAAATCAAGGTCAGAACGAGGCTGATGGCGATGATCGTAAAGACCGCATGCCACGATTTCATGATGGCAGCTCCATGGTTGCGGCAGTGAATGGCCTGCCTCTCCAGCATGGGACGCAGAATGAGGGGCGGTCAATTCGTTAACTGACCGTTCCTGACACCCGCGCGCACAAGTCGCAGTTTTGGCGCGCCGCCCCCTTGTGAGATAATCGAGATCAACTTTCATTATCATCCGCTACAGCGAGCCATCTCAGCGGGCGGGCGGTCAGGCAGGGTTTATGTCGAGGACGCTTTATCTTATTGGCGGCTTTGTCGCGCTTGGCCTTGGCGGGCTCGGTGTGATCCTGCCGCTGCTGCCGACCGTTCCCTTCATCATCCTTGCGGCGTTCTGCTTTGCGCGCAGCAATGAGCGGCTGGAGCGGTGGCTGGTGGAGCATCCCGTTTTCGGAAAACATATTCGTGACTGGCGCGAGAGGGGCGCCATCTCGCGCAAGGGCAAGCAGGCGGCTCTCATGGCCTTTGCTGTGAGCGCTGTCATCGCGCTCATCTTCGCACCGCTTCCCTGGTCGCTCGCGCCGCTTACGGCCATGCTGATTTGCGGTACCTGGATCTGGACCCGGCCCGAGGTCTGACCGCCTGAAACGAAAACGCCGCCACCCGTTTCCGGGAGGCGGCGCTCAACGCGAAGCCGATGCGGCTTACTTCGCCACATTGATGATCTTGAGCTGCGTGAACTCGGCAAGGCCTTCCTCGCCAAGCTCCGACCCGATGCCCGAAAGGCGCGCACCGCCAAAGGGAATGTTCGGTGCAAGCTCGGCATGCTTGTTCACCCATACCGTGCCGCTTTCAAGCTTGGTCGCAAGCTCATAGGCCTTGTTGGTGTCGGCCGACCAGATCGAACCGCCAAGACCGTAAGGCGATGCGTTCGCGCGGGCGATTGCATCTTCCGGGTCCGAATATTTGATGACCGGAAGCACGGGACCGAATTGCTCTTCATCAACAAGGCGGGACCCATCGGTGATGTCGCGCACGATGGTCGGGCGGATGAAATAGCCCTTGTCGGACGGCACATCGCCACCGGCGATCACCTTGCCATCCTTCTTCGCCTCGTCGATCAGTGCCTTCACCTTCTCGAACTGCATACGGTTCTGAAGCGGCCCGAGCTGCGTGCCCTGCTCCAGACCATCACCGACAACGGTATTGTTCGCGATGGTGGCAAGCTCCTCGCACATTTCGTCATAGATGCTTTCATGCACATAGAGCCGCTTCATGGCGATGCAGACCTGACCCGAATTCTGGAAGGCGCTCTGGAAGAGTTTTGGCGCGGCTTCCTTCGGGTTCACGTCATCCAGCACGATGCCTGCGTCATTCCCGCCGAGTTCGAGCGTGATGCGCTTGAGGAGACCGGCTGCGCCCGCCATCACCTTCTGGCCGGTCGCGGTGGAGCCGGTAAAGGAAATCTTGCGTACATCCGGATGCGCAGTGAGCGGAGCACCGAGATCATTTTCATCGGCAAGGATGTTGACGACGCCTGCGGGGACAATGTCCTTGATGAGCGCGCCGAGCTTCAGCGAAGTGAGCGGCGTGGTCGGTGCAGGCTTCAGCACCACCGTGTTGCCTGCGAGAAGGGCGGGCGGCAGCTTGAAGGCCATGAGGATCATCGGGAAGTTCCACGGCACGATGGCACCGATGACACCGAGCGGACGACGATGCGCTTCAACACGCTTGCCCTCGCTGTCCTCGATCACCTTCACCGGCAGATCAAGCGCCGTGAAATAGCGGAAGAAGGCGGCGGTGCCATAAACTTCACCCGTTGCATCACCGATGGGCTTGCCCTGTTCCTGCGTCAGCAGGCGGGCGAGATCGGAGGCATTTGCCTCGATCACATCAGCGATGGCGTTGAGCACTTTCTTGCGCTCATCGAGCGATTTCGCGCTCCAGGCCGGGAAGGCGGCCTTGGCGGCGGCGACCGCTTCATTGAGCTGCGCTTCCGAGGCGCGCGGACAGGCGGCGACAGGTTCTTCCGTGGCCGGATTCAGGACATTCGATGTTTTCGCGCCATCGACGAGCTTTCCGTTGATGAGGAGCTTGTATTCGCTCATGCCTTCCATTCTCCCTATAAGCTCCGTTCGCCGGAGCGCTCTTATAATTAAGGCCGGACAAAGACTAGCTCCGTCCGGCCTCATTGACGATTCAGAAATTACGGTCGGTCAATGCGTGCCCGTCCGAAGCTCCGGCTCGGAGGCGCGGTGCGACGAGGGGACGGACGCCTTGATGCTCTCGCCGCCAAACCGCTCGCAGGCAGCCTGCAGACGCGTGATCTGGTTTTCGACGCGGCGACGCTGCTCCTTCACAGCGGCAAGCCGCTTGCGGAAGAAGTTTGAGGCAATCCGGTTCTGCTCGCTCAGATCATCCTTGCGGTAGGAATCAAGGATCTGCCTGATCTCATAGAGCGTCAGGCCGAGTTCACGACCATTGAGGATCAGCCGGAGGCGAGCCCGGTCGCGTGCCGAATAGATCCGTGTCTGACCACGCCGTTCCGGCTCGATCAGCCCCTTCTCCTCATAGAAGCGCAATGTGCGGTGCGTAATGCCGAATTCATTGGCGAGTTCGGTGATCGTGTAGGTCATGTGATGCAACCCCCGTAAAGGATCGGGCGGAAGAAGCTCTTCCGCCCATTGAACCACTGTTACTTGAGACGTTCGATGATGACGGCCGGCGCCATGCCACCTGCCGCGCACATGGTGACGAGGCCGTAGCGCTTGTCCTGGCGCTCAAGCTCATCAAGCACGGTGCCGATGAGGATCGAGCCGGTTGCGCCGATGGGATGGCCGAGCGCGCAGGCGCCGCCATTCACATTCACCTTTTCGCGATCAAGATTCAGATCACGGATGAACTTTTCGGCGACAACGGCAAAGGCCTCATTGATTTCGAAGAGGTCGATATCCTCAACCTTGAGACCGGCCTTTTCGAGAACCTTCTTTGCGGCGGGAACCGGCGCGTTGAGCATCAGCGTCGGGCAGTCACCCATATTCGCCGTTGCAACGATGCGCGCACGCGGCTTCAGGCCGTTCTTCTCCGCATAGCGCTTGGAGGCAAGCAGGATCGCCGCCGCGCCGTCCACGACGCCGGACGAGTTACCGGCATGGTGGATGTGGTTGATCTTGGTGAGCTGCGGATACTTCTTGCGGATCAGATCGCCATAGGTCGTGCCTTCCGCATCAACGGGAATGCCCGCCCATGCTTCGAAGGACGGCTTCAGGCTGGCAAGACCTTCAAGCGTCGTCTGCGGACGCGGGAACTCTTCATGGTCGAGGGCGACCGAACCGTCGTCATTGTAAACGGTGACGAGCGACTTGTTGAAACGGCCCTCTTCAATGGCCTTGGCCGCGCGCTGCTGCGAGAGGAGAGCAAGCTCGTCCACCGCCTTGCGGTCGATGCCTTCGAGCGTTGCAATCGCGTCGGCGCAAACGCCCTGCTGCGACTGCGGATGCTTCTTGCGCAGCGAGAGGTTGCCGGCATCCATCATCGGTGGCGTCTTCGGGTCTGCGGTCGCCGAGGTGTAGCTCATCATTTCGGTGCCGCCCGCAATGACGAGATCTTCCATGCCGGACATGATCTGCGCTGCGGCAAGGTTCACCGTCGTGATGCCCGAGCCGCAGAAACGGTCAAGCGTCACGCCAGAGGCGCGAATATCATAGCCCGCATCAAGCGCTGCCATGCGGCCCATGTCACCGCCCTGCGCGCCGCGCTGGGAAGAAGTGCCCCAGATCACGTCGTCCACTTCGGCGGTGTTCAGATTGTTGCGCTCGGCAAGGGCTGCCAGCACGGTGCGAGCAAGATGCTGCGGATGCAGATGGGCAAGCGAGCCTTTGCCCACCTTGCCAATGCCGCGCGGTGTGCGGCAGGCGTCAATGATATATGCGTCGGACATTCATGTATCTCCCTGTTTCGGTAACCTGTTTTATTTCTGTCCCGTGAGAAGAACGACCTTCACACATTTGCCTGCATGCTGGTCGGCAATGGCCTGATTGATCTCGCTCAGCGGATAGGTTTTGACGAGCCGGTCAAATGGCAGCTTTCCCTGACCGTGCAGCTCCATCAATTCGGGAATGAAAGTATCGGGGTCGCTGTCGCCCTCGATAATGCCCTTCACCGTGTGGCCGAAGGTAACGGCCGTCATCAGGTCGCCCGGCATGGGCGTTCCGGGCGGAGCAATGCCGACAACGCCGAGCGTGCCCTTGGGCGCAAGGCAACCCATCGTTGCCTGAAGAAGCGGCGGAATGCCTGTCGTGTCGAAAGCGTAATCGACACCCGCAGGCAGAATCGCGCGAATGGCGGCGGGAAGATCGGTTGCTTCTGCGGGATCAAGCGCATGGGTCGCGCCGAGTTCAAGCGCGAGCTTGCGGCGCGCCTCATGCGGTTCAAGCACGATGATGGTTTCGCAACCCTGCACCACCGCGCCCATCACGGCGGAAAGGCCAACCGCGCCCCCACCCAGCACGAGAAGCGATGAGCCCTTCTCACAGGCAAGCGAGCGCATGATGCCGCCCGCGCCTGTCTGGATGCCGCAGCCAAGGGGGCCGGCAAGCTCCAGCGGGAAGCTCTCGGGCACCTTCACCACATTGCGCTCATAGGTGATGCAATGGGTGGCAAAGGAGGACTGGCCGAAGAAATGGCTCGCAATCTCCTCGCTGCCCGCACGAAGCGCCTTGCTGCCATCGGGCCTCATGCCGGCATAGTTGAGCATCGGCATGGTGTGACAATAGGCGGCGTCACCCGCATCGCAGCGCGGACACTCGCCGCAGGAGCGGAAGGTGATGGCAACCCGGTCGCCCGGCGCGACCTTAGTGACCGCACTTCCGACCTTTTCGACAACCCCTGAGCCTTCATGGCCGAAAACAGCGGGCAGCGCGATGGTCTGGGACGCCTTGAAGACGAGATCTGTATGGCAGAGGCCCACGCCGACCACACGGACCAGAATTTCATCCGGCCTTGGATCGTCGATATCGAGCTCCTCGAGGCTGAAATCCGCCTCGGGGGCGCGCGCAACCGCCGCTGTGACCTTCATGCCTGCCTCCCCAAAATCCGCTTGCGCGGTTATTTTTAATGGCGCATTTAAAAATTTAAATCTACATTTAAATCGAAAATCGCGGTCCTGCAAGGAGGCCTTTCGTGGAGGGGCATGAAAAGGGGAAGGCGCGGGCGGCGCCCCAGCGCCCCGCTGCGCGGGATTTGCTGCTGGATGCGGCAAGCCTGGTCATGAGCGAGCGCCAGACCATTGACGTGCCCCTGAGCGATATTGCGGCGCGGGCGGAAGTGAATGTCGCCCTGGTCAGCTATTATTTCGGGGGCAAGGAAGGTTTGTTGCTGGAGCTTGCCAAGCGGGACGCCACCACGGCGCTCAACGAACTCGACCGGCTTCTGTCTCTCGACATGAAACCTGCCGAAAAGCTGCGGCGGCATATTGCAGGCGTTATCCGCACCTTTTTCCGCTATCCCTATCTCTACCGGCTGCTGACGGTGCTGATGCGTGACAGCTCGGAAGAGCGTGCGCGAGAGATCACAACCTTCTTCGCGGAGCCTCTTGCACGCACCGCGAAGGAACTGATCGAGGCCGGTATCGCCGATGGCACCATCCGGCCGATTGACCCCTCCCTTTTCTATATGGCGGCACTCGGCGCCTGTGAGCAGATCTTCGCCAATCGCGCCATGCTCAAATTCGTGCATGGCGTGGATGGCCTCGATGAAGCACTGATGCGGCGCTATTCCGAGGTGGTTCTGGAAGTCCTGACACGCGGATTTCTTGCACCCGCCGGTAAATAATCCGGACAAATATTAATTTTTGTTTCGCTTTGAGACAGCGCTACGAGTTTTCACAAATCGCCACGCATCTCTCATATCGCACGCGTTGAAAAGTGTTAGGCTTGGCTTACCTCCTTTCTCAGAGGTAAGTGGCATGATCCGGTTTGCGTTGAAGGTTTTGATCGCGTTGCTGCTTGTCGGATATGTGATGCGGCTTGATGAGCCGGCGCCACAGTCGGCAACTGCGAACGGATTCATGCCCACCAGCTATCCATCTGCAGTCACACCTCCTGAAGATGTGACCGGTGATCTTTCCACTTTCACCAATGCCCAGATTGTTGTCTCACGCAGTGCGCGTGATGTGACAGGCTTTTGTGACCGCGAGCCGCTTGCCTGTGATGCCGGACGGGAATTGATCGCGCGTGCCGCTATCGGCATACGCAATATTGCATCGGCTCTCATGGACAGCGCGCAGAAGAACGACGTGCGGGCCACAGAGCCCTCAACCAACGCTCCGGTTACGGATGAATATCGCCCGCTTGAGAATTATCGCGGAGCCTATCCGATTCTGCCGCAGACGCCTCCGACGCGCGCTGCCTCCTTCTGAGGGAAGAAGCCGAAGCCGCCTCAGCCACGGGCCGCGGCATCGCTCGCAAGCTCACGAAGCGATGCCTCAAGGCGTTCCGCCATTTCGGGCATCTCATGCTTCAGCGCTTCGACCCGCTTCAACATGCTTTCAGCCGTGAGATAGGCGACGCCAAAGCGGCGGCTCACCTGAGGGGGGTTGAAGGAGTGGCCGAGAATCTGCGTCAGATGGAAAAGCCGCACCCAGGCTGAAATCGGGATTCGCGTGCGGTGAAGCTGCGTTCCCGAGGTCACGCTGAACTGGCAATTGCGGCAGGCCCGGCATGTCCAGAAACCCGAGCGCGTTGTCAGCTTGCTTGCCGCCCCGGCCGCGCCGCAATTCGGACAAAGAGGTCCGTCCGGCCAGCGCGCCTTTTCGAGCAGGCTGCGACAGACATCTTCGGACCGCAGCATATCGCTGAAGGAAAGACGGGCGGGGCCTGATGCGTTTTCAGTTGAAAGCGGCATGCGCACATGGTCATGCGAGACGGTCTCATGAGACGGCTGGAAATTGGACTGCGTCATGGGGGCCCCCTCACTGGTTTCTATCCCGCCTTAACGCATGGCTCCGGTTCCGGTTCCCGCTCATTCATGCATTTTTTGAAAAATGTCCGTGCAGGGAGCGGATGTTACGATGCGCACATTATGGTGCTTCGTGTGAAGCATCTGCCCGTTTTCTGGAAAACCGGACGAAACGAAAATCCGGACGACACGTTTCAGCCACAAATCAAACAGGAGGTTGGCATGAACGTGATCTCGGAAGTGACCCAGCGAAAGTGGGAGCGGCGTCTTCGGTCGTTCTGGCTGATTGGCGGGTCGTTATTCATCGGCCTCATTCTTGTCGCCCGCCCGCTGACGGAGTCTTTCGAGGCGATGCGGCAAGTGGTTCCGCTCACCATCGTCTGCCTCTTCTCGGCGCTGATGGCGAGCGGCGTGATCTGGGCGATGCTGCAGCTTGCGCTTGCGCAGCGCGGTGACCGCGACCTTCAGATGCGGTCATCCACATTCAGCTTCCGCCGTTTCTGATTTATGGCGACGGGAACCCGCTCACGCATTTTTCGTTGTTCCGGGGAACGGGTCTTCCGCCCGGACACATAACAATCGAGGTGGAGCCATGCTTTACTGGACAGCCGTTTTCTTCGTAATCGCCCTCATTGCCGCCGTCTTCGGCTTCGGGGGTGTGGCTGCAGCATCAGCCGAAATCGCGAAGATCCTTTTTTTCATTTTCATCGTTCTCTTTGTCATCAGCCTCATCTTCGGGCTTGTCGGCAGGCGCCGTCCGCCTCTCTGACGAGAGACCGTGTTTATTCAAGGGCTCCCCTCGGGGAGCCCTTTTTCTTTCCGTCTCTTCCATTTCTCATGCGGAACGATGCAGGGCGCGAGGGGTTTTAGAAGCACGTTCCCGGTCACGAGGAACATCCCCCCGACGACAGAGGAGTGCAGACATGAATTGGGATCAGGTTGAAGGTAACTGGACACAGATGAAAGGCCGGGTGAAGGAAGCCTGGGGTGACCTCACGGACTCCGACCTCACCAAGATCGAAGGCAAGCGCGACCGTCTTGCCGGCGCCCTGCAGGAGCGGTACGGCAAGCAGAAGGAAGAGGCCGAGAAGGAAATTGACGCCTGGCTCGGCAAGCACTGAGCTTCCGGCTGATTACCGAGAGCGCCCGGCGGCACCCTGCCCCGGGCGTTCTTGCATGTCCGGCCTTCCGCTTACAGATGAACCGGGGCGATTTTCTGCCGACCACCCCTAACCCATTGCCTGCATTGTTATTTCACGCAGTTGAACCTTTTTGCTGGTTCACGCGTTGAATGTGCTGACGACCACCAGTGGCGCCTCCTGCTTCGCGCCAGAACAGCAAGTCATATGAAGTCATGATACAAGACAAGCAAAGGGGAGATCGGAAGGAGGATGCCATCACCTCACAAAGAGGACACGGTGCGCGTGGTGCCGGGATCGGACGCCAGCTGCGCGAAGTATATAGTAGTGTCGTCCACGAGCCCGTTCCCGCCGAATTTCGCGAACTGCTCGAACAGCTCAAAAGCGGCGAAGGACACTGAGAGCATGACCGACGAGGGAGAATCGCCAGAAGTTGCTCCACTCAGTGATCGCGAGTTCAAAAAAGAACTTGAGTCGCTTATTCCGCATCTGCGCGCCTTTGCGCGCAATCTGTGCGGCAAGCCAGATATGGCAGATGATCTCGCGCAGGACGCCTTGCTGAAAGCATGGGCGGCGCGCAAGCGCTATCAGGCAGGCACCAATATGCGGGCCTGGCTTTTCGTCATCCTCAGAAATCAGTTTCTCTCTCAGATGCGCCGGTCGCGTTTCAAGGGCGAGTGGGATGAGGGTGTGGCTGAGCGCACGCTTTCAACGCCTGCGCATCAGGACCATCAGATGCAGCTTTCAGACTTGCAGCGTGCCCTGATGCACCTGCCCGCCGCGCAGCGTGAGGCTCTTATTCTCGTTGGCGCTGGCGGTTTCTCCTATGAGGAAGCAGCGAGCATTTGCGATTGCGCTATTGGCACGGTGAAGAGCCGTGTGGCACGCGCCCGCGTGGCGCTGGAAGAAATGATTGCCAATGGTCAGCTTCCGGACCGCTCAGAAAGCCGCCTCAGCGTGGATGACACGACAGCTGCGATCATGCAAGAAATGGACAAACTGACCCAGTGAGCAAAACCGCTCCAACGAAAAAGGCGCCTACCTTTCGGTTGGCGCCTTTTCTTTTTCTGTATGGTGCAGCTGTCAGGCCGCTTCGCTCTGCGCCTCGTTGAAGAAGAGCGCCTGGCCGATTGCCGCTTTCACCGTGCTGTGCAGGAAAGGCTTGGTGATGAGGAAAGTCGGCTCCGGGCGCTCGCCTGTCAGCAGGCGCTCGGGATAGGCCGTTATGAAGATGACCGGCACAGAGAAGCGCGAGAAAATGTCCTTCACGGCGTCGATACCGGAGCTTCCATCGGCAAGCTGGATATCGGCGAGCACAAGGCCCGGCTTTCGCGTCGAGACGGCGCTGACTGCTTCATCGCGTGTCACCACGGTTGCCATCACATCATGGCCGAGATCACGAACGATCTGCTCAAGGTCCATGGAAATGATCGGCTCGTCCTCGATGATGAGAACGGTGGTGGCGATCTGCTGGTCGATTTCCTTCAGCGCGGCATCAATAAGGGCCGCAACCTCGGCTTGCTCGACATTGAGGATGGTAGCGGCCTCGCGGTTGCCGAAACCTTCCATGGCGGTGAGCAGCAGGGCCTGCCGGTTGAGCGGCGTCATGCGGGAGAGGCGGCGGGCCACCACCCCTTCGACGCCTTTTGCCTCTTCAGCGGCAGCAGCATCTATGTCGGCGGTAGACCAGATGGCATGGAAAGCGCGGTAAAGCGCCACCCGCACATCAAGTTGCCGGTCGAGAATGCTGTCATCCGCGATGATCGCCTCAAGAAGCGACCGAACGTAGGCATCTCCCGCTTTTTGCGTTCCCGTGAGCGCCCTGGCATAGCGGCGCAGATGGGGCAGAAGCGGGGCAATCTGATCGGCTAGAGACATAGGTTATTAACTCCATATCTGTCTTTCAGAGGATAGCCGGGTTGCGACCCTCTTGTCCGCGACTTAAATTCGAAAAAAGTCGATCTCTCAGGGAACCCTTGGATCGAGAAAGAGTTTCAGCCTCTAGGAAATATTTTCGCGGCCCGGCAGTGGGCAAAGATCGCGCAGTCTGCGCCAGGAGTCGGGTGTAACGTGGTGGATGACACCAAAAACCGGGGGGATGCACGACCGGAGGGCAAATCGGCTGGCTCGCGGGACAAGAGTGAGCAAAATGCCCGTCGTGAAGCATTGGGCACGGGATTGCGCAGGGCCTATCAGGAGGTTCTGAGCGAGCCCATCCCGGACGAATTTTCCGCACTTTTGGCCAGATTGTCGGATGCAGAGGACGGCACCGGGGAGAAATAGCCCCATGTACCAGCGTCGCGGGCCATTCGTGTCGGGACCAAAGAGACAGGGGCTGATATTTGTCATTCCGGTCGACCTCCCTTGACGGGTTGGAGCAGTTGGGTCAGCCCATCGACAGGCGGCTGACGCTGAAGGCGCGGGTCGCGCTGCGGCTCGCCCTCATTCTCTTCCCGATCTGCCTGCTTGCCGGCATTGCCCAGTATGGTAATTCGCTTCACATCCGTGCCCTCAATGAAGGTGCGGCAGCGGCGAGGGGGGAGGCCCTGTTCGCCCGACAGCGCAGCGCGCTGAACGAAATCGGCATATTTCTCGAAACGCTCTCCACCTTGCTCGCAAAGAGTGTGGACGATCCGGCGCGCTGCGAGGAAATGCTCCGCACGGTTCTGCAGTCGAACCCCAAGGTCATGTCGCTGCGGCTCCTCACGCCGGACGGCAAGACCGTCTGCCGCGTCTCCACCCTGCCAAGCTCACTTGACCTGTCGGCGACGCCGCCCTGGTTCAAGACATCGATGGAAGCGCCCGAGTTCATCCTTCACGCACCGGAAGTCGCTGCAGCTGAACGCGGCCAGCCCGCAGATCAGCCTGGCGAGCTGATTGCCACCCTGCCCGTCTATGACACGGCCCGGCGTGGCGTTGGCATGCTCGCGGCGCGGGTACCTTCGCGCGTCTTTTCCCTGCCGATCGAAGAAGTGGAGCTTCAGGAAAGTTCGGCAATGGCGATCATCGACCTGAAGTCGCGCATTCTTGTTCAGCAGAGCAAGGGAATGCCGCTTGAGGGCTGGATACCGGCGGGCATTACAAGCAGCGAGCGCACTACAGGCACCTTCATCAAGAGGGGGGCCGATGGGGCGCGCCGTGTCTATGTCACCGCAGCCCTGCCCGGCAATCTTATCGGCATTTATGCACAGGACCCGGATGAGCAGTCGCGGGACATGCACATCATCCTTTATCTCCTTCTTCTCTTCCCACTGCTGATCTGGGTGGCGGCGAGCCTCTTTGCCGGATGGGCGACAGACCATATGATCATCGAGCCGCTCAACAAGGTGCGGCAGGCAATTCGCCGCTACATAGCAGGCGACGATACGGCACGCATCGAACGCGATCCGGCAGCACCTGTGGAAGTGCAGGCCGTTGCAACGAAATTCAATGCGCTCGCGGAAACGATCCATGCCCGCAATGATGCGTTGCGCGCATCGCTCGACTATCAGAAGGCGCTGGTGCGCGAGATCAATCATCGCGTGCGCAACAATCTGCAGGTGATGAACAGCCTGCTCAGCCTGCAAAGCCGCCGGGCGCGCACGCCGGAACAGGCGACCATCTTTCTTGATGTGCAGCGCCGCCTGAATGCGCTCGGCATTGTGCATACCGCCTTCTATCAGGGCGATGATTTCCGCTCGATTGATCTGTGCACATTGCTTCGGGATCTGTGTCAGTCGAGCGAGCAGCAATTCTCGAACGAATGGGGCAGCCCCATCATAACCATGCGCTGCCCGACACAGATATTTGCGCTGCCTGATGCGGCGCTGACACTCGCCTTCCTTGTGACGGAACTGATCGCCGAGGTGGCGGCTCAGGCATCGCCGAATGACTATTCCGGCACGCGCTTCGACTTCGAGCTTCTGCCGAATCCTGAGGGCGGTTCCATTCTCACCATGGCGGTGGATCGGCCTGTTCTTGCCGGTCTGATGGAAAACAGCCCTGATGAAAGCCATATCAAGCTTTTCCGCGGCCTCATTCGCCAGCTTCGCGCGAAGATGGACGTGAATGAGGAAAATGGCATCGTCACTGTAACGCTGCCGCCGCTCATCTGAGCCTTTGCGGCGAGGCCGCACCCCTTCCCGCCCGTCCCGCCTGCCACGATGCAACCGCGCCACAGTGCGGCGGTGTCATCTGGCCGTCACAAATCTGGGGCCGAACTGTCATACACGCCTGTTACTTGCCATCGCCATGGGGGTGCTCGCGGCGTGTGTCGCGTCGCCGATCCTGCAACAGAAGCTCTTTCATTGAACACGGAGACGTCCAGATGACGTTGAGAAACATTCTGCTCGCCGGCACGGCACTCGGCGCGGCCACCATATTTGCGGCTCCCTCGCTTGCTGCCAGCACCAGCCAGGCCGAGCTTGACGCTCTCAAGGCGCAGATCGAAGCATTGCAGCGGAAAGTTGACGATGTACAGATCCAGCACGGCACAGCCATCAAGTCGCTCGAAGAACGCAAAAGCGACGTTGAAGTGTCGCTGAAAGATGGCCGTCCCGTCTTCAAGTCGGCTGACGGCAATTTCACCTTCGGTATCACCGGCCGCGCCCATCTTGATGTTGGCGGCTACAGCATGAGCGATACCGACAAGACCAACATGATCGCCGCGACCGGTAATGCGGATGCGCCGCGCGGCAACGCGAACTTCCGCCGCGCGCGTCTCGGCTTCAACGGCACCTTTGCCAAGGATTTCGGCTACAACATCGAATTCAACTTCGGTGACAGCGGCACGGAATCGAATGCGCGTCTCTATGAAGCCGCCCTCACCTACAAAGGCATTGACGGTGTGAACCTCATCTTCGG
>Ga0182793_1000945_pt1 | contig 19420 bp, 17 predicted proteins | sample Passage237A_FD_130498 | JGI IMG/M metagenome (GOLD analysis project Ga0182793, IMG submission 130498) | Cellulose adapted compost microbial communities from Newby Island Compost Facility, Milpitas, CA, USA - Passage2 37A (version 2) (version 2) ... | reverse complement strand
TCGGGATCGGGGAAAGGCTCGTCGGGGTTGATTTCCGGCAGCTCGACTTTGATGTCATCCGCGCCTTGTGCGGCCGCTTCCTCCGCATCCGGATCAGGGAAGGGCTCGTCGGGATTGATCTCCGGCAATTCGACCTTGATCTCTTCTTCCGCATCGGGATCGGGGAAGGCCTCGTTGGGGTCAACCTCCGGCAAGACGACGGGAATATCCTCGTCCGCAATCTCGGCCGCTTCCACGGGCGGCGCGGGCGGTTGTTCCGCCGGTGCGGGTGCTTCAGGGGCGGCGGCAGATGCGGCGGGGACGGCATCGCGCAGATGCTGTCCGACCGTTGTCGGGTTTTTATGCACGGCCAGCGCGGCCAGTTTATGGCGCAGGTCGTCGGGATTGACGGGCTTGCTGAGGAAGTCGTTCATGCCCGCTTCAAAACAGCGCTGCACGTCTTCCTGCCGCGTATTGGCGGTCATGGCGATGATGGTGACTTGCGCCTTTTCCGCATCGGGCAGGGCGCGGATCAGCTTTGTTGCCGCAACGCCGTCGGTATTGGGCATTTCCATGTCCATCAGCACGACGTCAAAATGGTCTTTGCGCAGGCAGGATATCGCCTCGTCCGCGCTGCCGACCGTTACCATGCGGTGGCCGTCTTTTTCCAGCAGGCCCGCAACCACGCGCTGGTTGATGATATTGTCATCGACGACCAGAATGCTGAGCGGCGTGACTTCTGGCTTGGCCTCTTCCGCCGCCTGCGCTTCGCCGATACCGTGGTCGAGCGACAGGATGAAATAGAAAGTCGTGCCGCGGCCCGGCGCGCTGTGGATCTGGATCATGCCGCCCATGGCTTCCACAAGGCGTTTGCAGATGGCCAGCCCCAGACCCGTTCCGCCGAAATTGCGCGCGACGCTTTCATCCGCCTGCGTATAGGGGGTGAAGAGTTTTTTCTGCGCCTCTTCCGAAATGCCGATCCCCGTATCGGTCACGGCGAAATAAAGGCGCGGGCGCGCGGCTTCCTTGTCGTAGGGGCGCACGGTGACGGTGACAAAACCCGCATCGGTGAATTTGATAGCGTTCCCGATCAGATTCAGGAAGATCTGGCGCAGGCGCGTGGGATCGCCCTTCAGCGTCAGCGGCGTGCCGGGCTCGATCTCCACCTTCAGGCCGATTTTCTTTTCCTCCGCGCGGCCGGACATCAGCATCGCCACGCTCTCCAGCAGCTTGCCAAGGTCGAAGTCGATGTTTTCCAGCGTCATCTTGCCTTCCTCGACCTTGGAAAGGTCCAGGATGTCGTTCAGCAGCGTCAGCAGCGCATCGCCGGAATACTGGATGGTGCGCGCATATTCTTCCTGCCGCTTGTCGAGCGGCGTGTCGAGCAGCAGGCGGATCATCCCCATGATCCCCGTCATCGGGGTGCGGATTTCGTGGCTGATGACGGCCAGAAAGTCCGATTTCGCCTTGTTCGCCTGGTCGGCGACTTCCTTTGCATGGCGCAGGGCCTGAATGCGCTCGCTCTCGCGGTTGCGCAGGTCGGCCATCAGTTCTTTCTCGCGCTGCATGACGCCCAGCAGGCGGTTCTGGTCGGCCATTTCCTTGGTCTTGCGCATTTCCATTTCTTCCTCGCGCTTGCGGCGCAGGGCTTCGCGCTCCCGCCGTTGCAGGTCTTCCGACACGGTCAGGAAGCGCAAGGAGGAGAAGGAGAGCAGCAGCAAATGCGCCGTAAAGGCGAGCCAGTAAAGATTATCGCCTGCGGCAAAACCGCCCGCGCCCGCCGTCAACTGGCCGAGGATGCCGCCGCCCAGCAAAGCCGCAAAGGCAAGGGAGAAGGGCAGCGCCATCGGCCGCTTGCCCGCCATTACGGTCATGACGCCGACGGCGAGGATCAGGGCGGAGAAAATCAACGGCATGTAATGGATCAGCACAATATCGGTCAGCGCAAAGCCGCGGTCCAGCGCCAGCGCGCCGAGCGCCAGCAAAAGGGTGATCCCCTTGCCCGCAATCAGCACGGATTGCCGTTTGTCGGGCCGCTCCCCCGCCGTCAGCACATGCCGCGCGAGCGAGAAGGCGATAAAGGCCGTCAGCGCGTTCAGAAGGTCGATATAGGTCGCGGCGGTATTGTTGCCGAGCGGGATGATGTCATCCCCCGCCGTATAGATGAAATATTGCAGCAACAGATAGCTGCCGAGCAGCAACGGAATCTGGCGGCGGTAATTGCTCCAGAAAATCAGATAGGTGCCGACCAGCAGCAGCGTCGCCACCAGCAGGATGTTTTTTTGCAGGTTGCGCTCGTCATAGGTGGTGACGAAGGGTTCTTGCTCCTTCAGCTCCATTTTCAGGTTCAGGGTCGTGCCGTGGGTCGGCTCGATATAAATACCGATCACGCGGCCCTGCCCCGGGTCAAAGCTGAGAGGGACGGCATTTTCTTTTTGCCCGCGCACATGCAGCTTGTTTTCGACCAGACGGCCGTCGGTCATCAGGGGCTGGTCGGGCGCGGCGTCGCTGAAAATGGCGATGCGATCCACCAGCCCGTGGCTGCCCGTGTGGCGGTTGCCGATATCCAGCACCCAAAGGCTCTTGGCGGGGTTGCGGTTATAGACGGCGAAAATGAGCCAGTAGCCGGAAGAGCTTTTGCGCAGCACGATCGGTCCTTCGTTCTGCGTCGCGCCCGCGCCCTTCTTGAACTGGGGCAGCAGCTGGGTGAGGGAGACTTGCTCGCGCGGGCCTTCGAAAAGCTGGATGTTTTGCGTAATGTCATAGACCGAGGATTGGCTGGACAGGAACAGCGGCTTCACATTGGGGGTCAGCACGCTGTTGGCCGTGGGGACGTTGGCGGTGATGGTCTTGGCCTTGCCCTCGTTCGCGGCGGCATTGATGACGACCGCGCCGCCGCCGCTCTTGCGCCCGTTGGGGGCGCTTGCCGCCGCGTCAAAAGCCGAAAGCGGCATGACCGACCAGATCAAACCGCAAAGCAAGCCCAGAAATATTATACGTCCTCCCAAAGAAGCCCCCCGGGAATTGAGAGAGGAAGAGGAGCGGGACACCGCCCCTTGGAAACCGGCATGCGGCAACAAAAACGGTTGCCGGTACCGGCAGTGGTCATGCGTGAATCGCGCCGCGCGGGCGGGCGGTCTGACGCATTTTAGTATTTTTGCAGGTATTGGTTAATATCTTGTTGATTTCCCAATAAACCCTGCCAGCCGTTTCAGCATAGCCGCCTTTTCCCCCAAGGGCAACACACGGTTATGTGATCACATGATTTTTTTAATTTTACTCTCTGGAATAGCTGGATTTTTTGCGGCCGCACGCGTATCTTTTGTACATGCCGCAACACTTTTTTCATCGGATCGCCGGGGCCATGTTGAACAAAACTTCCGCCAGTGTTTTAAAGATTTTTGCCATTGCATTGTTTTTGATTGCTTTTTCTGCGCCGTCCTTCGCGCTGGAAAAGCTGATCAAAGGCGCATCGCCGGAAGTGAATCCCTATGGCCAACCGCGCAGCCAGATAACGGGCCAGCGCCCCGTGATGGAAGATGCCATGCTGGTCGTGACCGATGTGATGGTCGATCAAACGGCGGAAAATGCCGTCATCGCCCGCGAGCAGGCAATGGCCGAGGCGCGCCGTCTGGCCTTCCGCATGCTGGCCGAGCGTCACCTGTCGCCCTCGGCTTATGCAAACCTGAAAATGCCCGACGACATGACGATCGCCACCCTTGTGCAGGATTTCGAGATCAGGAGCGAGCAGCTTTCCAGCACGCGTTATGTCGCCAATTTCACCGTGCGCTTCCGCGATGCGGTGCGTAACTTTATCAGCATTCCCGTTATGCCGCGCCGCGCTTATGACGATAACGCGGCAATGCCGTCGTCGGGGCAGGCGGGTATGCATGCGCAGGATATGGCAAACGCGCAAGGCATGACAAATCCGCAGGCCGCGACGGGCCATATGGCCCCTGCGGCGCTGGACAGCGGTGCGGTATTGCTGCTGCCCTATTACGAAAACATGGCGGGCAAAACCATTCTTTGGGAAGATCCCAACCCGTGGCGCGAGATGTGGCAGCTCTCTCCGCCGCGTCAGGCGAATGCCAAACATCAGGTCGTCGTGCCGCTGGGCGATATCGGCGATATTTCGGCGGGGCCGGCCGATGCTGTCTGGGCGGGGGGTTAAACCGCCGTTGAAAAACTGCGCCGCCAATACGGCGTGGCGCAGGTGGTGCTGGCGGTGGCGAATAAATCCGGCGCTTATATGACCATCGATATCCATGTCTATGACGGCAAGGCGCTGCGCCGCCGCAACGCGCTGACGCCCTATGTCGGTGAAAAGCCGGAAGAGGCCGCATGGCAACAGGCGATGTATGAAGTCATCAGCTATCTGCAACGCCCGCAGCCCGACAGGGCCGGCGCGACGGTGGAAAACATCAGCCGTTCCGTGACGCGCCCGCAGCTGAACGTGCCGGAGATCAATACCGCCTCCGTCACGACCTATCCGCCGCCGGAGCGCGCGCCCGCGGCTTCGGGGTATCATCTGGGCGCCGCGCGTTCCGCAGGCGGCATGTATGCCGAAACCTATCGGCCGCCGCAGGCGCCCGCGCCCTATGACGGGCCGCGCCCGTCTTTCGTGGTCAAGGATGCGCCCTATGCGCCGAACGGGCAGCAAGCCGCAGCGGGCGGGGAAGATGCCTATCAGACCTCCATGTCGCGCTTCGGTATCGCAACGCAGGTGGAGGCCGCCTTTGCCTTCAGCAATTTCAGCGACTGGATGGATGTGCAAAAGCGCCTTTCATCGGCCAATCCGCCCGTGCGCATGGATATCCGCGCCATCAGCCGCAACAGTGCGCGTTTCGTGCTGCGTTATAACGGCAATGTCGATATGCTGCGCCAGACGCTGGCGGGGCAGGGCATCGGCATGACGCCCGTGCAGACGGCGGGCGGCGCGCCTGTTTACACGCTGCATCTGGTGCAGTAACCCCATGACACAAACAGGTCTTCCCATGACATTGCAACGGCACATCTGGTTCTGGAGCATCGGCACGCTTTTGTTCTGTTTTCTGCTCTGGCTGCTGAAAAGCGTTTTGCTGCCCTTCATCATCGGCCTTGCGGTCGCCTATTTCCTCGACCCTGTCACGCGCGCGCTGGTGAAAAAGGGATGCAGCCGCACGGTTGCCGCCAGCCTTGTGTTGTTGTCCTTCGTGGCTGTTTTTGTGCTGATCGGCGTGCTGACCTTCCCGATTTTGCAGGCGCAGTTCATCGACTTTGCCAATACGCTGCCCGGCTATGCGGAAAAAATCCGCGACATGGTGCTGCCGTGGATTGAAAGGGTGCAGGAGCAGATTTCCGCCACGCCGTCGGAGGAATTGCGCAAGCAGGCCTCCACCGTTGCCGCCACGGCCTTCGGCTGGGCGACCGGCGCGCTCGGCAAAATCTGGGACGGCGGCATGGCGCTGTTTGACCTTTTGTCCATTTTGTTCATCGCGCCTGTTGTGTCTTTCTACATGCTGCGCGACTGGCCGGTGATGGTGGAAAAAATCGACAGCTGGCTGCCGCGCCGCCATGCCGATACGGTGCGCGGGCTGTTGCGCCAGATGGATGCCGCGCTTTCCGGCTTCGTGCGCGGGCAGGCGCTGGTCTGCGTGGCGCTGGGCGCGATTTACGCCGTGGCGCTGACGGCGGCGGGGCTGAACTTCGGCCTGTTCATCGGCTTTACGGCGGGGCTGTTGTCTTTCATTCCCTATGTCGGCTCGCTCGCCGGGCTGGCGACGGGGCTGATCGTCGCGTGGTTCCAGTATGACGGAGATATGATGCAGGTGCTGATCATCGCCGCCATTTTCGCCGCGGGGCAGTTTGTGGAAGGCAATGTGCTGACGCCGCGCATGGTGGGCGAAAAAGTCGGCCTGCATGCGCTGTGGATCCTGTTTGCCCTGATGGCGGGCGGCGCGCTGCTCGGCTTTACGGGCGTGATGATCGCCGTGCCCGTGGCGGCTGTGGCGGGCGTGCTGGTGCGCTTTGCCTTGCAGGAATATCTCTCCAGCGTCTATTACACGGGTGATGCCGCAACCGCCCGCCCGCGCGGCAAAAAAGCATGACGGGCAAGCCCGAACAACTGCCGTTTGATCTGGGCCACCGCGCGGCCTTCACGCGGGAGGATTTTTTTGTCTCCGACTGCAATGCCGCCGCCGTGGCATGGCTGGACAAATATCCCGCATGGCCCGCGCCGCTGCTGCTGGTGCACGGCCCTGCCGCTTCTGGCAAAACGCATTTGCTGCATGTCTGGCAACAGCAAACGCAAGCCGCCGTTTACGACCCCGCGCATATCGATGCCGCGCCCGCCTGCGTGATCGTCGATGACATCGACCGCCTGATCGGCGATACGGTGCGGGAGGAATCGCTGCTGCATCTCTATAACCTGCAAAAGGAGCGGGGCGGGCATATCCTTGCCGCTGCCGCCGCGCCGCCCGCGCAATGGGCCTTTCGCCTGCGCGATCTGGAATCCCGCCTGCGCGCCGCGCCGGCTGTTTCCATCGGCGCGCCGGATGACAACCTGATGGCAATCGTGCTGACCAAGCTTTTTTCCGACCGGCAGATTTTCGTCTCGCAGGAAGTGGTGAATTTCATCGTGCCGCGCCTGACCCGCACCTTTGCCGCCATGCGCGATATTGTCGCCGCCGTGGACCGTCAGGCCATGGCCGAAAAACGCGCCGTGACCATTCCGCTGATCCGCGAATTGATGCAGACGGGCGCGCAGGGCGGTTTATTTACGTAAAAATCAGGCGATGATGTCGGGCAGCAGCATGCTCTCGATCTTGGAAATCGAATCTTTCAGGAAGAGCTTGCGCTTTTTCAGGCGCTGAAGGCGCAGAAAGTCCACGGGCACGCTATCGGTCAATTGCTGGATGACGATATCCAGATCGCGGTGCTCCGTTTTGAGCTGTTCGAGCATCCGCTCAAGTTCTTCAATATCTTCAGGCAGCATGTTTTGCCGGCATCCTTATGGCTATCCCCCGCATCGCGGGGGCTATCGTCGGTAAACCGCCGGTATTCTAGCAGGAAAGGCCCTTTTTTTTAAGCTTTATTTGCGCTGCGGATTTCATGTTGCATTTCCGCCCGCGCAAGGGCACTTTTACCCACGGAAAGACCCTGAAACGGCTTTCATGAACGAACGGTACATAAAATGGAAGGGGATGGAACGCCATGGCTAAAAAACGCATCGGGATTCTGACCAGCGGCGGCGATTGCGCCGGTTTGAACGCGGTCATTCGCGCGGTTGTACACGCCGCGACGGGAAAGGGCTGGGAAGTCATCGGTATCGAGGACGGCACCGCCGGCCTGCTGACGCGCCCGATGCGCTATAAAAACCTGACCAAGGAAATGTTCGACACCGCCGTGATGCGTCTGGGCGGCACGATCCTCGGCACCACCAACAAGGGCAACCCGTTCCAGTTTCCCATGCCCGACGGCACGCTGAAGGACCGCTCCGACGATATCGTGAACGGCCTCAAGGAGCTCGGCATCGAGGATCTCATCGGCATCGGCGGCGACGGCAGTATGGCGATTTTGCGCAAGCTGTCGGACAACGGCAAAAAATTCAATCTCGTCTGCATTCCCAAAACCATCGATAACGACGTCGGCATGACGGAAAACTCCGTCGGTTTTGAAACCGCCGTCTATGTCGCAACCGAGGCGCTGGACCGCCTGCAACCCACCGCCGCCAGCCATGACCGCGTGATGGTGCTTGAAGTCATGGGCCGCGATGCGGGCAATATCGCGCTGGCGACCGGCATTGCGGGCGGCGCGGATGTGATTTTGATCCCCGAAATTCCCTACAGCATCGACAAGGTCGCCGAGAAAATCCTGCGCGTGCGCGAGGAAGAGGGGCGCAACTTCGCGCTCGTCGTCGTCTCCGAAGCGGTCAAGACCGTGGACGGCAAGGGATTGCAGGTCGAACACCACGGCGGCGAAAAACGCTACGGCGGTATCGGCCATTATCTGGGCGAGCGCATTGCCGCCGAGACGGATTGGGAAACCCGCGTGACGGTGCTGGGCCACGTGCAGCGCGGTTCCTCGCCCATTCCCTCCGACCGTCTGCTGGCGGCCGCCTTCGGCGTGCATGCCGTGGATCTGGTCGAACAGGGCAAATTTGACAGAATGGTCGGCTGGAGCAACCGCGGCGTATTCGATGTGCCGATCGAGGAAGCCATTGCCAGCTATCAGGAAGTCGATGTCAACGGCCCGCTGGTGCATACGGCGCGTATGCTCGGTATATGCCTTGGCGATTAACGCTCTCTTAAGTATGATGTGACATAAAGGAACGGGGGGCGCCGCGCGGCGTGCGGTCTGCCGTGCCGTCATGTCCTCACCGTTTTTTCTAAGGTATGCTTCTATGCTTTATGTCCATCAATCGCTGGGGCCGAACGAAGAAATCCTGATGGGTGCGCGCTTCCACTGGATGTATACGCTGACCGCCGTTTTCTGGATCCTTTTTGGTCTCGCCATGGGCATTGCGCTCGGCTATGCCGCGATCTGGTGGGAAATTTCCAGCCATATCCGCAATACCTATTCGGCCGATCTGCCGCCCGAACTGTACCAGCAGGCATGGAACGTCGTGGTGATGGAAAAAGGCGGCTATCTTAAAATCCTCTGGTCGCAGCATCCGCTGCTGCGCTTTGGTATTCTGGGCTGTTTTTTGCTGGGCCTGTTTTTCTTCGCGCATATGATGATTATCAAGGCGACGACGGAAATCGCCGTGACCTCCGAACGTCTGGTCTATAAAAAAGGCCTCATCGCCCGCCACGTGGGGGAGCTGAACATTGATCGTATCGAAGGCGTTTCGGTGCGGCAGGATGTGATGGGCCGCCTGCTCGGCTATGGCCGCGTGCTGATCCGCGGGATGGGCGTGGGGGAGGTTCTGCTGCCCCCGATTGAAGAACCGATTGAATTCCGCCGTGCCATTCAGGAAGCGAAATCCCTTCAGGACAGCCGCATGCAGGACAACAAGGCCAATGCCGGCCCGATGCGCACGACCGATGATTTTTAAGCCTTTTCCGGCGTAAATCCCCTTTTATTGACATAAACGACGCCGTCTTTTAGGATAGGGCCATTCATTGAGCCTTTTTTTAAAGCGGAGTTTTCAAAGCGCATGCTGCACGATGTCGTTGTCAATCCCCCGAGCGGCCGCGCGGAAAACATCATCATCTTTTTCCACGGTTACGGTTCCAGCGGCGCGGCGATGGCGCAGCATGTGGGCGGGCTTCTGGCGCCGCATTTGCCGGAGACGAAAATCTATTGCCCCGACGGCCCGATCAAAATCGGCGAAGACCGCGCGGGCCGTACCTATCACAGCTGGTTTCCGGTCGAGGATATGCTCGACAATCCCGATGCCGATACGGCGGCGGCGCGCATGCGCATGGCCGTGCCGCAAATACAGGCCTATATCGACGATGTGCTGGAACGCGAAGGCATCAGCGCGGACCGCGTGATCATTGCAGGGTTTTCGCAAGGCGCCACCGCCGCCTTTTATGCAGGGCTGTTGCGTGACACGCCGGTGGCGGGGGTATATAGCCTTTCGGGCGGCGCGCTGGACCGTCTGACCGATCCGCAATCGCGGCCGCCTGTTGCGCTGTTGGCGGGGGCGCAGGAACACCAGCAGTATTCCGGCTATCCCATGGCGCGGGCGACCTATGATCTTTTGCAGGATATGGGATTTAAAACCGATGTCGTGGTGCTGGAAAACCAGGGCCATGCCATCACGCCCGAGTCCATGCGCCTGCTGGGCCAGATGACCCGCCATCTAACCCCTCATACACCGCGCCCGCCCGCCGCAGAAACACAAAAAACACAGCAAAAACAAGCAAATAAACCGCCCCAGCCATAATAAACATAATCATTTGACATATATTTTAAACGCTCCTAAAGTGGCGGCAGTTTTCATTTTTGCCATTTGATGCGCCGTTGCCCCGCAAGGGGGTGCGGCAGGGAAGGATCCTTCCGTGAAAAAGCTGACCCGGTTTTTCCAGACCCAAAACGGCGCGTTGCGTGCCGCCATCCGCGAAGACGATACGGCCTTGATGCAAAAGCTGCTGCACAAGAAAAGCGACAGGCTGTTTTTCGATCTTTACACGTCGGATGTGCTGGAGAGCCTGACGCCGCGCATGGCGGATGTGGTGGTGTCCCATGTGGCGGCCGGGAACAGCATCCAGTGGTCTTTTCGAAACGATCATGCGCTGCGGGTGCCGGCTCTCATGGCCTGCCATGCTTTGCACGCAAAGAACGAGGGTTTGCTGGATGTTCTTTTCGACGGGCGTTTGCCTTACAGCAAGGATAAAATTTTTTCCGCGCTCGCGCTGGATCTGATCGGCAGCGCGCTGGCGGGGGAAAAGAAAGCGCAATACTTCAAAAAAATCCTGCCCGTAAACGACAAATTGCCCGAGCAGGAAAAGATGGTATGCGCGGCGGTCGCGGCGGAAGCGACAGAGGTGCTGGGCGTGCTGGCGGCTTTCGGCGTCAATCTGCGCGACAACAACGAACTTGCGCTGCGCGAGGCGGCGCGGAATGAAAAGCGGTCTGTTTGCGTCTATCTGATGGAAAAACACGGCGCGGATATCGATGTGGCCTTGAAAGCGGCGCAGGATCTCGGCGCGCATGGCGTTTATCTGTATCTTGATAACGTGCGTCAGGAAGTTTGCCCGAAACCTGCGGATACGGAAGCGGCGCCGACGGTGGAAAGCCTGGCGCGCGAGGTGAAGGAACTGCGCGCCGCATTGCGCCAGATGACGGCGATGGTGACGGAAATGCAGGCGGCGCACAAAATCGAGAAAAACCTCGATAAACCGGGGCTGTCGGCCAGAAAGTGCGCGCCATGAAGCTGAAACACGCCTTTAGAGCCACGCATGCCCTGTTCAAAATGGCGATCGACGAAGACAATACGGAGATCATGGCGCGGGCATTGACGCGCAAGATGGAGGTGCTTGGTTTCCTCGACCTGTATCATGCGCAAACCTATGCGGCGCTGACGCCGAAGATGGCTGCCTTTCTGGCGCGGAACGTGACGCCGGAAGTGGAAAAACGCTGGGATAGATACGGCCTTCGCGGCCGAAAGGTGGGCAACGAGCTTTTGGCAGGCATTTACAATGCCGCGCTGTCGCGTCATCCGCAAAAGGAAATGGCGGAAGCCTTCATGACGCCGCTGTTGACGCCGCAACAGCAGGTGGCGGGGGTTCTCAAGCATCTTCCGGATGCGGCGGACCGTCTGGATCTTTTCTCCCGCATCGTGGGCCGCGATCATACCGTGCTGAAAGATCCCGACCGGATTGCGCATGCCTTATGCATGCGGGAAAGGCTCCCCGAATTCGACGTGCTGGTCGCGGCGGGCTATCCGCTGCACAAGGATAATGAGTCCCTGCTGCGCAAGGCGGCGGAAAACGACAAACGCGCTTTCGCCCGCCATCTGGTGACGGCGCATCGGGCCGATATCGACCTTGCCATCCATACGGCGCGCTTTGCGGGGCAGGACAGCATTTGCGACGTGCTGGAAGACATCCGCCGGGAAACGCATCCCGATGCGCCGCCTTTGCAAACTTTCGCGCAAATGGCCGAGGAGTTGACAGCGCTGCGCCGCACGGTCACAACGCTTGAAAAAACCGTTACGGATCTTGCTGCGCGCGTGAAAACACTGGAAAACCCCGCCGCAAAAATCGACAAAGCCCCGTTGCGCAAACGGTCGTGATCTTTTCGCCAAAAGCGACTCAAGATGCGCGCCCTGTCTGTCCCTGTCTGTCTTGGGCAGGTTTGATGCGGTTTTTCGCGAAAAATCCGCATCGGCGGCGCTGCGGTTGAAAAATATAATTCATTGAATCATTTTGGAAAAACCTTACAGGATTATGTCCTGCGAGGTGTTTTTTGTTCTTGATACGGGCCTTTTTTTGATATTCTTATATGTGGGGTAATTATAAAAAACAACAAAACGGGGCTTTCATGCAAGATATCATGAAAATCAACGCCGAGGCGGCGGATCGTTTCGATTCCGATCGTCGCGGCTTTCTGAAGGCCGGCCTTGCCGTGACGGCCGCATTGGGTTTCTGGATGCCGTCCATCGAGGCGGTGGCCGCGGCGCCGCTGCGCGGCCGTACGGTCAATCTGGTCAATGCCCATACGGGCGACAAGTTCAAGGGCGAATACTGGGCCAATGGCCGCTATCTGCCCGATGCCTTCGGCGAGATCAAGAAGCTGATGCGCGACCATCGCACCAGCGATATTTTCCCCATCGATCCGCGCCTCATGGATATTCTTTATGTCGTGCAGCATCGTCTGGAAAACTATAACGCCTTCCGCGTTTTCTCCGGCTACCGTTCGCCGAAAACGAACGCCATGCTGCGCCGGAAAAGCGAAGGCGTCGCGCGCAACAGCCTGCACATGTCGGGCCAGGCGGTGGATCTGCAACTGCCGGGCACCAGCCTGTCGGCGCTGAAAAAGACGGCCATCGCCGTCAAATCCGGCGGCGTCGGTTTTTATCCGCGCAGCGATTTCGTCCATATCGATACGGGCCGCGTGCGTCACTGGTAACAGCCGCAATCGCGCGCCAACAAAAAAAGCCCCGCAAGATGTTGCGGGGCTTTTTTGTGGACGGGCGGCCTTTAGCGTTTTTGCTGCACGTTCGGCACCAGCGGCTGGCCGCGTTTTTTCTTGTTCTGGATTTCGGCATAGGTGCGTTCGATGGCAAGGAAGCGTTCTACCGAAGTGGGGTGGGTGGAGCGGCGCGTGATGGATTGCGCGTTTTCCGCGCCCATGCGGCGCCAGAACTGGCCGACGCTGGCGGCGCTGTAACCGGCGCGTTCCATGAAATACATGCCGACGTAATCCGCCTCCTGCTCGAAGGGGACGGAATATTGCATGATGGCCGCTTGCTGGCCGAGGCCGGCGATCTGCCCGCCCGTGTTGATGCCGGCTGCCGCCAGCAAGCTGTCCACCGCAAGCCCGCCCAGCGTGCCGACGGTGGCGTTCTGGCGGATTTTGTCGATGTGGCGCATGGCGCTGTGGCCCAGCTCGTGCGCGATGACCAGCGCCATTTCGTTGTCATTCTCCGCAAAGCGCATGATGCCCTTGGAGACCACAATGCGCTTGCCGTCGGCATAGGCATTGATGTCGTTACTGTTGCTGTCCAGCACGACGGGGTAATCGCAGCCCTCCACCGGTTGCAGCACGGTGGAAACGGCGCGCCCGCCGCGTTCATAGACGATATCCAGCGGGTTCATGCCGCTTTGCTTTACAATCGTATCGGCGGTTTTCAGCGCGTTCGCGCCTTGCGGCAGGGTGGCGCCGTTGATGGCGACGATAATATCGCCGCTGCGCAGGCCCGCTTTCGCGGCGGGGGAGTTTTTCGCCACGCTGCGCACGGTCAGGCGGTTCGTCAAGCCGTAAATGTTTTGCGCGGCGGCTTGCCACTGGCGGTTGCTCAGGCTCGCCAGATTCCATGCCGTCATGCCCATCATCGGCGCGGTTTTGGGGCGGCAGAATTCCGCATTGGCCTTCAAGATGGGGTAGGAGAGATCAAAAAGCTTTCGCTGGTCTTCGACCACGCGCTCGAAAACAAGGTTCTGCTGGAACTGCTGTTCGCGCAAAATATCGGCCTGGCTGGCCTGCGGCGTCGCGGTGATGGGGCCCGCGCAGGCGGACAGCGTCAAAGCCGCGCAGGCGGACATGAAAATACGCAAACGGGAAGAAAGGCTTGTCATGTGAAAAATTCTCCGGTCGGATGGCCGCAAGGAACGGGCCGTATTCTAGGCAAGATGAAGACGAATTGAAACATGCATGCGGCAATGCTAACACATAGCCGCCAATCAAAAACCGCAAAAGCGCGGAAAAGTTCCACGCGTCACGTTAGGGAAAACGTCATGAGCCTCAAAATCGCCGAAATCAACCGCGCCAAGGGCGCCGCCTTTCTGGCCGAAAACAAAAAGCAGGAAGGCGTGGTCGAAACGCCCAGCGGGCTGCAATATAAAATCATCGCCCCCGGCGACGATGTGAAACCCGCGCCCGAAGACATGGTGACGGTGCATTATCGCGGCACGACGATTGACGGCGGCGAATTCGACAGCTCCCACGCGCGCGGCGCGCCCGCGACCTTTGCCCTGCAAAGCGTGATCAAGGGCTGGACGGAGGGGTTGCAGCTCATCGGGCAGGGCGGGCGCGTGATGCTTTATATCCCCGCCGATCTCGCCTACGGCGACCGCACCCCCACAACCAAAATCCGCCCCGGCGCGACGCTGGTTTTCGACGTCGAACTGATTGCGGTGGATAGGGGGTGAATGAATGAAAGATAGGGCGCTTAAAAAGCTTAGCCCCGGTAGTGTGCCAAAGGCAGGGACATCCGGGGCCATACAACTTTATTATATCACGGTTGTTTGTGAGGTGAACAAAAAAATAAAACAAGATCATATTTCTCTATATAATTGAATTTATTGAATAATGATAAATGGCGCAACGAGATGCTGATATACACACCCGAAAGAATAGCTGTATTGGAGGTTGCTCTCTCTCCTCAACGGCTTTCCACGTATATTTCCGCTACACGGGGAGATAAAGAGCGGGCGTTAAATCTTTATGTTTGGAATAGTCGGATAAGTGCGGCCTTTTATACGCCGTTGCAGGGGCTGGAAGTGGCCCTGCGCAATGCCATGCACAACGTATTATGCGGTTTTTTCAAAAGAGAAGACTGGTATGAGGTTGCGCCATTGGATGGGAAAGGGCAGCAAAATGTATTGAAAGCGAAAGAAACGGTTCAACGTCTGCATAGAGATGTGAATCCTCCTCATGTTGTTGCGGAACTTTCTTTTGGTTTTTGGCTGGCGTTGCTGGGGAGTCGTTATCACCCAACGCTGTGGGTTCAAGCCTTGCATAGAGCTTTTCCCAATGCGGCGAGGGGGCGAGCCGATATTGTAAGGCCTTTAGATCACTTAAGGGTACTGCGTAATCGGGTCGCACATCACGAGCCTGTTTTTTCAAGGCATTTAGAGTTGGATTACCGCTCCATACTGGACGCTTTGGGCTGGATATGCACAGATACACAGCAATGGATTGCTGAACAGTCGTCTGTTTTAGAGGTGTTGCAACAAAAGCCTTGAAAATAAATGGCGCGCCCGGCGGGATTTGAACCCACAACCTTTGGCTTCGGAGGCCAACACTCTATCCAGTTGAGCTACGGGCGCCTTGGGAGGATGGCCAAAACACGGCAAAAGGCGGGTTTTGGGGTATTTCCTGATCCTTGCTTCTTTATCCTTTCTTCCGCGCGTTCTGTCAATCTTAATGTTAAGTAATTGATAAAAAATGATTTATACCGGCACGCGGCGCGGGAAAAGCGCTTGAAAAGCCTGATTTATTTGGCATAAATTCCAGAAAGCCGTTGACAAGGTCCAAGACGGGGCACTATAAGCCTAGAGCTTAAAGATTCTTACGTCCGCGAATGGAGATATTACTGTGAAACGCACATACCAACCCAGCAAACTGGTTCGCAAACGCCGCCACGGCTTCCGCGCCCGCATGGCTACCCGCAACGGCCAGAAAGTCCTTGCCGCACGCCGCGCGAAAGGCCGCAAGCGCCTGTCCGCCTGATTGTCAGGGGATACCCCCTCGTCATGTGCGCGGCGATTCCAACATTAAAGGCATCGCAGGATTTTCGCCGCATTGCCGCCGGGGGGCAGAAGTGGGTGACGCCCGCTTTTATTTTGCAGGTTTTCAAAAAAGATCCGCCGGCTGCATCCGAACAGGATGCTGCCGGTTTTCACTTGTGCGCGGCGGCGGAATCCTTCCGTCTGGGACTGACGGTCAGCCGCAAGGTCGGCAATGCCGTCACGCGCAACCGCGCCAAGCGCCGCTTGCGCGAACTGGTGCGCCTGATGCTGCAAAACGCAGCCGAGGCCCGGCAGTTGCAGGGCTATGACATCGTGCTCATCGGGCGCACGGCGGCGGCAACACAGGATTTTGCCGCCATGGCGCGCGATTTGCGCTGGGCGCTGAAAAAACTGGGAGTACTGGCATGAGCCTTGCGGCGCGCGCTTTGCTGCTGCTGATCCGTTTTTATCAGGTGACATTCTCGACCGTTATGGGAAAAGAGTGCCGCTTCTACCCCAGCTGTTCCTATTACGCGGCGGATGCCGTGCGCCGCTATGGCGCGTTGCGCGGCGGCTGGCTGGGGTTGCGGCGCATTTTGCGCTGTAACCCGTGGAATCAGGGCGGTTACGACCCTGTGCCCGCCGATCTGCCCCCGCCGCGCGGCATTTGGGGCAAGTTTTTCTCTCAAAACCCGTCCAACTGTGCTACAGATGCGACCCACCGGTGCGCCGCTGCGCTTTGCGCGGAATCAGGCGCGGAAACAAAGGAAAGACCGAATAATGATGAAGCAATATGACCCGAACGAGGCGCAAGACCGCGCGAGGCTGATGCTGGCGATCGTGGTTTCGCTGACGATCCTGCTGGGGTTTTATTTCCTTGTCGAACGCCCGCAGATGGAGGAACGCCGCGCCCGCCCCGCCGCGGAAGCCGCCGCGCAACGCAATGCCGAGGTGGAGGCCGCCGTCGCCACCGATACCGCCGATGTTTTGAAGCCGCGCGGCGATGTGATTGCCGCCAGCGGCCGCCGCATTCCCGTCTCGGGCGCGAAGGTGCGCGGCAGCATCGCGCTGAAGGGCGCGCGTCTGGATGATCTGGAGCTTGTCGGCCGTTACAAAACCGTCGCGCGGGAGGACGAGGTTGAACTCCTGAACCCCGTCGGCACGCAAGGCGCCTATTACGTCGAAAACGGCTGGCTGGCGAACAAAAGCGGCGTGAAGCTGCCGACGCCGGATACCGTCTGGCAACTGGCCGCGAACAGCCCGGACGCGGTCGTGAGCGGCGGCCAACCCGTGGTGCTGGAATGGGATAACGGCGAAGGCCTGCTGTTCCGACGCAGCATCGCGCTGGATGAAAACTATTTGTTCACCGTGCGCGATACGGTCACGAATACCGGCGCGGAAACATTGGATATGAACGCCTATCAGCTGGTGGCGCGCCACGGCCTGCCCGAAGGGTATAGCGGCTTTTTTGTCCTGCACGAAGGGCCGGTGGCCTTTATCGGCGATAAGCATATTGAGCCGGATTACAAAGACCTGAACAAAGGCGAGAAAATCGAGCGCGAGGATACCAGCGGCTGGCTGGGCTTCAGCGACAAATACTGGCTCGTCGCGCTGCTGCCCGACAAAGACGCGCGTTTCAATGCGCGGATCGTTGCGGCCAAAGGCAAGCACAGCCCCGTTTACCAGTCCGATATCGTGACCCCGACGCAAACGCTGGCCCCGGGCGGAGAGGTTTCCGTCAAAACGCATGTCTATGCGGGCGTGAAAGACCTGAAGGTCATGGTCGCCTATGAACAAACCTACGGTTTCAAAAAGCTGGAACTCGGCATCGATTTCGGCATGTGGTATTTCATCACCAAGCCGTTCTTCATCCTGTTGCACCTGTTGACGGACTGGTCGGGCAATATCGCGATTGCGATTTTGCTGATGACGGTCATCGTGCGTCTGGCGGTTTTCCCGCTGACGAACAAATCCTTCCGCTCCATGGCGAAAATGCGCATTATCGCGCCCAAGCTGAAGGAGCTGCAGGAGAAATACAAGGACGACCGCGCCACGCTCCAAATGGAGATTTACGAACTCTATAAAAAAGAGGACGCAAACCCCTTCAGCGGCTGCTGGCCGATGCTGTTGCAGATCCCCATCGTTTTTGCGCTGTACAAGGTGATCCTGATTTCCGTCGAGCTGCGCCATGCGCCTTTCTGGGGCTGGATTCCCGATATGTCCGCGCCCGACCCGACCAGCATTTTCAACCTGTTCGGCCTTTTGCCCTATACGCCGCCCGATATGCTGATGATCGGCGGCTGGCCGGTGCTGTTCTGCCTGTCGATGATCCAGCTCAAGCGTATCAGCCCGCCGATGACGGATCCGATCCAGGAAAAGCTGCAAGCGTCTTTCCCCTTCGTCATGACGTTCCTGTTGGCGCATTTCGCCGCCGGTCTGGTCATTTACTGGACGTGGTCGAACGTGCTGACGATTGTGCAGCAATATTACATCCTGAAAAAAGTCGGCAACGAGGATACGCACCTGCTGCGCGGCCACAGCAGCCGTCGCAAGAAGAAAAAGGCAAAGGTCGGCAAGGCCGAAGCGGCAGATGAATGACGATTGAACAGGGATTCATTATTGACGAGGAAACGCTGGCGGAAGCGCAGCGGATCTTCCGTCAGGAATGCCGCTTCATCGCCGGCGCGGACAGGCTGGAACGCATTCCGCCGTCCAATGTGCCGGAGGTCGCCTTTGCCGGACGTTCCAATGTCGGCAAATCCAGCCTGATCAACGCGCTGACGGGGCGCAAGAACCTTGCCCGCGCGTCCAACACGCCGGGGCGCACGCAACAGATCAACTTTTTCGATCTCGGCGGCTTGCTGCAACTGGCCGATCTGCCGGGCTACGGCTATGCCAAGGTGACGCGCGCCAAGGCGCATGCCTGGAATACGATGGTCAGCCAGTATTTGCGCAGCCGCGACAACCTGACGCGCCTGTGCGTGCTGGTGGACGGGCGGCACGGGCTGCTCGCGGCGGATTACAAGGCGCTGGACATCATCGACAGCGCGGGCGTGGCCTATCTCGTCATCCTTACCAAAATCGACAAGGTGAAGATGAGCGCGCGCGCCGCCCGCATTGCGGAGGTGGAGGCCGAGATCAGGAAGCGCAAGGGCGCTTTCCCCAAGGTTTATGCCACCAGTTCCGAAAAAGGCGAGGGCATTGCCGAATTGCGCGCCATCCTGACCATGGCCTGAGCCGCCGCGCATTAAATATTCATAATATTTCGACGTACATCCGTACCGTTTTTTGCATGGGGTTAAAAGCGGGAGATGCCCCCGCCGTTTTGACAAAATTTGAACAATCGTTTGGCCGGAAAGGCAGGAGAAAGCCGCAAGACGGGCAGGTGGCGACATAACCCCTTCATAAATAAGCGCCGTTTCTCTTATTACGGGAATGAAATTTTCTGTATCTCGGCTTCACCTGCCGCCGTTTGAGTGCTATACCTGTTGTCGGGCTTTTGCGACTCCTTGCAATACCGCCCGCATCACATTTTATCTTTGCCGCTAAACGGATTTACCAAGATGACCCAGACAAACAGCAGATCCTTTCTGACCCGTTGCCGCAACATGGCCTTTGCCTTTGCGTCCGCCCTGTTCACGACGCCGGCCTTTGCCGCCGTGGATACCGCAGGCGAGCCGGTGGGCATGCCGTATAACTGGCAGCTCGGCTTCCAGCCGCCGGCATCGCCCGTGAAGGATCAGATGCATTTCTTCCACAACAACCTGCTGCTGCCGATCATCACGGTCATCACGGTTTTCGTGATGCTGCTGCTGCTCTACGTCATGATCCGCTACAAC
>Ga0182793_1000943_pt1 | contig 19433 bp, 20 predicted proteins | sample Passage237A_FD_130498 | JGI IMG/M metagenome (GOLD analysis project Ga0182793, IMG submission 130498) | Cellulose adapted compost microbial communities from Newby Island Compost Facility, Milpitas, CA, USA - Passage2 37A (version 2) (version 2) ... | reverse complement strand
CCCCCCCGCCGCGCCGGCGCCGCGGGGCGGGGTGATCCCCCCTTCGCCCCTTCCCTGCCAGACTGCGCTCCCCGCACCGGAGCCTGTCCATGCCCCGCTACCACATCCGCCTGCCCGATCCGGCCCTGGCCCGCGGCCCGGAGCCGTCCCTGTCCTTCACCGCCAATGGCGCCGAAGCCTTCGCCGAGCAGCTGCAGCAGGCGCTGGCCTCGACCGGGCTGTTCGAGCGCTGGCGCGCCGCCCAGCCCGAGCCGGACGAGGTCGATCCGGCGCTGGGCGCGACCGATCCCGAGGCCCGGGTCAGCGGCGCGCAGCAGGACCTGCACGTGGACCTGGTGGCCGAGACCCGGATCCCCGGCGACGTGCTGCGCCATCGCCTGCGCCTGCTGGCCGGCAGCCACTGGGAGCTGCGCGACGTGCGCTTCTGAACGCGCCGGGCCCGGCGGCCGCCGGTCCCGCGTGCCCGCGACTCAGCCGCGCAGCGCGGCGGCGTGGTGGGCGATGTGCTCGCCGATGAAGCTGGCGATGAAGTAGTAGCTGTGGTCGTAGCCCGGATGCATGCGCAGCTGCAGCGGATGCCCGGCGGCTTCGGCGGCGGCCTGCAGCAGCTGCGGGCGCAGGCCGCTGTCGAGGAATTCGTCATCGCTGCCCTGGTCCACCAGCAACGGCAGGCGTTCGCCTGCCCCGGCGATCAGTTCGCAGGCATCCCATTCGCGCCAGGCGGCGGTGTCCTCGCCCAGGTAATGGCTGAACACCTTCTGCCCCCAGGCCACCTGCGATGGCGCGCAGATCGGCGCGAAGGCCGAGACGCTGCGGTAGCGACCGGGATGGCGCAGCGCCGCCACCAGGGCGCCGTGACCGCCCATGGAATGACCGCAGATCGAGCGCGCCGCGTTCACCGGGAAGCTGGCCTGGACCAGTTCCGGCAGTTCATGCACCACGTAGTCGTGCATGCGGTAGTGCACGGCCCAGGGCTGGCGTGTGGCGTTGATGTAGAAGCCGGCGCCCTGGCCCAGGTCGTAGGCCGGATCGTCGGCCACGCCCTCGCCGCGCGGACTGGTGTCCGGGGCCACGATGGCGATGCCGTGCTCGGCCGCGTAACGCTGGGCGCCGGCCTTGGTGATGAAGTTCTGCTCGGTGCAGGTCAGGCCCGAAAGCCAGTACAGCACCGGCACCGGGCCGTGCGCCGCCTGCGGTGGCAGGTAGATGGCGAAGTTCATCGTGCAGCCCAGCACCCTGGACGGGTGCCGGTACACGTCCTGCCAGCCGCCGAAACAGGCGCGGTGTTCAATGCGTTCCATCTGGTTCTCCTTGGTAGGTTTCAAAGCGCCTGGCGCGCCGCGCCCTGCATGCGCGCCGAATCCAGCACCACCCGGCCGCGGGCCCGTGGCAGCGTGGCGGCCAGCGCGGCGGCCACGTCCTCGGCGGCGATGGCGCGCAGGCGCGCCGGCAGCAGTGGCCGCAGCCAACCGTCCAGCCGGGCGGCCAGCCGCTCGCCCCGGCGGCGCGGCTGGCCCAGCGCGTCGCGGTCACCCAGCAGCAGCGCAGGGCGGGCGATCACCAGCGCCTGCAGCGGCAGCGCGGCCAGGGCCTGCTCCAGCTCGCCCTTGGTGCGGTTGTAGAACAGGGGCGACCCCGGGTCGGCGCCCATGGCGCTGACCAGGCCGATCCGGGTCACGCCCGCTTCCACCGCGGCGCGGGCCACGGCCAGGCTGGCGTCCAGGTCCACCGCACGGAAAGCCTGGCGCGAGCCGGCCACGGCAATCGTGGTGCCCAGGGCCAGGCAGGCCTCGTCGGCCGCCGGCAGGGCCGGCAATGCGGCCAGATCGACCCGCTGGACCTGCAGCCTGGGGTGCTGCAGGTCCAGCGGACGCCGCACCAGGGCATGCACCTCGGCCACGCCCGGGTCGGCGCACAGGCGCGCGAGCAGGGCACGCCCGACCAGGCCGCTGGCACCGGCCACCAGCACGCGGCGCGTGCCGGTGGCATCGGCGCTGGCGCCCCCTGCCTGCATGGCTCAGTAGTGGATGACCGAGCGGATCGACTTGCCCTCGTGCATCAGCTCGAAGGCGGTGTTGATCTCCTCCAGCGGCATGGTGTGGGTCACGAACGGAGCCAGCTCGATCTTGCCGGCCATCGCGTCCTCGACCATGCCCGGCAGCTGGCTGCGGCCCTTCACCCCGCCAAAGGCGGTGCCCATCCACTTGCGCCCGGTCACCAGCTGGAACGGGCGGGTGGAGATCTCCTGGCCGGCACCGGCCACGCCGATGATCACGCTCTGGCCCCAGCCGCGGTGCGCGCACTCCAGTGCCGCGCGCATCACGTTGACGTTGCCGATGCACTCGAAGCTGTGGTCCACGCCCCAGCCGGTCATCTCGATCACCACCTGCTGGATCGGCTTGTCGAAGTCGTTGGGGTTGATGCAGTCGGTGGCGCCGAACTGGCGGGCCAGCTCGAACTTGGCCGCGTTGGTGTCGATGGCGATGATGCGGCCGGCCTTGGCCTGGCGCGCGCCCTGGATCACCGCCAGGCCGATGCCGCCCAGGCCGAACACGGCCACCGAATCGCCTTCCTGCACCTTGGCGGTGTTGTGCACCGCGCCAATACCGGTGGTCACGCCGCAGCCGAGCAGGCAGACGTGCTCATGGTTGGCCTGCGGGTTGACCTTGGCCAGCGAGACCTCGGCCACCACGGTGTACTCGGAGAAGGTCGAGCAGCCCATGTAGTGGTAGATCGGCTGGCCGTTGTAGGAGAAGCGGGTGGTGCCGTCGGGCATCACCCCCTTGCCCTGGGTGGCGCGCACCGCGGTGCACAGGTTGGTCTTGCCGCTCTTGCAGAACAGGCACTCCCCGCACTCGGCGGTGTACAGCGGGATCACGTGGTCGCCCGGCTTGACCGAGGTCACGCCCTCGCCCACCTCCACCACGATGCCGGCACCCTCGTGGCCCAGCACCACCGGGAACAGGCCTTCCGGATCATCGCCGGACAGGGTGAAGGCGTCGGTGTGGCACACGCCGGTGTGGGTGATCTTCACCAGCACCTCGCCGGCCTTGGGCGGGGCGACGTCGATCTCGACGATCTGCAGCGGCTGGCCAGCGGCGAAGGCGACGGCGGCACGGGATTTCATCGGGGGAACTCCTTGGACTACGGAAAGGGAACCGCCGGCCGGGCCGGCAGCCGGATCACTTGAGATAGGAACGCAACAGCGCGGTCACTTCCGCCACCCGTGCCTGGCGCTGCCCGTCCGAGCCGGCGGCCTGGCCGAAGGTCTCGCGGATATGCGCTTCCATGACCTCGGACATCAGGCCATTGACCGCGCCGCGGATGGCGGCGATCTGCTGCAGCACCGGGGCGCAGTCGGCACCGGCCTCCAGCGCCCGCTCCAGGGCCTCGGCCTGGCCGCGGATGCGCCGCACCCTGGCCAGCACGCGCTTCTTTTCTTCCGGGCTGTGGGGCATGGGCAGGCTCCTGCGGATACTGGGGGATAGTATCAGGGCCGCGTCCGCCCGGCCCAGCCCGGGACCGCCTCAAGCCCGCCCCGGCGCGGCCGATACCGTCTATCGGGCCCGGGGGGCGGGCATGCAGTGAGGCAATGGGCAGGACCATCCACGTAGACCAGTTGCGGCCCGGGATGTATGTCCAGCGGTTGAACGGCGCCTGGCTCAGCCACCCGTTCTGGAAGACCTCCTTCCTCGCCACCGCCCGCGATATCGAACGCCTGCGCGCCAGCGGCGTGGAGACCGTGGACATCGATCCCGAGCGCAGCCAGCCGCCGGAGCCGGCCCTGGCCGGGACCAGCGCGGGCCAACCCGGGGACGAGGCGGCCGAGGCGGCCGAGGCCGCCGCGGCCGGCGGCGGCCCGGCGTCCGCCGCCCTGCCCGGCGGCAGCCTCGACGGGGCAGACCTCGCCCGGCAGCGGATCCGCGCCGGCGGCGACGGTAACGACTTCGCCTCCGAACTCAGCCGCGCCCGCCGCATCTGCCGCGAGGGCCGCGACGCGGTGGAGGCGATGTTCCGCGAGGTGCGCCTGGGGCGTACCGTCGATTCCAGCGTGATGGAGCCGCTGGCCGAGGAGATCCGCGCCTCGGTGGACCGCCACCCCGGCGCCCTGATCAGCATCGCCCGGCTCAAGACCGCCGACGACTACACCTACCTGCACTCGGTGGCGGTGAGCGCGCTGATGAGTGTCCTGGCCCGGCAGCTGGGCCTGGACGAGGACACCTGCCGCGATGCGGCCATCGGCGGCCTGCTGCACGACCTGGGCAAGGCCGGCGTGCCGCTGGAGATCCTCAACAAACCCGGGCGCCTGAGCGATGAGGAGTTCGCACGCATGCGCGCCCATCCGCAGGAGGGGGAGCGCCTGCTGCGCGCGGCCGGGGTGGAACGCGAGCCGGTGCTGCACATGGTCCTGCACCATCACGAGAAGTTCGATGGCAGCGGCTATCCCTCCGGCCTGGCCGGCGCACAGATCCCGCTGCTGACCCGGATGAGCACGGTGTGCGACGTGTACGACGCCATCACCTCCAACCGTGCCTACAAGGAAGCCTGGGACCCGGGTGAGTCGCTGCGACGCATGGCCTCGTGGAAGGGACACTTCGATCCGCAGGTGCTCAAGGCCTTCATCGCCGGCCTGGGCATCTACCCGGTCGGCACCCTGGTGCGCCTGAGCAGCGACCGCCTGGCCGTGGTCCTGGAACAACGCCCGGGCAGCCTGACCCGGCCGCTGGTGCGGGTGTTCTTCTCCGCCCGCACCCGCAGCCAGCTGCTGCACAGCGACCTGGACCTGTCCGCACCCGGCTGCAGCGAATCGATCACCGGGCTGGAGTCGCCACGCGAATGGGGCTTCCGCGACCTGCACAAGCTGTGGGCGCCCTGAGCCGCGCCGCCCCGCGCTCCATACCCTGGCGAAGCTAGACAGTGCCATGGGCGGCGCCGAGAATCGGCGCCAGTCTGCTCATGGATGATGCACATGCACCGCCGCACTCGCGCGCGCCACGCGCTGGCCGCCCTCCTGCTGTCCGCTTCCGTGCTTGGCCTGGCTGCGTGCAGGCCCGGCAATGCCGGCACCGCCGCGGCAACCACCGTCTCCCTGGATGCACGGCTTTCCGCCCCGCGCGCGGGCGACCTGTGGGCGACCGAGATTTCATATTTCTCGGCCGGCGAGTTCGGTGACTCGCAGGGCACCGAGGACACGGCCTTCGGCCTGCTCAAGGTGATTGAGGTCAACGGCGAGGACATCGTGCTCAACACCGAGACCGGGGCCTGGCCGAAGAAGCAGGGCGCGATCAACGACCTGCGCGGCGACCTGGCCAACATCGACTGGGATGCCTCGGAGAAGATCGTGGTCAAGCGCAGCGAGCTGGAAGGCCTGGTCGCCAGCGGTCGCATCCTGGAAACCCGGCGTCTGGGCGCGAATTAGGCGTTTTTCACATCTCGCGGCGACATGGTCGCTCACGATACGGTTGCCGGAAAAAGTACCTGTGCGTACAGATGTAAGCCGCGATTGCCGCGGTTATAGTCCGCGCAATCAAGACCCGCAGGAGCAAGGAGTGCCCATGAATCCGTCCCGTAGTTCCCACCTGTGCCTGTCGCTGGCGAGCGTGGCGATTGCCGTCGCCCTGGCCGCCTGCGGCAAGTCCGCCTCCGACGCCCAGGGGGCTGACGCGGACGCGGCCAGCGCTTCTTCGCAGGGCGCCGATGACAGCGCTGTCGCGGCGGCCGCGGCGACACCCGCCTTCACCGCCCCGACCCTGGCCGATGGCCCGGACGTGTGCTTCAAGGCCATTGCCGCGCACCTGGGCGCCGACGCCAAGGTCATGGAGGTCACCTCCTTCTTCAGCGCCGGCAGCGAGATCAACAGCTCCGACCGCGAGCCCAAGGGCCAGCTCACCGGCTGCAGCGTCGACTACCAGGATCCGGCCAACCCGAAGAAGCTGGTCGGCACCCGCCTGGACCTGAACACCGGCAAGTTCTCCGAGCCGCACCCGATCGAGCTCAACGTCACCGGCGACGCCGCCAACTTCAGGCTCGACGACTACCTGGTGGCGCTGTCCCAGGTCGATGCGGCCGCGCTGGCCGCCCAGTTCGAAGCGCTAAGGCCGCAGCTTGAAGGCGTCTATTCCAGCTACGCCTGGACCGGCGTGCGCCTGCAGCCGCCGGGCGCGTTCAGCAACGTGCCGACCCTGCGCCTGGACCTGGACGGGCGCCTGGCCGCCAACGACCTCAAGAAGGGGGGTTACGCCTCGATCTCGATCGATGGCAAGGAAGTGGTCAGGAACAACCTGCTGCCGTAACGAGGGAGCGCGCACGGATCGCGCGCAATGACAGGGAGCGTCGCTACGGCCGCACCGGGAACGGTGCGGCCGTATTCTTTCTCAATAGGCGTATTCGACGAACACCGGGTCCACCGAGCCACCCCAGCGGCCGTGGAACAGCTCCAGCTTGCGCTCGGCCGGGGTGATGCCGGACTCGGCGATCTCCAGCAGCGGCTCGAGGAAGCGCGACTCGTCGTCGCCGGCGGCATTGCGCGCAGCGCGCCGGCGCAGGCCGGCGGCGGAGATCTTCAGCGCCTCGATGGCCAGCTCGCGCACGCTGGCGCCGCGGAACGGCAGCTTCAGCCCGTGCCGCGGCACGCCATCGCGCAGGGCGTGGCGCTCGGCGTTGCTGAAGTCCTTGACCAGGTCCCAGGCCGCGTCCAGGGCCGCGTCGTCGTACAGCAGGCCGACCCAGAACGCCGGCAGCGCGCACAGCCGCCCCCAGGGACCGGCATCGGCGCCACGCATCTCCAGGTACTTCTTCAGCCGCACCTCGGGGAAGGCCGTGGTCATGTGGTCGGACCAGTCGCGCAGGGTCGGCAGGGCGCCGGGCAGCACGTCCAGCCCGCCCTCGAGGAAGCGGCGGAAGGACTTGCCGGAGGCGTCGATGTACACGCCGTCGCGGTAGGAGAAGTACATGGGCACGTCGAGCAGGTAGTCGACGTAGCGCTCGTAGCCGAAGCCGTCCTCGAACACGAAGTCCAGCATCCCGGTGCGGTCGGGGTCGGTATCGGTCCAGATGTGCGAGCGGTAGCTGAGGTAGCCGTTGGGCCTGCCCTCGGCGAAGGGCGAGTCGGCGAACAGCGCGGTGGCCACCGGCTGCAGCGCCAGGGAGACCCGGAACTTCTTCACCATGTCCGCCTCGGAGGCGTAGTCCAGGTTGACCTGGACGGTGCAGGTGCGGGTCATCATGTCCAGGCCGAGGCTGCCGACCCTGGGCATGTAGGCGCGCATGATCCGGTAGCGGCCCTTGGGCATCCACGGCATGTCCTCGCGCGCCCACTTGGGCTGGAAACCCATGCCCAGGAACCCCAGGCGCAGCTGGTCGGCGACCTGGCGCACTTCGTCCAGGTGGGTGCCGACCTCGTTGCAGGTCTGGTGGATGTCGCGCAGCGGCGCGCCGGACAGTTCCAGCTGGCCGGCCGGCTCCAGGGTCACCGAGGCGCCATCGCGCAACAGGGCGATGGTCCGGGGCTGCTGCCCGTCCACGGCCTCGGTCACCGGCTGCCAGCCAAACCGGGCCAGGCCCAGCAGCAGCGCCTCGATCCCGCGCTCGCCATCGAACTGCGGCGGCCGCAGGTCATCCAGGCGGAAGCCGAACTTCTCGTGCTCGGTGCCGATCGCCCACTGCTCCGCCGGCTTTTCGCCCGATGCGATGTACTCCACCAGCTGGTTGCGGTGGGTGACCGGGGTGTCTGCGGTGTGGCTGGGGCTCGACAAGGGCGGCTCTGGGGCGGGACAACGAAGCGCGAACTATATCCTGCCGGGCCCGGGGCCGACGTGGCCGGCCATGCATGCACGGCGTTCCAGCCATGCCGCGTGCCGGTCGCGCGGGCACCGGTCAGAATGCGTCTTCGGCCACCGCGCCGCCCCGTTCCCGACCCTGGAGAGACCATGGACCGCTCCATGTTTCGGCTTGCCCCGCTGGCCCTGCTGGCCGCCACCGCCTGCGCCTTCGCCCGGACTCCCGTCCCGGCCCCGGCCCAGGTGCCGGGCGTGCAGCACCACGCCATTGGCGCGCTGCGCCTGACCTCGCTCTACGACGGCGCCGTGCGCCTGCCGCCGTCCATCCTCTCCGGCCTGGAGGCCGAACGCATCGACGCCCTGCTGGCCGAGGGCCACGTGCCGCTGGACGCCAACGGCGTGCAGACCGCGGTCAACGCCTTCCTGATCCGCTCCGGGGACGAGCTGGTGCTGGTCGATACCGGCGCCGCCGACTGCTTCGGCCCCGGCCTGGGCCAGGTCGCCACCCACCTGCGCGCGGCCGGCTACGCCCCCGGGCAGGTCGACCACGTGCTGCTGACCCACGCCCACCCCGACCACCTGTGCGGCCTGCTCGGCACCGACGGCCAGCCGACCTATCCCAATGCCACGGTGTGGCTGTCCCGGGGCGATGCCGACTACTGGCTGGACCTGGCCCAGGCGGCCGCGGCTCCGGAAGCGGCGCGCGGCGCTTTCGCCCTGGCCCAGCGCGCGATCGCGCCCTACCAGGCGACCGGCCGCCTGCAGCGCTTCGCTCCGGGCGATGCGCTGCCCTTTGGCGCCCGCGCCCTGGACACCCGTGGCCACACCCCGGGCCACGTCTCCTATCTGTTTGGCCAGGGCCGCGAGGGCCTGCTGGCCTGGGGCGACGTGCTGCATTCCCATGCCGTGCAGTTCGCCCAGCCGCAGGTGACCATCGAGTTCGACGCCGACCGCGCCGCGGCCCTGGCCTCGCGCCAGGCCCTGCTGGAACAGGCCAGCCGCGAGCAGTGGTGGGTCGCCGGCGCGCACCTGCCGTTCCCGGGCCTGGGCCATGTGCGCAAGGAAGGCCGCCCGGAGCGGGCCTACAGCTGGGTACCGGCCGAGTTCGGCCCGCTGCCGGCCGGCGAATGAGCCGGCTCAGGCCGGCGGCTGGGCTGGGTCCGCCGCCGGCCCCAGGCCCAGCCAGGCGCCGACCACGGCGCAGGCTTCCTCCACGCCCTGGCGGGTCTCGCTGGAGAAGGCCTGGACGCTGACCTGGGCGGCACCGGCGGCGGCCAGCTCGCGCCGCACCGCGGCCACGGCCTGGGCCTGCTGGCCGCGGCCGAGCTTGTCGGCCTTGGTCAGCAGGGCATGCGCCGGCAGGCCACGGGCCAGGGCGTAGTCGATCATCTGCCGGTCGTAGTCCTTGAGCGGGTGGCGGATGTCCATCACCACCACCAGCCCGCGCAGGGCCTGGCGGCTGCGAAACCAGCCGTCCAGGAAGCGCTCCCAGTGGGCCTTCAGGTCCATCGGCACCTTGGCGTAGCCATAGCCGGGCAGGTCCACCAGATGGCGCCCGGGGGCGACCTCGAAATAGACCAGCTGCTGGGTCCGGCCCGGGGTCTTGGACACCCGCGCCAGCGCCTTCTGCCGGGTCAAGGCATTGAGCGCGCTGGACTTGCCGGCGTTGGAGCGGCCGGCGAAGGCCACCTCGTGGCCGCCGTCGGGGGGAAGTTGCGCCGGGGTATGGGCCGCGCCGAGGTAGCGGGCCTTTTCAAGGGGATTTGCCATGCCCATAGGATCGCACGCCCGGGCCTGGCGCGCCGGCGCCCGGGTGCCCCGGCGTGGCTTCATTGACCGTCGCGCCCCGGCTTGGGGATAATCCAGCCGTTTCGCGGCCGTTCAAGGTCGCGCCATCGGGTATTCGGAGCTCTAGCATGCGCCACGCTCGCGTCATCGCCCTTGCCGGTATGGCCATTGCGGCCACCGCCGCCGTCGCCTTCGCTGCCCAGACCACGGTGGTGCCGGTGCCGGACAACGCGCCGGTCGAGTCCGCGCCGCTGGAGGTGGACCTGGGCAAGACCACCTGGGGCGATGCCGAAGCCGGCGCCGGCAAGGCCGCCGCCTGTGCCGCCTGCCACGGCCCCGACGGCAACCCGACCGACCCGCAGTACCCGCGCATCGCCGGCCAGAGCGAGCGCTACATCGCCCGCCAGCTGGCCCTGTTCGCCAGCGGCGAGCGCCACAGCGGCCTGGCCGCGGTGATGGCGCCCTTCGCCCAGGCCCTGTCGCCGCAGGACATGCGCGACGTGGGTGCGTACTTCGCCAAGCAGAAGGGCGGCGCCGGCGTGGCCGACGACACCCTGATCGAGGACGGTGCCTACGCCGGCCTGAAGTTCTACGAGATTGGCGAGCGCCTGTACCGCGGCGGCGCCCCCGAGCGCGGCATCCCGGCCTGCCTGGCCTGCCACGGCCCCAGTGGCGCCGGCAACCCGGGCCCGGCCTATCCGCGCATCGGCGGCCAGCAGTCCGACTACACCGCCCGCCGCCTGGGCGAGTACAAGGCCGGCGTGACCAGCGAGCGCGACCCGGCCCTGTTCCACGTCATGGCCCAGGTGGCCAGCAAGCTGACCGACGAGGAAATCAGCGCCCTGTCCAGCTACGTGCAGGGCCTGCATGACCGCGCCGACGATGTGGCGGTGGCCGCCGGCGCCAGCAAGGCGAACTGAACTTCCGCCTCCTGCCGTGGTCGGAGGCTGCGCCCTCCCCGCACCCGACAGCGCCGGCCCAAGGGCCGGCGTCGTCTTTTCCGCCCCCCGCACCCGCTGATCCACCGGAACGAGCGATGCTGAAGCCGATCCTGCGCACCCTGCTCCTTGCCAGCCTGGCCTGGCTGCCCCTGGCCCAGGCCGCCGACGCGCCCGTGGAGGGCGTGCACTACGTGGCCGTGGACGTGGGCCCCTGGGCGCCGCAACCGGGCAGGATCGAGGTGGTGGAAGTGTTCGGCTACACCTGCCCGCACTGCGCCCACTTCGAGCCGCAGCTGCAGGCCTGGCGCCGCAAGCTGCCGCAGGACGTGCACCTGGAGACCGTGCCGGCCGCCTTCGGCGGGCAGTGGAACGCCTGGGCCCGGGTCTATTTCGCCACCGAGAAGCTGGGCCTGACCGCGCGTACCCACCAGGCCGTGTTCGATGCCCTGCACCGCGAAGGCAGCCTGCCGCGCAATGCCACCGCCCAGGAGCTGGAGACCTTCTTCGCCGCCTACGGAGTCAGCGGCGAGGGCCTGCGCGCGGCCCTGGCCGACCCGCAGACCGAGGAGAAGCTGCGCCGCTCGGCCCAGTACCTGCGCGCGGCCGGCCTGGAAGGCACCCCGACCCTGCTGGTCAATGGCCGCTGGCGGGTGCTGGGCGGCAGCTTCGATGAGATCCTGCGCACCACCGACTGGCTGGTGGCGCGCGAACGCGCCGCCAGGCGCGCCCCGACTTCCCGTTGACGGCCCCGGGCCGATCCTCGACTGAACTGGAGACCCCCCATGAAGACCCGCCTGAGCCTGACCCTGCCCCTGCTGTTGCTGCTGGCCGCCTGTTCCGGCCCGCAGGCCCCGGCTCCGGCTGATCCCGCCCCCGCCAGCGAACCGGCCAGCGCAGCCCCGGCCCAGCCGGCCGCGGAAGCCGCCAGCGAGGCGGTGACGCCCGCGGAGGAAACCGCCGCCGCCAGCGCGCCGGCCGAGGCGGCCGAAGCGGCCGCCCCGGTCGCGCCGCAGCCGCCATCCGGCCCGGCCCCGGTCAAGGGCGTGGACTACGTCGAAATCCCCAATGGCAAGCCCTTCGCCCCGGTCGCCGGCAAGATCGAGGTGGCCGAGGTGTTCGGCTACACCTGCCCGCACTGCGCCCAGTTCGACCCGGTCCTCAGCGCCTGGCGCAAGCGCCAGCCGGCCGATGTGCAGGTGACCCTGGTCCCGGCGGTGTTCGGCGGCTACTGGGATCCGTACGCGCGCGCCTTCTTCACCGCCGAGGCCCTGGGCGTGGTGGAGAAGACCCACCAGGCCACCTTCGCCGCCATCCACCTGCAGCGCAGCCTGCCGGTGCACCCGAAGGTGGGCGCCGAGCAGCTGGCCCCGTTCTACGCCCAGTACGGCGTGGACGCCAAGCGCTTCACCGACACCTACAACAGCTTCGGCACCGACGCCAAGCTCAACCGCGCCCGCCAGTTCGCCGCCGGTGCGCGCATCACCGGCACCCCGTCGCTGGTGGTGGCCGGCAAGTACACCATCAACGTCGATGAAGGCGGCTTCGAGAAGATGCTCAACACCGCCGAGTGGCTGGTCGCGCAGGAGCGCAGCGCCGGCAGGTGACGCTCGAGCCTTCCCCCATGGCCGTGCCCGCTGAAGCCCCCCCCACCACCCCTCCGGCCCCCGCGCCGGAGGGCACGCGCATGCTGCGGGTGCTCAGCGCCAACATCCAGGCCGGCTCCAGCACCCGCCGCTACAGCGACTACGTCACCCGCAGCTGGTCGCACGCGCTGCCGGCCGGGCGCAAGCGCTCCAGCCTGGACGCGATCGCCAGGCTGGCCGCCGAGCACGACATCGTCGGCCTGCAGGAGGCCGACCCGGGCAGCCTGCGCTCGGGCTTCACCAACCAGACCCACTACGTGGCCCAGCGCGCCGGCTTCAGCTACTGGACCCACCAGCCCAACCGCAGCGTTGGCGGGGTGGCCTCCAGCGCCAACGGCCTGCTCAGCAAGCTCGAGCCGGTGCGTACCAGCGAGTTCTCCCTGCCCGGGCGGATCAAGGGCCGCGGCGTGCTGCTGGGCCACTTCGGCGACGACCGCGACGGCCTGACCGTGGCCGTGGCCCACCTCTCGCTGGGCGCCAGGTCGCGCCTGGCCCAGCTGTCCTTCATCGCCGAACTCCTGCAGGACCACCCCAACGCGGTGCTGATGGGGGACTTCAACTGCCTGCCCGACGTGCCGGAGATGGAAGTCCTGTACCGCAACACCGGGCTGCGCCCGCCCGAGTGCATCGTCCCCACCTTCCCCAGCTGGAAACCGCAGCGGGCCATCGACCACATCCTGGTCAGCGGCGCGCTGCGCTGCGCCGGCGCGCGCGCGGTGCCGGCGGCGCATTCGGACCACCTGGCGCTGGCGATGGAGATCCAGGTGCCCGAACGCGCGCTGCGTTCGGCCTGAGCCTCAGAAGCCGTAGCGCAGGAAGCCGCCGTCCACGGCGATGCATTCGCCGGTGACGTAGGAGGAGGCCGGCAGGCACAGGAAGGCCACCGCCGCGGCCACTTCCTCCGGCTCGCCGATCCGGCGCATCGGGGTGCGCGCGATCACTTCCTCGTAGTAGTCCGGGTCGGCCAGCGGCCCGGAGGTGCGCCGGGTGCGGATGTACCAGGGGGCCACCGCGTTGACCCGGATCCCGTCCTCGGCCCATTCGCAGGCCAGGTTGCGGGTCATCTGGTGCAGGGCGGCCTTGGTCATGCCGTAGACCACGCCGCTGCGCACATGGGTGATCCCGGAGACGCTGCCGACATTGACGATGGCCGAGGCGGCGTGGCGCGCCAGCAGCGGGCGCGCGTAGCGGCACAGCTCGAAGGCCGAGAACAGGTTGGTCTCGAAGATCGAGCGCCACTCGTCCTCGGTGTAGTCCACCGCCGGCTTGGTGACGTTGCCACCGGCGTTGTTGACCAGCAGGTGCAGGCCCTCGCCCTGGTCCTCGACCCAGTCGAGGATGGCCTGGCGGTCGCCATCGTCGGCCACGTCGGCGCAGATGGCCTGCACGCGCTGGTCCGGATACAGCTCGGCCAGCTCGTCACGGGTGTCCTGCAGCGGATCCTCGTTGCGTGCCACCAGCAACAGGTCCGCGCCCAGCGCGGCCAGCTCGCGCGCGATCGCCAGGCCGATGCCGGCGCTGGCGCCGGTCACCAGCGCGGTCCTGCCATCCAGTCGCCAGCGTGGGTTATCCATGCGGCGTAGGATAACCCCGCCCCAGCAGCGGAGTGCGCCCATGACCCCGATGTCCCTGACCCGAGCCAGCCTGGGCCTGGCCCTGGCCGGCCTGCTCGCTGCCTGCCGGCCCGCGCCGCCGCCCACCGAGCAGCGTCCCGAGCCGCGCGCAGGCACCGGACTGCGCGATGCGATCCAGGCGCCGCAGCACAAGGCCGCCGGCACCGAGGACATGTTGCTGGAAGGCGCCGAGCAGCAGCGGGCGCGGATCGAAGCCGCCGAAGGCGACTGAGGGCCGGGCGGCGGTTGCCCGCCGCCGCGGCCTGCTCAGAGGCCGCAGAAGCAATAGGCCAGCGACTTCACCGGCGCGCTGCCGCGCTGGCTCTCGCGCACCGCCTGCTCGACAAAGCGCAGCTGGGCCTCGGTCTCGGGCATGGTCCGGGCCAGGGCCTGGCGCACCAGGCTGGAGTCGCGCAGCAGCCAGGCGCCGACCCGGCTGCCGGCCAGGCCGGACATGAACTGCTCGAACGGGCTGGCGGCCTTTTCCACATAGCGGACCCGGAACTTGCCCTGTTCCAGCCCGGCGCGGCCGGCGGCATCGGCAATGGCCTCGCGCAGGCCGCCCAGCTCGTCCACCAGGCCGCGCTCCAGCGCCTGGGCGCCGCTCCAGACCCGGCCGCGGGCGACCGCGTCCACTTCCTCCACCGGCTTGCCGCGCGCGGCGGCGACCTTGCCGGTGAAGTCGGCATAGCCCTTGTTGATGACCGCCTGGATCATGCTGGCCGCCTCCGGCTGCAGCGGGCGGGTGATGTCGAAAGCGCCGGCGTAGCGGGTGGTGCCCACGCCGTCGGTGTGCACGCCGAGCTTGTCCAGGGTGCGGGTGAAGTTGGGGACCAGGCCGAAGATGCCGATCGAACCGGTGATGGTGGAAGCATCGGCGTAGATGCGGTCGGCATCCATGCTGATCCAGTAGCCGCCGGAGGCGGCCAGGTCGCCCATGGACACCACCACCGGCTTGCCGGCGGCCTTCAGCCGCTCGACCTCGCGCCGGATCTGCTCGGAGGCGAACACCTCGCCACCGGGGGAGTCCACGCGCAGGACCACGGCCTTGGCGTTTTCGTCCTCCAGCACCTGGTGCAGCAGGGCCGCGGTGGACGCGCCGCCGATCCGGCCGGCCGGCTGCTCGCCGCCGCTGATCTCGCCCTCGGCCACCACCACCGCCACCTGCGGACGCTTGTCCACCGGCAGGCGGCGGGCGTCCAGCTGGGTCAGGTAGCCCTCGAAGCCGACATTGCGGAAGCCCAGTTCGTCGTCCGCGTCGGCCACCCCGCGCTCGGCCAGCAGCTCCAGCACTTCCTGGCGGGTCTTGAGCCCGTCCACCAGCTTCTGCTCCACGGCCAGCCGGGCCAGGTCGCCGCCGGTGGCGGCCAGGGCCTCGGGCAGGGTGTCGATGCCGGCCTGCAGCTGCGCCGGGTCCAGTTTGCGCGCCGCGCCCACGTCGGCCAGGAAGCGCTGCCAGATGTCGTTCATCCAGTACAGGTCCGCCTCCTTGGACTCGGCCGAGGCCGCGTCCAGGATGTAGGGCTCGGCCGCGGACTTGTATTCGCCCACCCGGAACAGGTGCACGTCCACGCCCAGCTTCTCCTGCAGGCCCTGGCGGAAGTACTGGCGGTAGCGGCCCAGGCCCTCCAGCAGCAGGCTGCCCATCGGGTCCAGGTAGATCTCGTCGGCCTGGGCCAGCAGCAGGTACTGGTACTGGCCCACGTTCTCGCCAAAGCCCACCACCTGCTTGCCGGAGGCGCGCAGTTCGCCCAGCGCGCGCGCCACCTCGCGCAGCGAGGCCTGGCCGGAGGGCTGCAGGCCGTCCAGGTCCAGCAGCACGCGCTCGATGTGCTTGTCGTCCTTGGCCGCCTCGATGGCGCGCAGCAGGTCGCGCAGCTGGACCTCGTCCACCGCCTTGCCGCCAAAGGCCTTGGCCAGGGCGCGGGTGGCCGGGTCGGAGGTGAACTGCTCCACCAGCCGGCCCTGCGGGGCCAGCACCAGGGTGGTCCGCTCCTTGAGCGGCTGCACGCCGTTGCCGCGGGCCACGGCGGCCAGGAACACCACGCCCACCAGGAACAGCAGGCCGAAGAACACCAGGTTGATGATCAGCCGCCGGGTGAAGTTGATCACGTTCCAGAGGCTGACGAAGAACCCTGCGACCAGGCTGCGGGAGGCGGGAACGGGGGGGGGATAGCTCATCGGGTGCTCCGGCTTGGTGCGGGCGGATTCGTGATGGTGCGAGGCAGGATAGCGGTTGGGCGTGCGGCTTTCATGCGCCTTAAGTCACCGTGACCCCGGCCCCGTGCAGACGCCGCTCCAGGCCCGAGAGGCTGTGGCGCAGGCGCCAGCCCATCAGCAGCGCGGCCGCGCTCAGGCCCACGATCAGTCCGGTCCACATGCCCTGCGGACCCCAGCCCAGGCCCAGGCCCAGCCCGGCGCCCAAGGGCATGCCCAGGCCCCAGTAGGAGAAGATCGCCAGGAACATCGGCACCCGGGTATCGGACAGCCCGCGCAGGGCGCCGGCCGACATGACCTGGATGCCGTCGGGAAACTGGAAGGTGGCGGCAAACAGCAGCAGGGTCGAGGCCAGCGCGGCCACCGCCAGGTCGCCGGTGTAGACCGAGACGATGGCGTCGTGGCCCAGCAGCAGCACCAGGGCCGAGCAGCCCTGGGTGGCCAGCACGATCACGTAGCCGGCCCGCACCGCGCGGCGCACCCCGGCCGCGTTCTCCGCGCCCAGGGCGTGGCCGACCCGCACCGTGGTCGCCTCGGCCAGGGCCATGGGCACCATGAAGCACAGCTGGGAGACATTGATCGCGATCTGGTGGGCCGCAGCCGGGACATCGCCCAGGCGCGCGATCAGCAGCGCGGTGACGATGAACAGCCCGCCTTCCATCAGCACGGTGATGCCGATCGGCAGGCCGGTGGCCACCAGTTCCCGCACCGGCGCCCAGCGCGGCGCATCCAGGCGCGCGAACAGGCCCAGCGGCGCGAACCGGCGCGAGCGCGCCAGGTAGGTGGCGAAGGCCAGCGCCTGCAGCCACATCACGATGGCCGAGGCCGCGCCAAGGCCGGCCGGGCCCAGCTCCGGCAGCGGGCCGGCGCCAAAGGTCAGCACATAGCCCAGCGGCGCCAGCGCCAGCAGCCCGCCAAAGCCCAGGACCATGGTCGGCAGGGTCCAGTGCAGGCCTTCGCTGAGGTAGCGCATGCAGAAGAACAGCACCAGCGCCGGCACGCCCCAGCGGATGCCGTGGAGGAAGGCGGTGGCCCCCGGGATGATGTCCGGGGCGATGCCGAAGACGCCAAGGGCGTAGGGCACCGCGCTGAGGAAGGCGAACATGCCCAGGCCCAGGGCCAGGCCCAGCCACAGCGCCTGGCGGAACAGGGCGCCGATCTCGGCGCGGCGGCCGGCGCCGTCGAGCTGGGATACCGCGGCGGTGAGCGCGATCAGGGTGCCCATGGGCACCAGCAGCGGCAGCCACAGCAGGGCCGTGCCGACCGTGACCGCGGCCAGGGTGCGGGTGCCGTGGTGGCCGGCGATGACGTTGTCCACGAAGCTGATCAGGCCGGTGGAGACATGGCCCAGGATCAGCGGCAGGGCGAGCGTGGCCGTGGCGCGCACCTCGTCGCGGAGGCGCGGCGGCGACGGAGTATCGGAAGACATGCGGGTCTGGAGCGACTGCGGCGGCGCGGAAGGCGCCGGGACGGGTCGCGGCCGCGCATTCTAGCCCAGCCGGCGGCCCCGGCCGGTGCCGCGTCTGGCCGGAACCTCGGCGCGGCCGCTATCGTACGGGCCCCATTCCCCTTCGCCCGGCCGATGCACGCCCCCGCCAACGCCCACTGTTCCAACTGCGACACCCCCCTGGTGGGCGAGTACTGCCACGGCTGCGGCCAGTCCAGCCACAACCCGGTGCGCAGCTTCGGCCACGCGGTGGAAGAGGTGTTCGAATCGTTCTGGCACCTGGACGGGAAGATCTTCCGTACCCTGCGCCAGCTGCTCCATCCCGGGGTGCTGGCCATCGACTACCTGGCCGGGCGCCGCGCCCGCTACGTGCCGCCAATGCGGCTGTTCGTGGTCCTGTGCGCGCTGGCCTTCTTCGTCGGCACCTTCACCTTGAAGATCCAGGCCGGAGCGGCCGACGCCCAGGTCCAGACCGAGGTGCATGAGGCCCTGGCCGAAGGCGGGGCCAGGCTGCCGCCGGAAGCGGCCAGGGCGGTGGGCCCGGAACTGGAGCGGATCGTCGAGCACCAGGTCGAGGGCGCCGCGGCCAGGCTGGCCGGACCGGGAGCGACCGAGCGCCTGCGCTCGGGCTTCATGCGCAGCCTGTCCAAGCTGATGCTGGTGCTGGCCCCGGCCTTCGCCCTGCTGCTCAAGCTGGTCTACCGCAACCGCCGGCGCCTGTACCTGGAGCACCTGGTGGTGGCGCTGTACAGCCACGCCTTCATCTGCCTGGTGCTGCTGGTGCAGTTCTGCCTGCAGCCGCTGCGCGAGCTGGCCGCGGACAGCCTGTTCGCCACCCCGCTGGAAACCCTGGCCCTGCTGCTGTGGGCCTGGGTGCCGGTGTACCTGCTGTGGATGCAGCAGCGTGTCTACGGCGGGGCCTGGTGGGCCACCCTGGGCCGCTACCTGGTCCTGGGCGGCGCCCACCTGGCCCTGGTCGTCTGCGGCACCCTGGCCATGCTGCTGCTCAGCGCCGCCCAGCTGTAAGCGCTTCCGCTAGCGGCTTTCCTGCTCGCGCAGCCACTGCGCGCGTCGCGCCGGTGCCAGCGCCAGCCACTGCTGGAGCAGGGCCGGCCGGCCCTCGGCCCCGGCACGCCGGCCCAGTTCGGCCAGCGCCTGGCGCTGGGCCGGGGCCAGCGGGCGCAGCGACTGCAGCAGCGGCGCGCGCTGGGCCGGTTCCACATAGCCCAGCAGCAACTGCAGCCGCGGCCAGTCCTGGCCCAGTTCCGGGCCCAGCAGCCAGCCGCGCTGTTCCAGCGCGTCCAGGCGGGCGAAGCGGGCGCGCAGTTGCGCCTGCGCGTCCGGTTCCAGGGCGTCGAAGCGGGCCGCCGCGTGCCGCACCGCGGCCTGCCCGGCCAGGTCCAGCTGCTGCCAGGCCTGGATCCGCTCCAGCGCGGAAGCCGCATCGGCCAGGGCGGGCGCGGCCGGGCCCTCCCCGCCCTCGTACTCGATCCGCGAGTCGGGCATGCCGGCCGCGTACCAGGACAGCAGGTCCAGGCGCGCGGCCAGCGGATCCGGCTCCGGCAGCGGCGCCGGCGGCAGGGCCTGGACCCCGCCGGCGCCCGGGTCCGGCGGCAGCTCCTCGACCAGGATCGGGCCGGCATCATGCACCCGCAGGTCGTCGGCGGCGCCCGCCTCCTCCGCGCCCAGGCCCAGGCCCACGCCCAGCCCGTCCGGGCGCAGCCAGGCCGTGGCCAGCAGGGCCAGGGCGCAGGTCAGCAGCACCGCCACGACCCAGGGCCAGCGTCGCCGGGCCGGCGGCGGTGCGGCCTGCGGCTGCCGGCGCGGACGCGCGGCCGCCGGTTCCTGCCCGGCCAGTGCCGCCTCGCGCAGGCTGGCGATTTCCACCAGCCGCCGCGGCGGCAGCTCGCGCGCGGCCTGCTGCACCGCCTGGGCCAGGGCATGCCAGGCGGCCACGTCGACTTCGCCGCCGGCATCGCGGGCCACCGCCGCCGCCCGCGCCTGGG
>Ga0182793_1000940_pt1 | contig 19457 bp, 23 predicted proteins | sample Passage237A_FD_130498 | JGI IMG/M metagenome (GOLD analysis project Ga0182793, IMG submission 130498) | Cellulose adapted compost microbial communities from Newby Island Compost Facility, Milpitas, CA, USA - Passage2 37A (version 2) (version 2) ... | reverse complement strand
GCCGGCGCCGATGAAGCTGACCTATCCCCTGGGCACCGAAGACGACATGCGCGAGACCGCGAAGCTGGTCGAAGAAGCGGGCGGCACGTGCCTCCCGCTCGGCGTGGACGTTCGTGACGCCGCGGCGGTGGGCGCCGCCGTCGAGGAGACCGTGAACTCGTTCGGCAGCCTCGACATCGTGGTCGCCAACGCCGGGGTCGTGAGCACCGGGCCGCTGGAGGAAGTGAGCGACGAGATCTGGCGACAGCTCGTCGACACCAACCTGACGGGGGCCTTCCACACCCTGCGCGCCGCCGTTCCGGTGATGCGTCGACAACGATTCGGCCGGATCGTCGTCACCTCGTCGATGGGTGGCCGCATGGGCATCCCGGAACTCGCGGCGTACAACGCCACCAAGTGGGGAGTGATCGGACTGGCCAAATCGGTGGCCCTGGAGGTGGCCAAGGACGGCATCACGGTCAATGTCGTCTGCCCCACCACCGTGCAGACGCCGATGGTGCAGCCCGACGGCGCTGACGAGGTGCCCAACGAACTGGTCCGCAAGATGATGAAGGCCAACCCGATCCCGAAGCCCTGGCTGGCGGCCGAGGATGTCAGCCGCGCAGTGATGTATCTGGTCACCGATCCGGGTGTGATCACCGGCAGCGTGCTGGAGATCGGCCTGGGCGGCAGCGCGCGAATGCACTGACCGGGTCGCACACACGTTTCCAGCGTCGCGCCACTGACGCGATCCGTACGCCGGCACGCCGTGGCACAAGCACGTCCCGGCGCGCATCGAACCCGTGCCGACGCCGGCCGCGGTGCGCTAACCGGACACGAGTTCGGCGGCTCGCGCCAACACCTGGCGCCGGGAGTACCGGCCGTGGTCGGCCGCGATGAAGTGGTCGCCGATCGCCAGTGAGAACGCCAGCATCGCGCGTGCCTCCACGTCCTCCTCGTCGCTGAACGTCGCGATGAGTCCGCGGAGGTAGTCCATGCGCCGGTTGTCGACGCGCTTGAGCCGTCGCGCCACCGCCGGATCCCGGCGGGCCCAGTCGCGCACCGCGAGGTCGACGGGCAGCAACTCCCTGGAGAAGGTCAGCATGCCCGCCCTGCGCATCTTGTCCTTCGCGTCGCCGCCCTCGCGCTCGACGCGGGTCAGCACGTCGTCGGTGCTGCGATGCTCCCAGGCGTCGAGCAGCGCGTCGAGAAACGCCTGCCGATCGGCGAAATGCCAATAGAACCCACCGCGGGTGACGCCGAGTTGCTTGGCCAGCAGATCCACCCGGACCGCGTCGGGTCCCCCGCTCGCCAGCGCCTGCAAACCGGCGTCGATCCAGGTGCTCCGCGGTGTGCGGGTCGGTGCGGGCATCTGGCTCCTTTGCGCTGTTGACTGGAATGCCTATCGAAGCATACAGTACTGTATGTTTGATTCGGCGCCGCTGCCGGCACGTGAACACACATCGCGTTCGTGGCTGATCCACCACGTCGCCAAGGACTTTCGGCTGCTCGACGTGTGGGCGCTGCCGACGCCGGGCGGAGCCGCCGATTTCCCGCGGCTCGTAGCACTATGGGCCGACTTCGATGCGACCCGCTCCTCCCCCGTCGTGCGTGGACTTTTCGCGGCCCGGTCGTGGATCGGACGACTGTTCGGCCTGGACCGCCCCGAATCCGGGCTGGGTCAACGGGTCGACTCGCTGCGCGACCGACTACCGGCCGAGTTACTAGACCGATCAACGACTTTCGCCGGCCTGCGGCCGTTCACCCCGATGTACCTGACCGATGACGAGTTCGCGTTGGAGATTGCGAACCAGACGATGCACGGCGTTTTGCACGTCGGCTGGGTGGCCGACGGCACCGGGCGACACCGTGGTCAGATGGCGGTTCTGGTGCGGCCCAATGGGTTTACCGGCCGGGCGTATCTCGCCGCGATCGCCCCGTTCCGTCACCTGATCGTCTACCCGTTGATGCTGCGCGACATCGGCCGTGCATGGCGCGAGCGAAAGGAAGCCCACCGATGACACGCACCGGCACCGTCCCTGTCCGCCAGATCACACCGACATCGGCCACCCGCGAGCCGAATTGGCTGGGCCGCATCGACTACGCGGACGCGTTCACCGTCGATGTCGACGACCCGCGGCAGCGCACCGCCGAACAGTGGATGCGCGCCATGCTCGAGCAGGCTCCGTGGAGCATGCGCCTGCGGTTGGTGGCCGCGTGGTCGGCGCTCGGACTGAAGCTGGGCCTGCCGGGGCCGAACCGAATACTCGGATGGGAAGTTCGGTGCAGTGAGCCGGATTTCGTGCTATTGGGTGCCGACTCGCGCATAGGGATGCCTGGTCAACTGCTGCTACGCCGCGAGCACGGCCGGCTTCTGTTCGCCACGTTGGTTCGACACGACAACGCGCTCGTGCGCACCCTGTGGCAATCGGTGGTGGCCTCGCACGTCGATACCGTCGCCGTGCTGCTCACTCGCCTCGCCAGAGGTTAGGGCGCGGGCGGTGGCGGCGGCGGGGCCAGCCACGGGAACAGCGGCGCCGGCGGCGGCGCAGGCGCGTCGGCCGGTGGTGGCGGGGCCTCCGGCGCCGGCGGCGGGGCCTCCGGGGCGGGGCTGGTGCCGGAGACCGGCACGTTCGGCCCGGGCGCCTGCTGCGGGTACGGCGCGGCCAGGTTGCGCTGCGCGAGCCCGAGGATCAGCGCTTCCTTGCCGCTGATCTCCTGGTTCTGCACCGCGTGCCACAGATCCTTCAGGTACTCGATGTTCGGGTTCTCGGTGCTCTTCGCCGCCGGATCGGTGGTGGAACCGGGTGGCGGCGAGTCCGGGCTCGGCAGGTGCGGCATGCCCTCGGGCATCGTCGGCAGCGGTTCGGCGGCCGGCGGTTCGGCAGGCGGCGCCTCCGGGGGCGGCGCCGGACGCAGGAACGCCAGCGGATCCCACGGTTCCGGCTCCGGGGCGGGCGGCGGCGGTGGTGGCGCCTCACCAGCCGCGGCGAGGAAGGGCGCCGGTGGCGGAGGCGGGGCGGGGGCACCGGGATCGGCGGTCGCGGCGGGCGCACCCCACATCAGGGCGGCAACCACGCCCACGCCCGCAGCCACCAGCGAGAACGCTCCGTGCTCGACTCCGATCCGCACCGATGCCCCCTCTCCCGTACTCCGCCACTGTCGGCGCTACTGGGTGCTTCAGTTTGAGTGCCAAAATTGTTACACCGGTGCCGACTGTGACCAAGAAGTCAATTTGTGATCTTGGCGGGCAGAACACGTTCTACTTCGAAGTTTCCCGAACCTCCTGCACCTGCCGCGATCTGGGTGTAGCAATTGGCTACGGGGGACTACACAACATCGTCAAATAGCGCCGAATGGGGACTGCCGATGCCAACTCCCAACCTGCCGCCGGGGTTCGACTTCACCGACCCCGATATCTACGCCGAGCGGCTGCCGGTCGATGAGCTCGCGGAGATGCGCCGGGTGGCGCCGATCTGGTGGAACGAGCAGCCCACCGGGATCGGCGGCTTCGACGACGGCGGCTTCTGGGTGGTCACCAAGCACAAGGACGTCAGGGAGGTGTCGCGCCGCAGCGACGTGTTCTCCAGCCAGCAGAAGACCGCGTTGCCGCGGTACAAGGACGGCACCGTGCAGGAGCAGATCGAACGCGGCAAGTTCGTCCTGCTCAACCAGGACGCCCCGCTGCACACCCGGATGCGCAAGATCGTCTCGCGGGCGTTCACCCCGCGCGCCGTGGAACTGCTGCGCGACGAGCTCAACGAACGGGCCCAGGCGATCGTCAAGGCCGCCGCGGCCGAGGGGTCCGGCGACTTCGTCGAGCAGGTGGCCTGCGAACTGCCGCTGCAGGCCATCGCCGGGCTGATGGGGGTGCCGCAGGAAGACCGGATGAAACTGTTCCACTGGTCCAACCAGATGGTCGGCGACATGGATCCGGAGTTCGCCGCCAACGACGCGATCGGCGCGTCGGTGGAACTCATCTCCTACGGCATGAAGCTGGCCGCCGAACGAGCCGCCAACCCGGGCGACGACCTGGTGACCAAGCTCGTACAGGCCGACATCGAGGGCCACAAGCTCTCCGACGACGAGTTCGGGTTCTTCGTGATCCTGCTGGCCGTCGCGGGCAACGAGACGACCCGCAACTCGATCACCCAGGGCATGATGGCGTTCACCGATTTTCCGGATCAGTGGGAGCTGTTCAAGCGGGAACGGCCCGCCACCGCCGCCGACGAAATCGTCCGCTGGGCCACGCCGGTCACCTCGTTCCAGCGCACCGCCCTCGAGGACACCGAGCTGTCCGGGGTGAAGATCAAGAAGGGCCAGCGCGTGGTGATGTTCTACCGCTCCGCCAACTTCGACGAAGAGGTCTTCGAGGACCCGTTCACGTTCAACATCCTGCGGGATCCCAACCCGCACTTGGGGTTCGGCGGTACCGGGGCGCACTACTGCATCGGGGCCAACCTGGCGCGAATGACGATCGATCTGATGTTCAACGCGATCGCCGACCACATGCCCGACATCAAGCCGCTCGGCCAGCCCGAACGGTTGCGGTCGGGCTGGCTCAACGGCATCAAGCACTGGCAGGTCGACTACACCGGCAACAGCGCCGCGGTGACTACCTGACCGGATAGTCGACCAGCGAGCGCCAATACTCCTCGGGGATCTCGGTATTGGACCGCATGGCCATCGCCAGGCCGGTGGCCATCGCGATGCCGAGCAGTCCCAGCCACAGGCCGAACAGCGCGATGATCACCCACAGCGCCGTGGTCACCGCCGGCCACGGCGACAGGAACGCCAGCACCGGCGCGAAGAAGAAGCCGAGTCCGACGTACCAGGAGGATCCGGCGCGGTCGGAGATCAGCACGAAATGCAGCCACCGCGGAATGGGTCGGTCGACGGTGGTGGTGTTCGCCATGGTCGCCTCCTTCGCTCGTGACACCCTTCAGGCTCCCCCGCGCGCATAGCTGCGGCAATTACCTCTCAGGTAGTCGTCTCGCGTGCGCCGGTGGGTGACACTGAGGTCGTGACGACGGCAGACGTGCGTACCCCGGCGTTCGGCGCGGTGTTGCGGCAGTGGCGACAACGGCGCAGGCTCAGCCAGCTGGACCTCGCCATCGAGGCCGACGTGTCGGCCCGCCACCTCAGCTTCATCGAAACCGGGCGGTCCACCCCGAGCAGGGCGATGGTGCTGCGCCTGGCCGACGTCCTCGACATCCCGCTGCGCGAGCAGAACCAACTGCTCCTCGCCGCGGGGCTGGCCCCCGAATACGGCGAGCGGTCCCTTGACGATCCCGACATGGCCCCGATCCGCGAGGGTGTGCAGCGGGTGATCGACGCGTACCGGCCGTTCCCCTGCGTCGTGGTGGACCGCGGCTGGCGCATCCTGATGGCCAACGAGGGCGCGGGCGTGCTGCTCGACGGCGTCGCGTCCCACCTGCTCGAAGAACCCAACGCGCTGCGCATCGCGCTGCACCCCGAGGGACTGGCCCCGCGCATCCGCAACCTCGCGCAGTGGCGCCACCATCTGATCGAGCGGTTGCGCCGCGAGGTCGCCGTCACCGCCTCGGCCGAGCTGTCCGAGCTGCTGGCCGAGATCGAGTCGTATCCAGGCGGTTTCGCCGACACCCGCGATCTGGGCGGCGTCGCTGTGCCGCTGGAGCTGCACACCTCCGACGGCAAGCTGCTGACGTTCCTGTCGACGGTGACGACGTTCGGCACCGCGCGTGACCTCACCGCCGCCGAACTGTCCATCGAGGCGTTTCTGCCCGCCGACGAGGCCACCGCCGCCGCGCTGCGCTGAAACGCCCGTGTTTTGCCGCCGACACCAATAGAGTCTGGCGGCATGGACAACCGACTCGTTGCCGCTGCGGTAATCGTCACCACCCTCGGCGCCGCCGGATGTGCGTCGCAGCCACCGGCTCTCGGCGGCACGACCGCGAAGGTGACCATCAACGGCCAGAGCACCGGTGCCCCGCTCCCGGTCACCTGCTCGCAGGCGGGATTCCTGTGGACCATCGCAACCACGAACGAGGACAAGGGATTCACCGCCGCGCTCGAGACCGGTGACGAGGTCAAAGTGGAGTCGGTCGACTTCCGCGACCTCGGTGGTTTCACCGGCACGTTCTGGCGCGACAACATCGGCAACGCCGAGGTGACCGGCACCGGCGGGACGTTCACCATCACCGGCGAGGCCGACGGCAGCTTCACCGACAATCCGAACAGCTCGGTCACCGCGACCTTCCGGATCGAGGCGGACTGCTGAGCGCGCACCGGTTCCGCCAGGCGGTCGAGGCCGGGGACCTGGACGCGGTCGTCGCGCTGCTGCGTGACGACGTGACGTTTCGGAGCCCGGTGGTGTTCACGCCCTATCGCGGCCGCGAGGCGCTGCGCCAGATCCTCGCCGCGGTCATGGAGGTCTTCACCGACTTCCGCTACGTCCGCGAGTTCGGTGCCGACGACGCCCGCGACCACGCCCTGCTTTTCGAGGCCCGGGTCGGCGACAAGGAGTTGCAGGGCTGCGACTTCCTGCGCTTCGACGAGGTCGGCCTGATCGAGGAACTGATCGTGATGGTGCGTCCGATGTCGGCCACCCTCACCCTGGCCGAGCAGATGAAGGCCAAGCTCACATAACTGGTCAGACCACTTGACCTCTGGCCATCTGCCTGACATGGTGTGGGCATGGCCCTGCAACCGGTCAACCGCCGATCCGTGCCCGAGGACGTCTTCGAGCAGATCGTCGCCGAGGTGCTCAGCGGCGAGATGCAGCCCGGCGAGACGCTGCCCAGTGAGCGCCGGCTGGCCGAGGCGCTCGGGGTGTCGCGCCCGGCGGTGCGCGAGGCGCTCAAGCGGCTGACCGCGGCCGGGCTCGTCGAGGTCCGCCAGGGCGACGCCACCACGGTCCGCGACTTCCGCAGGCACGCCGGCCTGGACCTGCTCCCCAGGCTGCTGATCCGCAACGGCGAACTCGACCCGTCGGTGGTGCGCAGCATCCTGGAGACGCGTCTGCACAACGGCCCGAAGGTGGCCGAGCTCGCCGCTCAACGACACGGGCCGCAGACCGCCGAACTTCTCAAGCAAGCCACAGCGGCGCTGGCCGCCGAGGACGATCCGATCGAAAAGCAGCGCCACGCCCTGACGTTCTGGGACCACATCGTCGACGGCGCCGACTCCATCGCGTTCCGGCTGATGTACAACACGCTGCGCGCCACCTACGAACCCGCGCTGTCCGCGCTGGCCGCCGTGATGGCCGACGAGGTGAATCGGGTTGACGCGTACCGCAATCTGGCCGACGCCATCGCCGCCGGCGACCCGGCCCGGGCGAAACGCGCCGCGCAGGACCTACTCGAACCCGCCACCGCGGCACTGTTGGCCGCGCTCGCGCAACTGGAGGATCAATGAGCACCCCCACGACACGCACCGCCCGCAAGGGGTTCACGCTGGCCGATGCGCGCCGCGAGTTTGCCAAGCATCCGTCGCCGTGGGTGATCGGCGCCACCCTCGTCGGGGCGGTGACCGCGCGGATTCTGGTGGGCGACTGGCAGCCCACCGACGCGCTGGTGCCGCTCGTGATGATCGCGCTGTTCCCGTTCTTCGAGTGGATCATCCACGTGTTCATCCTGCACTGGCGGCCCAAACGCATCGCCGGGCTGACCATCGATCCCCTGCTGGCCCGCGAACACCGGGCCCATCACGCGGATCCACGCGACATCCCGCTCATCTTCATCCCGTGGAAGTCGTTGATCACCTGGGTACTTCCGCTCACCATCGTGGTCGGACTGTTCGCCTTCCCGCGCCTGGGCATGGGGCTGACATACCTGGTGACCATCGCGACCATGGGGCTGATCTACGAGTGGATGCACTATCTGATCCACAGTGACTACAAGCCGAAAACCCGTCTCTATCGGGCGATTTGGCGGAATCACCGCAACCACCACTACAAGAACGAGCGCTACTGGTTCACGGTGACGACCGCCAACACCGCTGACCGCGTGCTGGGCACCTGCCCGGATCCGGCAACGGTGGAGAACTCACCGACGGCCAAGAACCTGCACGCCGCGGCGTAGTCCTAGGCCTGGATGATGATCGGGTCGCCGATGCTGACCGTGTCGTAGTACCACGCCGCGTTGTCCGGGCTGAGGTTGATGCAGCCGTGGCTGACGTTCGCATACCCTTGCGACCCAACGGACCACGGCGCGCCGTGCACGTAGACCCCACCCCAGGTGACCCGCACCGCGTCGTTGACGGTGAGTTTGTAACCCTCGGGATCGCTGAGTGGGATGCCGATGGTGCGCGAGTCCATGACGACAACCTTCTGCTTCTCCAGCGCGGTGAAGTTGCCGGTCGGCGTCGGGAATCGCGGCTTACCCATCGACGCCGGCATCTCGCGGGCCACTTCGCCGTCGATGCTTACGGTGAACGTGTGGGCGTCGATGTCTGCGACGCTGACGACCGCGGCACCGGTCTGGAAGCTGGTGGCGAAGTTCCCCGCCGTCACCGTGATCACCGAGTGCGCGGGCAAAAATCCAGCCGGTTTCCATTGCACGACACGGTCATTCAGCCACGTGAAGGTGCCCGGCTGCGGGCCTGAGGAGGTGATCTCGATGGACCGCTCGGCCGCCGCGCGGTCGGTGATGTCGCCGGCGAATGTGATCGTGACCGGATGGGCCACGCCGACCGTCTCGGCACCCGGAGAGACGTGGACCACGTCGGTCGGCAACGTCACCGCCGCCGAACCGACGGCGTTGGACCCGGTCGTGGCGAGCGCGGCCAAGCCGATGACGGCCACCACGTAGCGAACCCCTTTGCGCACGTGACCATCGTAGAGGGTCAATATCAGTTGGCTCGCCAAGCGCAGGTCAGCGCGCCGTCACGCCGCGTCGACGCGGGGCGAGGTGACGAACCGGCGCGCGGCGATGAGTGCGTAGCCCAGCGCGACGACGGCCGGAACGCCGACGCCGTCGGGGTCGAGAAACCTACGGCGCGCGGCGGCCGACCCCGCCGACCAGCAGCCAGTCGGCGAGCGCGGTCGTCGGCACGACCACATGCAGCAGGATGTTGGCCGGTGTGTATCCCATGCTGTGGTCGGTCAGCAGCAGGTTCCAGATCACGCCGGCGACCACCACGTACAACACCACCGCGCCGCGCCCACCGATACGGGCGTCGGCCCGCGGCGAGACCAGCGTCTAAAGGTGATAGGCGGCGCCGAGCCAGAGCACACCCGACCGCGATGATCGTCAGGCGCAGCACCAACCGCGAGGGGCGCGGCTGCCATCGTCAGGGCGCCGGGGGCGGCGGAATCTCGGGCGCGTCGGGTGGTGGCGGCTCGGCTGGCGGCGCCTCCGGCGGCGGGCCCTCAGCCGGTGTCGGCGCCTCCGGCGGGGGTGCCTCACCCTCCGGCGGGGGTGCGGGCGCCTCCGGTGGCGGGGCGAGTGCCTCAGGCGGTGGTGGGGGCGCCTCGGGCGGTGGCGCGAAAGGTTCCGGCACGGCGGCGTCGGGCGGCGGCGGCACCCCGTCCGGAGGCACCGCCAGGTCGGCGGCCGGGTCGGCGAGCGGTTCCGCGGGCAGCGGCTCGGCCTCCTCGAACACCGGCGGGGCCACCTCCTGCGGTGTCTGGGCGACGAGGGCGGCCTGGGCGGGGCGCGGCGGGGCCAACGGCACCGAGTCGGCGGCCGCGGCCCCCCCCGCCGACGACCGGGCGGCGGGTGCGGGTTCCGCTGCGTCATCGGCGGTGGCCTCCAGGCTGATCGCCAGCGACACCGACACCACCAGCGACGCCGCCCCGGTCATCAGCATGGCCAGTGGCGCGGTCTGGCTGGTCCGCCGTCGCTGGGTCCGGCGGTGCGCACCGTCGGTGACCGGCGCGGCGACCCCATCGGAGACCCCGGCGCCGGCGAATACGTCGTCGCGATGCGCCGCGGCCAGCGCCGTGCCGCGGGCCAGCGCGAGTTCGGCGCCGGCGGGCGCGAACACCGGGACGCCCAGCACCCGCTCGAGCTGCGGCATCAGCTCCTCAAGAGCCCCTCCGGAGCCGACCATCACCAACGTCTCCGGACGCCAGTCGGCGCGGTCGAACACCGTGCGCAGCCACCCGACCAACGCCTCCTCGGAATCGATGGCGCGGTTGACGGCCGTCTGCACGGCGCCCGCACCGGTGTGCACGACGAGCGCCAGCACCGTCTGCGACTCCACCACGCAGACCGCGGTGACGCCCAGTCCGACCACCTCGGCGATCCCCCACGCCAGCGCCTCGGACGCCTCCGGCAACGGCAACGGCATCACGTCGCAGAACCCGCGCCGGGTCAGTTCCTCCATCAGCAGGGCGGCCTCGTCGCGGACGTCGTCACTCCAGGTGACACCGATGCTGCGCAGCCGACGGCCCCGCGCCGCGGCCGCCGACTCGACGCGCAGCACGGCCGCGGCGGCCTGCCGGCAGGTCTCCCACGTGCTGGCCCGCCTGCGGCGGGGGATCTCGAACGCCTCGCAGTCCGCGGTCGAGCCGTCGGTACCGCGCGACTCGACCACAACGAGACCGACGGCGGACGGGGTCACCGATAAGCCCAGTACGGCGTCCACTCACACCCTTTCCGCAGCGATACGGACGTCGACGTATTTCGCGCTGACCATACCCGGGCAACCCCGTTTCGGCCCACCGGGAGGGACATTGTTGCTGGCCTGTCGATACGCGAAATGTGCTGTGCCCCAGGTATCTCCTGTAAGTCGCGGCGGAACCGCTTTGCCCATATAATCCGCGCCCGTTTACGCACCGCGGGCCCGCATCGGTGGCAGGGTGAGCCCATGGCCACCGGAGCGCTGACCGACGGTCCGGCCGGACGCACGCTGTTCGGCCACCCCGTCGGTCTCACCAATCTGTTCGGCGTCGAGCTGTGGGAGCGGTTCTCGTTCTACGGAATGCTGACGATCCTCGGCTACTACCTCTATTACTCGGTCACCGACGGCGGTCTCGGTCTGCCGAAGACCACCGCCACGGGCATCGTCGGGGCGTACGGCGGTCTAGTCTACCTGTCCACGGTGCTCGGCGGCTGGGTCGCCGACCGACTGCTCGGCATGGAGCGCACCGTGTTCTACGGCGGCGTGGTGGTGATGTGCGGTCACGTCGCGCTGGCGGTGCTGCCGGGCCTGGCGGGCGTGGCGGGTGGGTTGGTGCTCGTCGCGCTGGGCTCCGGCGCGCTGAAGGCCAACGCGTCCTCGCTGCTGGGCACCCTCTACGCCAAGGGCGACCCGCGCTGCGACGGCGGGTTCACGCTGTTCTATCTCGGGATCAACCTCGGCGCGTTCATCGGTCCGCTCATCACCGGGCTGCTGCAGACGCGCATCGGGTTCCACTACGGGTTCGGCGCCGCCGCGATCGGGATGGCGCTCGGGCTGACCCAGTACGTGATGTTCCGGCGCAATCTCGGCACGCACGGCCGCGATGTCCCGAACCCGTTGCCGCGCAAGGCTATCGGCAGGGGGATCGGCGCGGTCGTGGTGGTGGCGGCGGTGATCGCGCTGGCGTTCGCCGCGGGTTGGCTCCAGCTGGCGAACCTGTCGCAGGTGACCACCGGCGTCATCGTCGCGGCGGCGGTGGCGTACTTCGTGGTGATGCTGACCAGCCCGAAGGTCGATGCCACCGAACGGACGCGGGTGCGCGCCTTCATTCCGCTGTTCATCGCGAACGCGGTGTTCTGGTCGCTGTTCCAGCAGATCTTCACCGTGTTGGCGATCTTCTCCGACGAACGCATGAACTGGTCGATCTTCGGTTGGACCGCGCCGTCGAACTGGATCGGCTCCATCGAACCGGTGTGGATCATCGTGCTGTCACCGCTGTTCGCGCTCATCTGGACCCGACTGGGCACGCGGGCGCCCACCACACCGCGCAAGTTCGCCTACGGCGTCATCGGAATGGGGTTGGCGTTCCTGCTCTTCCTACCGACGGCGGGCACGACCGGGCGCGCGGTGCCCGCGCTGCTGGTGGCTGGCGTCCTCGGCGTGTTCGCGGTCTCCGAACTGCTGCTGTCCCCGATCGGGTTGTCGGTCACCACCAAACTTGCGCCCGAGGTGTTCCGGGCGCAGATGATGGCGCTGTACTTCTTCTCCGTCGGGCTGGGCACCTCGATGTCGGGGGTGCTGGCGCGCTACTACGACCCGGACCGAGAATTCGCCTACTTCGGCATCATCGGCCTGGTCGCGGTGGCCGCCGGCCTGATCGTCTTCGCCATCGCGCCCCGGATCAGCCGCTTGATGGAAGGGGTGCACTGACGTGTCCTAAGCGTGACCGTGTTCGCACCCAAGTCGTCACGTGCCCGGCGCAGCATTGATCGCAGGGGCCGGACCGAGCGGGAGGCGAAGCGATGACGCTGCCGACATCTACGTCCGTACCGACCCATGCCGCTCCCCTGCGCGACTGCGGTGTGGTGACCGTCTTCGAGTGCGGCTTCGCGCACGCGGCGGCCGTGTGCTCCTGCGGGTGGACGGGCAGGCGCCGTTACCGACTGGCGGCGGCGAACCTGGACGCCTGGGAGCATTCGATCCGCGAGAGGTGTGTGATCGCAGAACCGTTGGTGCTGCACATCACCGCGCTCGCGGGCGTGGCCTGACGTCACTGCGCCAGGATCTCGGCCAGCATCCGCGGTTCGATGTTGCCGCCGGACAGGATGACCACCGTGCGGCCCTGCGGTGTCTCTCCGCGGTGGTAGGCGGCCAGCGCCACCGCTCCGCTCGGTTCGCTGACCAACTTCGCCTTATGGGCGAGCTCAGCCACCGCGGCGCGAATCTCTTTCTCCGACACTGTGATCACGCCGTCGAGCACCTGTTGCAGATGGGCGAAGGTCAGCTCTGACGGCTGCGAGCGCAGACCGTCGGCGATGGTGCGGTTGCGGTCTTCGACCGACCATTCGACCCGTCGGCCCTGTCGAAGGGATTCCGCGGTGTCGGCGGCCAACTCGGGTTCCACCCCGAAGACCTTGGCCCGCGGGCACAGGGCCCTGATCGCGGTGCCGATGCCGGAGGCCAGTCCGCCGCCGCTGATCGGGACCAGCACCGTGTCGAGGGAGGGCAGGTCCTCGGCGATCTCCAGCCCGATCGTGCCCTGTCCGGCGATGATGTCCGGATGGTCGAACGGCGGCACCAACACGCCACCGGTCTCCTCGACCACCGCCGCGGCCACCCGTTCGCGCTCGCCGGGCGCGCACAGCACCACCTCGGCGCCGTGGCCCCGGGTCGCGTCGACCTTGATCGCGGGTGTCTCCCGCGGCATGACGATTGTCGCCGGGATGTCGTGCACCCTCGCCGCATATGCGACGGCCTGGGCGTGGTTCCCGCTGGAGTAGGCGACCACCCCGCGGGTACGCAGCGAGTCGCCGAACGCGGCGACGGCCCTGACGATGAAGTTGAACGCGCCGCGGACCTTGAAGGCGCCGATGGGCTGCAGGTTTTCCGGCTTGATCCACAGTGGCCGCCGCTCGTCGCCCCACCTCGTGGCCAGCAGCGGGGTGCGCACCGTGAAGTCACGCACCCGCGTCGCCGCCGCCCGGATGTCCTCGATCGTCACCATCTGCACCGCCCCAGTCTTGCCGAGCGGACGCACCCGTGGGGCGCCGGAGGTGTTTCAGCGCCGCTGCGCGGTGAAACTCGCCGCGCCCTCGGCGCCTGCCACTGGCCGGTCACGCCGACCCCGCGCAACTGATGATCCCGAGATGCTATCGGTGCCCGGGGTTTGCCGCGGACCATCGACCCGGCTTCGGTTGCGGGTCAACGCCATAAACCGTCCCTGGGTGCGGTGTGCCGGTACGGTCAGACGCATGGGTCACGATCACGAGCATCGACGCGATCTCCCGCCGGGCATGGCCGAACAACTCGAACTGGCCTACGCGGGGCTGGCGTCCTTCGGGCATCGTCCGTTCCTGACCGAGGTCGAGCAGTTGGCGGCGTGGCGGCCCGACGTGGCCATCGTCGGCGCCCCGTTCGACGTGTCGACCACCAACCGGCCGGGTGCGCGATTCGGCCCGCGCGCGATCCGCGCCACCGCGTACGAGCCGGGCACCTATCACATGGACCTCGGGCTGGAGATCTTCGACTGGCTGGAGGTGGTCGACTTCGGCGACGCGTACTGCCCGCACGGGCAGACCGAGGTGTCGCACGCCAACATCCGCGAGCGGGTGCACGCGGTCGCGTCGCGCGGGATCGTGCCGGTGATCCTGGGCGGTGACCACTCCATCACCTGGCCGGCCGCCACCGCGGTCGCCGACGTGCACGGGTACGGAAACGTCGGCATCGTGCACTTCGACGCGCACGCCGACACCGCCGACGAGATCGAGGGCAACCTGGCCAGCCACGGCACGCCGATGCGCCGGCTCATCGAGTCCGGCGCGGTGCCGGGCAGCCACTTCGTGCAGGTGGGGCTGCGCGGCTACTGGCCGCCGCAGGACACCTTCGAGTGGATGCTCGAGCAGAAGATGACCTGGCACACCATGCAGGAGATCTGGGAGCGCGGGTTCAAGGCGGTGATGCGCGACGCGGTCGGCGAGGCGTTGGCGAAGGCCGAGAAGCTCTATGTGTCGGTCGACATCGACGTGCTCGACCCCGCCCACGCCCCGGGCACCGGAACCCCCGAACCGGGCGGCATCACCACCGCCGACCTGCTACGGATGGTGCGCCAACTGTGCTACGAGCACGACGTCGCGGGCGTCGACGTGGTCGAGGTGGCGCCAGCCTACGACCATGCCGAGCTGACGGTCAACGCCGCGCACCGGGTGGTGTTCGAGGCGCTGGGCGGCATGGCCGCGCGCCGGCGCGACGCGGCGGGGCGACCTGCGGGTCCGCCCGCCTATGGCGGCCCGACGGGCGCGAAGACCACCTAGCGGACACCGCCTGCAGGACAATGGAGTCATGTCCGGGACCCTGTACTTCGACGGCCGATGCGGGATGTGCACCCGATCGGCGTACTTCGCCCGCCGACTGGACCGCACCGGCGGTGTGGAACTGGCCCCGCTGCAGGGCGACGGCGTCGCGGAGAAGTTGGGCGTGCCGGAATCGCAACTGCTGGACTCGGTGCGCTGGCTGGACGCGTCCGGCGCCGTGTACTCCGGGGCCGAGGCGGCCAACGCGGCGGTGTCGGCGGCGCTCGGCACCGGACTGCCGCTGCTGATCTATCGCATCCCGGGCATCCGCGCGCTGCAGAACGGGATCTACAGGTGGGTCGCCGGACATCGCTACCGCTTCCCCGGCACCACGCCGTACTGCGAGTCGCACCCGGTCGCCTGCTGACAGGAGCTGGCCGCCAGCGGGTCCGGTGACCCGGCTTCCGTTGCGCTGCACCGAAATCGGGCGTCGCCGAAGCGGCGGCTCACCGGTCTCGGATATCAGCACGGCCAGTGGCTCGACACCGCGCTGCAGCGCGGCCGGCCCGGCGATCACAGCCGGACTTCGGTCCAGGCCGGGTTGTCGTCGCGATGATCGGTGGTGGCGCGGCATTCCCCGTACATGCGCATCGTCGCGGAGTGGCGGTCACCCCGGGTGCGGTAAAGAACCGCGGTGACGCCGTCGCGGCTGAGCTTGTGTCCGAAGTGCTCCTCCACCGCCGCCGAGGGCGCCCAGCCGTGCGCGGTCATCGTGTCGGCCACGTCGGCCAGGTAGCGCGCCGAACCGTTCTCGGGCAGCGCGAACGTCAGGTAGAGCGCCACCTGGTACGGCGGATCGTCGTCGCCGGTGCACGACATGAAGGTGTAGCCGCCGGTGGCCTGGCGCAGTCGGGCGTCGGCGACCACCTGCCGGGCGGCGTCGACCACCTGCGCCACCGCGGCGGCGTCCGAGAGCGGTGTCGCGTGGGGGCCGGGCACCTGGTCGAGGGGGCGGTGCACGACGACGAAACCCGCGCCAAGCGCCAGGCACAGTACCAACGCCGCCCACAGCAACATCCGGGCCGCGGGCGTGCGGATCCAGCCGCCGGCGCTACTCATCTCACCTGCGGCCGAATGTACGCCGGGGTCGGCTAGCGCGCGGCGATCCCGCGGATCAGGCGCTCGCACACGGCGTCCATGTCCCGGCGGGCCTGCTCTTGGTCGTCGGCGCGCGACACATACAGCGCCGCCTCGTCGAGCGCGCCGAGCAGCACGTGCGCGGTGGGCCGCAGGGGCTGCTCGGGGATCGCGCCCTGGGCCACCGCGTTGGCCAGCATCGCCTCGATGACCCCGAGGCCGTAGCGGACGCCGACGGCGCGCCAGCGCTCCCAGCCCAGCACGGCGGGCGCGTCGATCAGCACCACCCGCTGCACGTCGGGCGCCGCGCAGGCATCAAGGAACAGCCGGGCCCCCACCCGCATCGCCTCCAGCGGGTCGGCGGGCCCGAGCTCGGCGATCTGGGCGGCCACCTGGTCGACGAGTTCCTGCTCCATCTGCTCGTAGACCGCCGCGAACAGCTCCACCTTGTCGGCGTACTGGTGATACAGCGCTCCGCGGGTGACCCCGGCCTTCTCAACGATCGCCTGTGTGGAGACGTCAGCAAAACCTCTGTCCGCGAAGAGCTTTCGTGCAGCCTTCAGCAGCCGCGCACGGGTGGCGGCCGTGCGTTCGGCCTGAGTGCGCCTGGCGGTCGCAGTGCGCGCCTTGGCGGTATTGACTTTCATACAGTCTGTACGTAACTTCCATACTAGGTGCTTGTAAGTTGACTGAGAAGGATAGCGAAGATGCCGCACGTCGCGCTCGAACACGCCACGATCGACTACCGGGTGGTCGGCCCGGACAACTCCCCCCACCCGCCCGTGGTGTTCGTGCACGGCATCCTCGTGGACGGCAGATTGTGGGACAAAGTGGCCGACGGGCTGGCCAAGCAGGGCTTTCGCTGCTACCTGCCGAACTGGCCGCTGGGCTCGCACACCATCGGTGTCGACGGGGGCGCCGAACTGTCGCCGCGCGGCGTCGCCGCAATGATCCGCGACTTCCTTGTCGCCCTCGACCTCACCGACGTCACCCTGGTCGGCAACGACACCGGCGGCGGGCTGTGCCAGTTGGTCGTCGACGCGTACCCCGACCGCATCGGCCGACTCGTGCTGACCAATTGTGATGCGTTCGAGAAGTTTCCGCCGTTCCCGTTCAATCTCGTCTTCGCGGTGCTGCGCGGGCCGGTATCCATCCGGGTGCTGTTCGAGCTGATGAGGGTCAAGGCGCTGCGCCACTCCCCGCTCGGCTTCGGTCTGCTGGCCAACCCGGATCCCGAGCTGACCGCGGCATGGGTTACGCCCGCGCGCACCGACGTTGGTATCCGCCGGGATCTGGCGCGGCTGCTGCGCGCGGTGGCCAAGACCGATCTGACCGACGTCGGCGCGCGGCTTCACCGGTTCACCAAACCGGTCAGCCTGGTCTGGGGGCAGCGCGATCGAGCCTTCACTCCAAAACTGGGTCGGCGGCTGGCCGCGGCGTTCCCGAACGCGACGCTGACCGAGGTGCCGGGCGCCAGAACCTTTGTCTCACTGGATGCGCCGTCGGCGGTGATCGACGCGATCGCCGGGGTCGGAGCCGCCGCCCGCTGAAACCGGCGGGTTTACCGCCGCCGAGTGGGGTACTCGGTGGCCGACCGAGGACGGGAGGCCGCCATGAGTTCGGGGGTGCAGACGGGCACCATCACCACCGAAGTGCCCGCACGACTGGACCGACTACCGTGGTCGCGCTTCCACTGGCGGGTCGTCCTCGGCCTCGGCGGGGTGTGGATCCTCGACGGCCTCGAGGTCACCATGGTGGGCAACGTCGCGTCCCGGCTGACCGAGGCGGGCAGCGGCATTCAACTGACCGCGTCCGAGATCGGCATCGCCGCGGCCGTTTACATCGCCGGCGCGTGTCTGGGCGCGCTCTTCTTCGGCCAACTCACCGATCGGTTCGGACGCAAGAAACTGTTCATCCTCACCCTGGCGGTGTATCTGGCCGCCACCGTGGCCACCGCGTTCGCCTTCGCGCCGTGGTACTTCTACATCGCCCGGTTCTTCACCGGTGCCGGGATCGGCGGCGAGTACGCCGCGATCAACTCGGCGATCGACGAACTGATTCCGGCGCGCGTGCGCGGCCGGGTGGACCTGATCATCAACGGGTCCTACTGGCTGGGTGCCGCGGGTGGCGCCGTCGGCGCCCTGCTGCTGCTCAACACCGCGATCTTCCCGGCCGATATCGGCTGGCGACTGGCGTTCGGCATCGGCGCGGTGTTCGGCATCGTCGTGCTCGTCGTGCGGCGCCACATCCCGGAAAGCCCGCGTTGGTTGTTCATTCACGGCAGGCAGGACGAAGCCGAACGCATCGTCGGCGACATCGAGGCCGAGGTGGAACGCGAAACCGGGCAGGCGTTGTCCGAGGCCGACGGATCGCTGACGGTGCGTCAGCGCAAGACGATCTCGTTCGTCGAGATCGCGAAGGTGGCGTTCACCCGCTATCCGCGGCGCGCCGTCCTCGGGTTGGCGTTGTTCATCGGTCAGGCGTTCCTGTACAACGCGTTCACCTTCAATCTCGGCACGCTGCTGAGCAACTTCTTGGACGTGGCGTCCGGTACGGTGCCGATCTTCTATGCGCTGTGGGCGTTGTGCAATTTCGCCGGACCGCTGGTGCTGGGCAGGTGGTTCGACACGGTCGGGCGAAAACCGATGATCGCGTTGGCATATCTGGGTTCGGCGGGTGTCGCCGTCGTGCTGACGGTGCTGTTCGTCTCGCAGACGGGCGGTGTGTGGGCGTTCATGGCGGTGCTCGGGCTGTGCTTCTTCCTGGCGTCGTCGGGGGCGAGCGCGGCGTATCTGACGGTGAGCGAGGTCTTCCCGATGGAGACCCGCGCGCTGGCGATCGCGTTCTTCTACGCGACCGGCACGGCGATCGGCGGGATCACCGGTCCCCTGCTGTTCGGTCAGCTCATCGAGTCCGGGCAACGCAATCTGGTCGCGGTGTCGTTCCTGATCGGCGCGGCGGTGATGGCCGTCGGCGGTGTGGTCGAGCTGGTGTTCGGAGTCAAGGCCGAGGGCGAACGACTCGAGGACCTGGCGCTGCCGTTGACCGCCGAGGAGGACGTCGAAGGCCGGCCCGACGAGCACGAAGAAGAGCGTCGCGAACGCGCCGCGCGCATCGCGGCGCGACAGCAACGTCAGCGCGCCGGTCTGGCCGGTGCCCGTCGCTACCGGCCGGGCCCGCCGCCGGGCTGGATCGCCGCGTGGCGGGAACCGCCGACGCCCGAGGCACTCGAGACCGTCCTCGACCACGAGGTCGAGACCATCGTGCGCGCGGTCGCAGAACACGAGCCGATGACCGCGCGCCAACTGCACCGGGCCATCGGCGCCCGGTACTGGGGCCCGGGCGAGTTCCGCAAGGCGGTGCGAGAAGCCTTGGCCGACGGGCGAATTGTCCGCATGCGCCGGGGTCTGATCGGTCTGCCCCAGGGAGCCGACCGATGAGCTTGGCGTGCCGCGTGTTCGGTCACGATCCGACGTTTCGCGCCGACGGCCGCACGATGAACTG
>Ga0182793_1000933_pt1 | contig 19502 bp, 19 predicted proteins | sample Passage237A_FD_130498 | JGI IMG/M metagenome (GOLD analysis project Ga0182793, IMG submission 130498) | Cellulose adapted compost microbial communities from Newby Island Compost Facility, Milpitas, CA, USA - Passage2 37A (version 2) (version 2) ... | reverse complement strand
GGCCAACTACGCCAAGCACCACGAGACCGGCGAGCCGATGCCGCAGGCGCTGCTGGACAAGGTCCTGGCCGCGGCCAAGTTCAACCAGGGCTTTGCCACCACCGAGTACCTGGGCGCGGCCATGCTCGACCAGCGCCTGCACCAGCTCGGTGCCGGCCAGACCCCGGCCGCGGCCGGGATCATGAAGTTCCAGGCCCAGGCCCTGGAGGCCGACGGCATCGCCTACGGCCCGGTGCCGCCGCGCTACCAGCTGCCCTACTTCAGCCACATCATGGGCGGCTACGCGGCCGGCTACTACGCCTACATCTGGTCGGAGGTGCTGGACGCCAACACCCAGGAATGGATGCGGGCCAACGGCGGCCTCAAGCGCGAGAACGGCGACCGCTTCCGCGCCACCCTGCTCTCGCGCGGCGGCAGCAAGGATGCACTGGAACTGTTCCGTGACTTCGCCGGCCACGAGCCGCGGATCGAACCGCTGCTGGCCAAGCGCGGCCTGGACAGCGCCCCGCGCTGAACCCGGCCGGCCCCGGCCACGTGCCAAGGCGCGCCCCTCGCGGGGCGCGCTTTTTTTGTGCCAGGCCAGCCGGGCGGCTGCACTTTTCCACAACTGGTGTGGATGAAAACTGCACGAAGCTGTGGATAACCGCCGCGCGCCCAGCAGCGGTGGGGCTGTCAAGATGGTTGGCGAAAATTTCGCCAGAACCGGACCGCACCGCGCCGAGCCGGATCGGCTCAGCGCGGCGCCAGGTAGCCGCCCTCGACACCGTGCGGGGACAGCACCAGCTGCCACAGCTGCGAGCGCCGGCAGCGGAAGCTGGCCATGGAACCGGCCAGGTAGAAACGCCACATGCGCCGGAAGCGTTCGTCATAACGTTCCGGCAGCCGCGCCCAGGCGGCCTCGATGTTGGCCCGCCAGGCCTGCAGGGTCAGGTCGTAGTTGGCCCCGAAGTTGTGCCAGTCCTCGATCACGAAGCGGCCCTCGCAGGCGCGGGCGATCTGCGCGGCCGAGGGCAGCATCGAGTTGGGGAAGATATGGCGCTCGATCCACGGGTCGGTGCGCCGGACCGAGACGCTGCTGCCGATGGTGTGCAGCAGGAACAGGCCGTCGCGGGCCAGGCAGCGGCGCACCACCTCCATGTAGGTGGCGTAGTTGCGCACGCCCACGTGCTCGAACATGCCGATCGAGAACACCGCGTCGAAGGGTTCGTCCAGCTCGCGGTAGTCCTGCACGCGGATCTCCACCGGCAGGCCGGCGCACAGCCGCCGCGCATGCTCGGCCTGCTCCCGCGACAGGGTGATGCCAACCCCGCGCACCCCGTGCCGGCGCGCGGCAAAGGCCAGGGCCTCGCCCCAGCCGCAACCGATGTCCAGCACCCGCATCCCCGGGCGCAGGGCCAGCTTGCGGCAGACCAGGTCCAGCTTGGCTTCCTGGGCGCTGTCCAGGTCGCGCGCCTCGCGCCAGTAGCCGCAGCTGTAGACCATGCGCCGGCCAAGCATGGCCGCGTACAGCTCGTTGCCCAGGTCATAGTGGCGGCGGGCGACCTCGCCGCTGCGCGTCCGGCTCTGGCGGTTGAGCAGGCGCGCGGCCAGCACGTCGCGCAGCTCGCCCAGGCCATGCACGCGCTCGTCCAGGCGCGCCTGCAGCAGGCGCAGCAGCATCCCATCCAGGCTTTCCACGTCCCACCAGCCGTCCATGTAGGACTCGCCCAGGCCCAGCGAACCCTGGGCCAGCAGGCGGGCGTACAGGCGCGGATCGTGGACCTGCGGATCCCAGGGGCGGCCCCGCCCCGGCACCACATCCGCCTGCTCCAGCAGGGCGAGGACGCGACGCCGGGCAAGGGCGGCTAGCATGGCGCGGCCCGGCTAGTGGACGAACAGGTCGCGGTACTCGGCCGCCAGGTGCGGCAGCAGGACCGAGGCCGGGACCTCCACCTCCTGCACGCCGTCGGCGTAGGGGCCGACCTGGTAGGGCGGGAACACGAAGCGCAGGCCGCGCAGGCGCCCGCCCTCGCCGCGCAGCGGCTCGAACTGGGCGAAGTTCTCCGGGCGCGGCGCGGTGCCGTCGCCGATCATCTTCAGCGCCGCCGAGACCAGGCGCCGGCGGTCGGCCGGATCCAGGGACTCATCCGCCGCGCGGGTATGGGCGGCCGCCCCCAGCTGCTCGGACACGTAGTCCGACAGCGCCTGCCAGCCCTGCTCCGAAGCCAGCAGGCGCCCGGCCTGCAGCATTTCCCCGCGCCCGGGCAGCCACACGAAGCGGGCCACCAGGGGCTGGCCGTGGGCGCCGCCGGTGTAGAGGCTGCCATCGGCCGCCACCGCCACCACCTGCGGGGTGTCCAGCAGGGTGCGGTAGCCCAGCGACAGCTCGTAGGGGGCCGAGGGCGGCCCATCCAGGCCTTCCACCGCCTGCAGCAGCTCCGCGCGGGCGGCCTGGGCGTAGTCGTGCAGGGCGCGGGCCAGCCCCGGATGCGCGGCGGCGCCGGGCGGATAGCTGATGCCGATGATGTAGCGCGGGTCGGTCTCGACCACGTCCTCCAGGCTGACCTCGGGGACTTCGGCCGGAGCCGGTTCGGCGGCCACCGGCGCGGCGTCGGGCGCGGCGGCCGGGGCCGGATCGGCGTCGCGGCGGCAGCCGCCCGCCAGGAGGATCAGGCCCGCCAGGGCCAGGGTTGCCAATTGCCTTGCATGTACCGACTGCATGTGACCGGGCGCCTCCGTTGCACCACGCGGCGGACCCTGACGGCCTGCCGGGGCGGCGATTCTAGCCAGCGGAACTTGAACGCTCAGTGTTCAATCAGCGATGCATACCCGGCGTGACGATGCACCCAGGCCTGGGCGTAGCTGCAGGCCGGCACCACCGTCCAGCCCTGGGCGCGGGCGTGGTCGAAGGCCGCCTGCACCAGCGCCCCGGCGATGCCACGGTCGCCAATGGCCTCCGGCACGCCGGTGTGGTCGATCACCATCACCGTGCCCTCGCGCATGTGGTAGGTCAGCTCGGCCTCATGCCCCTCCAGCTGCAGGTGGAAACGGCGCGCGCCGGGATCGTGGGCGGGACTGGGGATGGATGGCTTCTGATGTACCATACGCTGGTCGATGGTTGGCAAAAGGCGACGTACTGTGTCACATGCTGCCGGCCCGACCGGGAAGAAAGAGTGACGGCCAGCACTTTATGGGAGGCAAAGCCCCCCGCCTGGAGCTGGCACGGTCCCTGCGAATTCCCGGGTACGAAACCCGATGCGGAGCTCCGCCATGGAATACCAGGACAACCAGGCCAACAGCACCCTCGACACCGACGCTTCCCTGCTGGAGGGCCTGTACCAGCTGGTCATCACCGGCCACACCGACTGCCGTGAATTCGAGCAGCTGACCAACGAGGTCTACGGCCGCCTGCTGGACACCTATTCCCACGCTGCCTGAGGCGCCGGACCGGGGCGGCCCATGCCGCCCCCTGCTCCGCGGCGGCCACCGCGGACGCGTCAGCCAAAGCCGGGATGGAGCAGCCGCTCCACGAACACCCCGGCAATCCTCGGCTCCATCGCCAGCATGAACAGCACGCCGAAAGCCGCGCCGGCCAGGTGCGCGCTGTGGTTGATGCGGTCGCCGCCGCGGCGGTCCATCCAGATGCTGTAGCCGACGTAGAACACGCCATAGACGATGGCCGGCACCGGGATGAAGAACACGAAGATCAGGCTCCAGGGCTCGAGCAGGATGAAGGCGAACAGCACCGCCGACACCGCGCCCGAGGCGCCGAGGCTGTAGTACCCCGGGTTCTTCTGGTTCTTCAGGTAGCTGGGCAGGATCGAGACCAGCAGTCCCCCCAGGTAGAAGGCCGGGAACACCAGCACGTTGCCGGTGAGCACGGACATCACCTGCTCGATCATCCTTCCGAAGAAGAACAGGGTCACCATGTTGAACACCAGGTGGGCCAGGTCCGCGTGCAGGAAGCCGTAGCTGAGCAGGCGCCAGTACTGGCGCCCCCGGTCCACCGCCGGCGGCCACAGGATCAGCCGGTCCACCAGGCGCCGGTCCTTGAACGCCAGCCAGGACACCACGCAGGTGGCGGCGATCAGCAGCAGGGTCACGGGAGATTGCATCGGTGGGCCTCAGGCGCGGCGGTAGTTGCTCTGCATCGGGTAGGTGCGCGCGTAGGTGGCGAAGGCCAGCGCGGCCACGAACGCGAAGCCGGCGAAGAAGAACATCAGGAAGGCGTTCTCGCTCAGCCCGCTGCGGGCGATGCTGCCGATCACCAGCTCGTTGCGCACTGCCGCGTTGGTCAGCAGCACCCACAGGCTGCCGAAGGTGCTGGTCAGGTACCAGAAGGCCATGATCGTGCCCTTCATCGCATGCGGGGCCTGGCTGTAGGCGAACTCCAGCGCGGTGGCCGAGACCAGGATCTCGCTGAAGGTCAGCAGCAGGTAGGGCAGGCCCTGCCAGGCCAGCGAGACCTCGGCGCCGGAGTCGATCTCAAGCTGCAGCAGCGCCGCGATCACCCAGGACAGGCCGGAGATGGCGATGCCGCCACCCATCTTGCGCAGCGCGGTCACCCGCAGCCCGGCACGCTCCAGCAGCGGGAACAGCACCAGGTTGTTGAACGGGATCAGCAGCATCACCAGCAGCGGGTTGAGCGCCTGCATCTGCGCCGCATCCTGGACCAGCCAGCTCGGCCACCAGGGCGCGTCGTGCGGAATCACCATCTCCCGGCCCTGGATGATCCAGGTCGAGGCCTTCTGGTCGAACAGTGACCAGAACGGGGTGACCAGGGCGAACACGATCAGGATCCGCAGCACCGCGCGCACCCCGTCCACCGCCTCGTCCGGATGCGCGCCGCGGGCGCGCTCCAGCTGCATCGAGGCGCCGGCACCGCCCAGCGCGATGACCACGCCCAGCGCCAGGCAGGCGGTGATGACGAAGTTGAAGTGCTCCGGCCAGGCCCGCAGGCCGACCGTGGCCGAGAGCGCCCACAGCAGCAGCATGGCCGCGGCCACGCCCAGCCCGGCCAGGGCCACGGCCAGGCCCGGCCGCCCCTGCCCCGGCTGGCGCGTGCGCAGCGCGGTACGCACCACCTCGAAGAAGGCGTGCGGATCGCGCCGCGCCGGCGGCACGTTGACGTAGCGGCGGCGGCCCAGCCAGAACACGAAGGTGGCGATGAACATCAACCCCCCGGGGATGCCGAAGGCCACCGCCGGGCCGTAATGGCGCAGGAACAGCGGCGACAGCAGCGAGGCGAAGAACGAGCCGAAGTTGATGATCCAGTAGAAGGCGTCGAAGACCAGCTTGGCCTTGTCCTTGTTGGTTTCATCGAACTGGTCGCCGCAGAAGCTCACCACCAGCGGCTTGATCCCGCCCGAGCCGAGCGCGATCAGGAACAGGCCGGTGTAGAAGCCGGTGGCATTGCCCTCGAACAGCGCCAGGCAGGCGTGGCCGGCGCAGTACACCAGGGAGAACCACAGGATGGTGTTGTACTTGCCGAAGAAGCGGTCGGACAGCCATCCCCCGAGCAGCGGGAAGAAGTACACGCCGATCACGAACATGTGGAAGATGTCCTTGGCCGCCGTGTCGCGCTCGGAGCCGGCCGGCAGGTAGGCCAGCAGCACCGAGCTGATCAGGAACGGCACCAGGATGTTGCGCATCCCGTAGAAGCTGAAGCGTTCGCAGGCTTCGTTGCCGATGATGTAGCGGATCTGCCGGGGCATGCTGCCGGCAGCGGCGGAAGTAGCCATGGGCGCTCCCTCACAAAAGAGGCGAGGTTACCCGAGCACCGCCCGGTGCGGAACCTTCCGACCCGCCCGCCACCCCGCGCCCTGCCCCGGGCGGGGCCCCGGCTGGCATCATTCCCGCTTTGCAACCGCGCACGCGCCTGATGAACCTCCGTCCCCTTCCCCGCTTCCGCCTGGCCCTGCTGCTGGCCGGGCTGATGGCCGGGCTGATGGCCGTGGCCGCCCCGGCCGCCGCCGATCCCTCCGCCCTGAGCACCGAGGCCGAGCGTTCCGGCTTCCAGCGCACCGGCCGCTATCCGGAAGTGCTGGAACTGGCCGCGGCCTTCCAGCGCCGCTGGCCCGGCCAGGTGTGCGCGATCACCTTCGGCACCACCCCGGAGGGGCGGCCGATGCAGGCCCTGGTGGTCACCGCCACCGGCGCTTTCGACCCTGCCCAGGCCCGCGCCCGCGGCCTGCCGGTGGTGCTCATCCAGGGCGGCATCCATGCCGGCGAGATCGACGGCAAGGACGCCGGCTTCCTGGCCCTGCGCGAGGTGCTCGAAGGCCGGGCCGCCCCCGGCGTGCTCGAACGCCTGGTCTGGCTGTTCGTACCGGTGTTCAACGTGGACGGCCACGAGCGCTTTGGCGCCTGGAACCGCCCCAACCAGCGCGGCCCGGAGGAAATGGGCTGGCGCACCACCGCCCAGGGCTACAACCTCAACCGCGACTACATGAAGGCCGACTCGGCGGAGATGCGGGCCATGCTCGGCCTGGTCCGGGACTGGGACCCGCTGGCCATGGTCGACCTGCACGCCACCGATGGCGCCCAGTTCGAGCACGATGTCTCGGCCCAGGTCGAGCCGGTCCATGCCGGCGACGAGGAGCTGCGCAAGGCCGGGCGGCAGTGGCGCGACGCGGTGCTGCAGGCCCTGGCGCGCGAGGGTTCGCTGCCACTGGACTTCTACCCCTCGCTGGTGGCCGAGGACGACCCGGCCTCGGGCTTCGAGGACGACGTCTCCCCGCCGCGCTTCTCCCATGGCTATTTCCAGCTGCGCAACCGCTTCGGCATGCTGGTGGAAACCCACTCCTGGAAGCCGTATCCGCAGCGCGTGCGGATCACCCGCAACGCCATCATCGCGGTGCTGGAACAGATGGCCCGGCACGGCGCGCAGTGGCGGCGCCTGGCCGATGCCGCCGACCGCAGGGCCGTCGCCCTGGCCGGGCAGCCGCTGGCCCTGGACTGGAAGACCAGTGACCACCAGCGCCTGGTCGATTTCCGTGGCTATGCCTATACCCGCACGCCCTCGGAGATCTCCGGCGCGCTGATGACCCGTTATGACGAGGGCACCCCGCAGGTCTGGCGGGTGCCGCTGCGCGACGAGCTGGTGCCGGCGCTGGAGCTGCCCGCGCCCGGCGCCGGCTACCTGGTGCCGCCGGCCTGGGCCGCACTGGTCAAGCAGGCGCTGGACATCCACGGGGTGCAGTACCGGCGTCTGGAACAGCCCTGGCCCCAGGCCCCGACCCAGGCCTTCCGCGCCAGCGCCATCCGCATGGCCGCCCGCTCCAGCGAAGGCCACCAGCGCCTGGAACTGGAAGGCGCCTGGGCCGGGGAGCCGCGCGATGTCGGTGCCGGCGCGCTGTTTGTCCCCATCGCCCAGCCGCTGGCGCGGCTGGTGATGGCCCTGCTGGAACCGCAGGCGCCGGACTCGCTGGCCGCCTGGGGCCGCTTCAACAACGCCTTCGAGCGCAAGGAATACATGGAACCCTACGTGGCCGAGGACGTGGCCCGGCAGATGCTGGCCGCCGATCCGGCGCTGGCCGAGGAGTTCGCCCAGCGCCTGGCCAGCGACCCGGAGTTTGCCGCCAGCCCAGCCGCGCGCCTGGACTTCTTCTACCGCCGCCACCCGGCCTGGGACGAACGCATGGGCCTGTACCCGGTGCTGCGCCTGGACCAGCCGCCCACGCAATGACCCCGGCGCAACGGCCCGTCCACCACGGCGCGCGGCCGTCCTCATGATTCCTTAATGCCGCGCACACGCCGCTTTCGCAACCACGAACGCGGGCGCGACTACCGTGTGCCCTCCCCCGACTCCAAGGAAGCGAGCATGAAGCAGCGCAGCCCGTCCCCGCATCCCGGCCTCCCTCCGCGCACCGGCAGCCATGCCCGCCTGCGCAGCGGTGCGCGGGCCTTGCCGGCGTCGGCCGTCCTGCTGCTCCTGCTGGCCGCCTGCAGCCGCCCTGCCACCGATACCGCACAGGCGCAGGCACAGGCGCCCGCCGCGCCCGCCACTCCAGCGCCGGCCGAAGCGCAGGCGGCGCCCGCCGTCGATGCCAGCATCGATGCCAGCGCCGACGCCTCCGGGCTCGAGCCGGGCCTGCCGGCGGTGGTGGAAGCACGCTGGCAGTGCGGCCAGCAGCAGGTGGCCGGGCGCTTCGACAACCGCGCCCGCACCCTGACCCTGACCCACGAACATGGCCAGCTGCTCCTGCCGCAGGCGATTTCCGCCTCCGGCGCGCGCTATGCGGACAGCAATGGCAACCAGATGTGGGTAAAGGGCCAGGCCGCCACCCTGACCCGCTCCGGCAAGCAGCCGCAGGAGTGCCAGGAACTGGCGCCCACCCCGCAGCAGCCCTGAGCGCGCGATGACGGCGCGGGCCAGCCGCCGGGCGGCCCGCGCGGGACTCAGGCCTCGGCCGCGGCCTTGAGCGCGGCGATGCGCTCGGCCAGCGGCGGATGGCTCAGGAACAGCCGGCGCAGGCCCTGGCCCATGCCACCGGCGATGCCGAAGGCGGCCACCTGGGTCGGCAGGGTGCTCTGGCCCTGGTTGTAGGCCAGCCGCTCCAGCGCGGCGATCATCTTCTGGCGCCCGGCCAGGCGCGCGCCGCCGGCATCGGCGCGGAACTCGCGGTGGCGCGAGAACCACATCGCGATCATGGTCGCGAACAGGCCAAACACCATCTCCAGGACCATGACGATGGCGTAGTAGGCCAGGCCGCGGCCCTCGTTCTGGCGGTTGCCGGACAGGTAGCTGTCCACGATCCCGCCCACGACCCGGGCGAGCACGATCACGAAGGTGTTGAGCACGCCCTGGAGCAGGGCCATGGTCACCATATCGCCGTTGGCCACGTGGGCGATCTCGTGGCCCAGCACGGCCTCGGCCTCGTCGGCCTGCATGTTGCGCAGCAGGCCGGTGGATACCGCCACCAGGGCGTTGTTGCGGTTGGCGCCGGTGGCGAAGGCGTTGATCTCCGGGGCATCGTAGATCGCCACCTCCGGCATGCCGATGCCGGCGGCCTGGGCCTGGCGCTGGACCGTGGCCAGCAGCCACTGCTCGGTCGGGTTGCGCGGCTGGGTAATGACCTGGGCGCCGGTGGCGCGCTTGGCCATCCACTTGGAGGTCAACAGCGAGATGAACGAACCGCCAAAGCCGAACATCGCGCCCAGCACCAGCAGGCCGCCGATCTGGTCGGGACTGACGCCCAGCACCGACATCACGATGCCGGCCAGGAACAGCACGGCAAGGTTGGTGGCCAGGAACAGGACGATACGGCTGATCACGCGCGGCAACTCCGGATGGGGAAACGGACGTGCCGTGTATGGGTACGGCGCGGCTTGAAATCAAGCCGCCCGCGCCATGACCATTGGCCGATGGCGTCTTCCCCCGCTCCCGGCATCTACCGCGGCCGCTTCGCGCCCTCGCCCACCGGTCCCCTGCACGCCGGCTCCATGCTGGCCGCGCTGGGCAGCTGGCTGCTGGCCCGCCGCGCCGGTGGCCAGTGGCTGGTGCGGATCGAGGACATCGACACCCCGCGCGAGGTGCCCGGCGCGGCGCAGTCGCAGCTGCGCACCCTGGCCGCCTGCGGCCTGGTGCCCGACGGCCCGCCCGAGTACCAGAGCCGCCGCCACGCGCTCTACCGCGCCGCCCTGGACCGCCTGGCCGCAGCCGGCCTGGCCTTCCCCTGTTCGTGCAGCCGCAGCGAACTGGCCGCCCAGGGCGGGATCCATACGCGCTGCGTCTCCACCCGCCCCCGGCCGCACCCGGCCTGGCGGCTGCGGGTCCAGCCCGGCAGCCGGGTCGGCTTCGACGACGGCCTGCAGGGCCACTTCGAGCAGGACGTGGCCGCGGCGGTGGGCGACTTCGTCCTGCTGCGCGCCGACGGCTACTGGGCCTACCAGCTGGCGGTGGTGGTGGATGACGCCGAACAGGGCATCACCGACGTGGTGCGCGGCGCCGACCTGCTCGATTCCACCCCGCGCCAGATCCTGCTGCAGCGCGCGCTTGGCCTGCCCACCCCGCGCTACCTGCACCTGCCGCTGGTGCTGGACGCGGACGGGCACAAGCTGTCCAAGTCCAGCGCGGCGCTGCCGGTGGACCCGGAGCGACCGTTACTCGCGTTACGGAATGCCTGGCTGGCGCTGGGCCAGGAGCTGGCACCAATCGAGGGCGCAAAAACCCCCGATGCACTGCTGCAGTGCGCCCTGATGCACTTCGACGAAGCACGCCTGCCCGCGCGCTTGCACTTTCCTGGAACCGTCTCTACAACTGCAACGCAGGCTTCCTGAATAGATGACCCTGGGAGGGGCACCCATGAGCAGTCGCGTCGCACTTGTCACCGGTGGCACTGGCGGTATCGGCACCTCTATCTGCAAGCGGCTGATCGACATGGGGCACCGTGTCGCCACCAACTACCGCGACGAGGCCAAGGCGCGCGCCTGGCAGCAGCAGATGCAGGCCGAGGGCTATACGGTGACCCTGGTGCCGGGCGACGTGTCCACGCCCGAGGGCGGCCAGGCCCTGGTCAAGGGCGTGGAGGCGGCGCTGGGCCCGGTGGAGATCCTGGTCAACAACGCCGGCATCACCCGCGACACCACCTTCCACCGCATGACCGCCGGACAGTGGCACGAGGTCATCAATACCAACCTCAACTCGGTGTTCAACGTCACCCGCCCGGTGATCGAGGGCATGCGCGAGCGCAAGTGGGGCCGGATCGTGCAGATCAGCTCGATCAACGGCCTCAAGGGCCAGTACGGCCAGGCCAACTACGCCGCGGCCAAGGCCGGCATGCACGGCTTCACCATTTCCCTGGCGCGCGAGAACGCCAGGCTGGGCATCACCGTCAACACCGTCTCCCCCGGCTACGTGGCCACCGACATGGTCATGGCCGTGCCCGAGGAGGTCCGGGCCAAGATCGTGGCCGACATCCCCACCGGGCGCCTGGGCCGGCCGGAGGAGATCGCCTACGCGGTCGGATTCCTGGTGGCCGAGGAGGCGGCCTGGATCACCGGCTCCAACCTGGACATCAACGGCGGCCACCACATGGGCTGGTAAGCGGTCAAGTGCCCTGGAGGCAGTTGCACCCGGTGCTGCAGTGCGCCATGCTCGCGCCACATGTAGCCCTGAGTGAGCGCTTTAGATGGCCGCCACCCGCATCATCAAGAAGTACCCGAACCGCCGGCTGTACGACACCGAGATTTCCAGCTACATCACCATCGAGGATGTGCGCCAGCTCATCCTCGACGGCGAATCCTTCGAAGTCCGCGACGCCAAGAGCGGCGAGGACCTGACCCGCTCGGTCCTGCTCCAGATCATCGCCGAGCAGGAACAGGACGGGGAGCCCATGCTCTCCACCCAGCTGCTGAGCCAGATCATCCGTTTCTACGGCGATTCCCTCCAGGGCTTCATGGGCAACTACCTGGAGCGCAGCATGCAGCTGTTCATGGAGCAGCAGGCCAGCTTCCGCCAGCAGATGGGCAACCTGCTCGGGCAGAGCCCGTGGACGGCGATGAACCAGCTGACCGAACGCAACCTGGAGATCTGGCAGGAGTTCCAGCGCAGCCTGACCGCCGGCCTGGGTGCCCGTCCCGGCGCGGCCCCGCGCGAGCGCGAGCAACCGGAGCGGACCACCCCGGGCAAGACCCGGCGCTGAACCCTCCCCCGCGGCCCCGGTCTCCCGGGGCCGCCTGCCATCGCCCCCGTTCCGGCGTTATTGCCGGCAGAACTTGCGCTGGTACTCCATGGCCTTGGGCAGCAGCGCCTGCAGGTTCTGGATCCGGGTGCCCGGGTTGGGATGGGTGGAGGCGAATTCCGGCGGCGTCTGGCCGCCGGAGGCCTGGTTCATCCGCTGCCACAGGCCGATCGACTCGGCCGGATCGAAGCAGGCGGCCGCGGCCAGCATCAGTCCCACCTCGTCGGCCTGGGTCTCGTGGCTGCGCGCATAGGGCAGCAGGTAGCCATAGCCCATCGCCGCCATCACCATCTGCTGCTGTTGCGGGTCGAAGCCGCCGGCGGCCACCGCGGCCTGGCCGATCTGGGTGAGCTTTTGCTGGCTCATGCGCTGGGCGCCGTGCCGCAGCAGGGCGTGGGCGATCTCGTGGCCCATCACCACCGCCAGCGCGTCAGCGTTCTGCGCCACCGGGATCAGTCCGGTATAGACGGCCATCTTGCCGCCGGGCAGGCAGAAGGCATTGGCCTGCTCGGAGGGGATGACGTTGACGTCCCACTCGAACTGGCGCCAGTAATCCGGTGCCTGGGCGCCGTGCTCCGCCGCCAGCTCGGCGGTGACCGCCTCGACCTTCTCGATCAGGCGGCGGGCGATCTCGGTGACCTGCTGGGCAGTGCGGTCGCTGCGCGGCAGCGGCCGCTCCTGGCTGAGGATTTCCTCGTAGGCCTGCAGGCCCAGGGCGCGCTCCTCGGCCGGGCCGATGGCACTGTCGATCAGCACCGTTTCCCCGGTGTACGGGTCCTGGGTGCGGTTGGACAGGTAGTAGCAGCCGCCGTAGACGGCAAAGCCCAGCAGCACCAGCCAGCGGATGTTGCCGAACAGGCCACCGCCGTGGCGCTGGGGGGCGGCGCGGCCACGGCCGTCGCCAAAGGGATCGTTGCGCATTGCCGGGTTTCCTCAGATTCCGCGCACCAGCCGGAAGCCGATGCGCCCGTTGGTCATGTCCGAATCCAGCGACTGGCGCCAGGCCGAGCGCGCCTGGGCCGGCGAGCTGGCCCAGGAGCCGCCGCGCACCACCCGGTTGCGGCACCCGGGGTTGTACCAGGGTGCGCCGTCGGCGGGGGCGCGCCGATAGCTGGAATGCCAGCAGTCGGCCACCCATTCGGAAACGTTGCCGGCCAGGTCGTGCAGGCCGAATGAATTGGGCTGGAAGCTGGCCACCGGCGCCGGTCCCCAAAAGCCGTCGCCATAGCCGGCGAAAGCGATGTTCCAGCTGCGGCCACTGGGCGAGACGTCGTTGCCGCCGGCCAGGTTGCCCGCCCCTTCCGGCGGGGTGCCGGCATCGCCCCAGGGATAGCGGCCGGTGCCGCCGGCGCGCAGGGCGTATTCGAACTCGGCCTCGCTGGGCAGGCGGTAGTGGCGGCCGGTCTCGGCCGACAGCCAGGCCGCGTAGGCCTCGGCGTCGCGCACGCTCACATGCAGCACCGGGTCCTGCGGCGCGGCGCGGCGGCCGTCGTAGCCCGAGCGCCAGTCCACCCCGCTGCGCCGGGCGAAGTTGCCGCTGCGCTCGTCGTAGACCACCGAATTGCCACGCCGGGTCGCCCGCGGCCGCGCCCCGGACTGGGCCACGAAACGCCCGAACTCGGCCACCGTCACCTCGGTCACCGACATGGCGAAACCGCGGTCGAAACGCACGTAATGGGCCGGCTTCTCGGCCTCGGCCGCCATTGGCTCGCTGTCCTCGGCGCCCATGCGGAAGCCGCCATGCGGCACCACCACCATCGCCGGTCCCGGGCTGCCGTCGGAGAGGGTGTCGCGGAACACCTGGCCGGGGCGGAACTGGCCGTAATGGGTGGCCAGCTCGATCCGTTCGCGCATCTCCGCCACCCGCGCATCGCCGGGCAGGGCGATGCGCAGGGCCTCGGCCAGGCGCGCGCGGGCCTGGCGCAGGCCACCGGGCTGGTCCAGCTCGGCCAGGGCGGCATTGCGCAGGGCCAGCAGCTGGCGGGCGCGTTCATCCTCCACCCGCGCGCGTGCGGCGGCCACCTCGCCGGCGTCATCACCGCGGATGCCAGCGGCACGTTCCAGCCATCCGGCCGCGGCGGTGAAGTCGCTGGCGAGGGCCGCGGCCTCGGCGCGGTCGATCACCGCGCTCTCCACCGCGGCGATGCCCTGCAGCGCGCGCGCCTCCAGCGGCGCCAGCACCTGCGCTTCGCGGAAGTGCTCCAGCGCTCCCATCTCGTCCAGGCCCAGGTGGCCGGCGGCCAGTTCCTCCTCGCCGGCGCGGCAGAGCTCCAGCCCCCGCCGCCACAGGTCCACCGCCGCCTGCAGCGCGCGCACCTCCGGATCCTCCGGCGCCAGCCAGCGCGCGGCAGCGGACAGTTCCACCGCGCGCAGCAGCGGCGCCTCCTGCTCGACCCCGCGGGCCAGCTCGGCGCGGGCGCTGGCCTGCACCGCGCGGCGCGCGCGGCGCAGCCCCTCGGCCGCGGCGCGGTCCTCCGGATCGGCCTGCTGCAGGGCCAGGTACAGCGGCACCGCGCTGCCGGGCGAGCCGATCAGGCGGTCCTCGGCCAGGGCCTGGCGGGCCTGGCGGTGCACGGCGCGCCGGTCGGCCTCCGCGTCCAGCTCGGGCAGTACCGGGCTCCAGACCTCGATGGTGGCCTCGCGCTCGTCGCCGCTGACCGTCACCTGCGGGACCGGAGGCGGCGGCGCGGGCAAGGCCTGCGGGGCCGGCGCCGGATCGGGCGCGCGCGAACAGGCGCCGGCCAGCAGCGCAAGTCCCGCCACGATCACCGCCCCCGCCCTGCCCAGTCGCACGCCGCCTCCTTCCTGCCGGTTTGACGTTAGGCTATCGCAGCCGCCCGCGGCAAACCCCAACCACCGGAATACACGTGTCAGCCCCTCTCTGGATCAACCAGCCCGGCGAACTCCTGCGCCGGCTCGAACATGCCCCCGGCCAGATCGGCCTGGATACCGAATTCATCCGCGAGCGCACCTACTGGCCGCGCCTGGCCCTGGTGCAGATGGCCGTGGGCGAGGAAGTGCTGCTCGTGGACCCGCTGGTCCCGGGCATGGCCGCGGCCATCGCCGCCTGGCTGGACGCGCCGCAGGTGCTCAAGGTCATGCACAGCGCCAGCGAGGACCTGGTCACCTTCCGCTGCGCCTGCGGCACCCTGCCGCGGCCGCTGTACGACACCCAGATCGCCGCCGCCCTGGCCGGCCTGGGCGCCGGCATGGGCTACCAGAAGCTGGTCGAGCAGGTGACCGGGGTGCGCCTGGCCAAGGGCGAGACCCGCTCGGACTGGATGCGCCGCCCGCTCAGCGCCGCGCAGCTGGACTACGCCGCCGACGATGTGCGCCACCTGGCCGCGCTGCACGCGGCCACCGCCGCGCGCCTGGCCGAGCTGGGCCGCCAGGACTGGCTGGCCGAGGACATCGAACGCTTCCTGGCCAATGCCGCCCGCGACGAGGCCGAGCGCTGGCCGCACCTTGGCCTGCGCGCGGCGCAGTTCCTCGACCGCGCCGGGCAGATCCGCCTGCTGCGCCTGCTGCGCTGGCGCGACCAGTACGCCCGCGAGCAGGACCATCCGCGCAGCTGGGTGCTGGACAACGAGACCGCCACCCTGCTGGCGCGCGAGCCGGCCGCCGACCTGGAAGGCCTGCGCCGGCAGCTGGACGCGGTGCCGCGCTCACCGCGCAAGCTGGCCAGCGTGATCTGGGAGGCGATGTCCACCCCGCTGGCCGACGAGGCGCAAAGCCCGCCACCGCCGGCCGAGCCGGACCGCAACGCGGTACGCAAGCTGCAGGACGCGGTGGCCCGGCGCAGCGCCGAGCTGGGCCTGCCCGACGGCGTGCTGGCCTCGCGCCGCAGCCTGGAGGCGCTGCTGGAGTCCCCGCAGGCCTGGCCGCCGGCCCTGCAGGGCTGGCGCCAGCGCGAATTGCAGCCGCTGCTCGCCCCCCTGTTGGCAGGCGCCGGGATCACGCGCTAGAATTCGCTTCCTCGCAGCGCGGCATCGCCGGTTCCACACCGGCGGCACCCGGTCACCGGCAGCGGCGAGACCACGAATCCGTGGGGCCATAGCTCAGCTGGGAGAGCGCGTCGTTCGCAATGACGAGGTCGGGAGTTCGATCCTCCCTGGCTCCACCACCATTCCAAAGCCCCGCTCCGGCGGGGCTTTTCATTTCCACGCCAGCGCGCCCCGTCACGGCCCGGCCACGCGCCATGCGCGTGGCCTTTACCGGCGGCCGCACAGACTCGCCCGGTTCCCCGAGCCTGGAGCCGAACATGAGCCGCCCCGACTACCCGCGTCCGCCGTTCAAGCGGCAGCAGCAGCAATTCCCCGGCAAGACCGGACCCATGCAACCGCGTCCGGACCATGGCGAGGACAGCTATGTCGGTCACGGCGAGCTGGCCGGCAAGAAGGCGCTGGTCACCGGCGGTGACAGCGGCATTGGCGCGGCCGTGGCCATCGCCTACGCCCGCGAGGGCGCGGACGTGGCCATCGCCTTCCTCCCCGACGAGCAGGCCGATGCCGAGCGGGTGGGCGCGCTGATCGAGGCCGCCGGCCAGCGCGCCCTGCTGGTGGCCTGCGACATCAGCGACCCCAGCCAGGCCGTGGCCCTGGCAAACAAGGTCAAGGACGCCTTCGGCGGCCTGGACATCCTGGTCAACAACGCCGCCTACCAGCGCTATTTCCACAAGTTCGAGGAAATCACCCTGGACGAATGGCGCAAGACCTTCGAGACCAACGTCCACGCCATGTTCAACCTGGTGCGGCTGACCCTGCCGCTGCTGGAGGCCAGCGGCGGGGCGGTCATCAACACCGCCTCGGCCAACTCCAAGAAGCCCTCGCCCAACCTCCTGCCCTATGCCGCCACCAAGGGGGCGGTGGCCAACCTGACCATCGGCCTGGCCGGATTGCTGGCCGAGCGCGGCGTGCGGGTCAACGCGGTATTGCCGGGACCGATCTGGACCCCGTTCATCCCGGCCGGCATGGCGCCGGAGGAAGTGGAAACCTTCGGCGAACAGACCCCGTTCGGCCGCCCGGGCCAGCCGGCGGAACTGGCCACCGCCTACGTGATGCTGGCCAGCGACCGGGCCAGCTACACCTCCGGCACCCTGCTGACCATTGCCGGTGGAGCGGTGACGGTCTGACCTGGCCGCCACCGCTCCCGCTGCTGGAGCGGCTCAGCGCACCGGCGGGGTTTCCGGCGCCGGCTGGGTGGGGGTGGGCTGCACCGGCCGGGTGTCGCCGCGGCTGGCGTCCTCCGCGGGCGCCAGGCAGGCCGGATCGTTCCGCGCGATCTCCGGGTCCTCGCAACCAGGCGTCGCGGGCCGGGCCGGCTCCGGAACCGGATCCGGTTCCACGGCAGGCTCGGGGGTAGCCATCCTTGCGTCGGTGGGCAGGCTGGCACCAGTGGCCGGATCCGGTGCCGCATCGTCGCGGCGGTCACAGGCGGTGGCGGCCAACGCGACCAGCGCCGCCAGGAACATCGGGGGAAAGGCGTGCATCGACAATCTCCTGCGGCCCGGGATGGGCCGCGAGCCTCCATCGCACCGCATCGGCCAGGACCAGGGGGTGAAACGGACGTGCACGGATGTTTAACCCCCTTGGCAGTGGCTCGCGTTCACGTACGATCCGTGCGTCTCCCAACAGGGCCGATCCGGATGAGCTTGCCCAGGCGCCTTCGCCTTGCCGTGCTGGTTCCCCTCCTCCACGCCGCGCCAGCCGTGTCTGCCGCCCCAGGCGTGGTAGCCGATCCGGCGACCCAGGGCAGTCCAGCCCCGTTCCACGCCCCCGGGCGCAGCGTGGCGCTGGAAGACGGCCGCCTGCGTTACCAGTGGCCGGGCCAGTACTTCCAGGTCCGGTTCCGGGGACAGGAGGTGCTGTTCGACCTGGGCCCGGGCGAAGTGATCCTGCACGTGGAGGCCGACGGCCAGGTCTTGGCCAGCCTCAGCCGCCCCGCCCCGGGACGCTACCGGGTCACAGGGCTGGAGCCGGGCACGCACGAGGTGACGCTGAAGCTGGCCACCGAGAGCCAGGCCGGGGCCAATGTGTTTGCCGGTTTCCGCCTGCCTGCCGGCGCCATCGCGCTGCCACCGCAGCCGCGTCCCCGCCAGGTCGAGTTCATCGGCGACTCCCACACCGTCGGCTACGGCTCGCGCTCCAGCCAGCGCGAGTGCAGCCAGGAACAGGTCTGGGAAAGCACCGACACCACCCTGGCCTATGGCCCGCTGCTGGCCGCCCGGCTTGGCGCCGACTACCAGGTCAATGCCATTTCCGGGCGCGGCATCGTCCGCAACTACAACGGCTTTGCCGCCGCTCCGCTACCCGAGGCCTACCGCTGGGCGCTGCTGGACCCCGGCACCCCGGTCGCGGTGGCCGAGGCCTGGCAGCCCCGGCTGGTGGTGGTGGCGCTGGGCACCAACGACTTCTCCACCGCCCTCAACCCGGGCGAGCCCTGGGCCGACCGCCAGGCCCTGCGTGATGCCTGGGTGGAGCGCTACGTGCAGTTCGTGGGCGAGCTGCGCCAGCGCTATCCGCAGGCCCAGCTGGTGCTGTGGTCCACCGACCTGTTCGAGGGCGAGATCGGCGACCAGCTGGCGCGGGTGGAGGCGCGCCTGCGCCAGGCCGGCGAACAGCGCCTCAGCCGCCTGGTCATTGCCGGCCTGGCCATGGATGCCTGCCATGCCCATCCCTCGCGCGCCGACCACGAGCGCATCGCCGACCTGCTGGAGGCGCATGTGCGCGGCCTGGGCCTGGGCTGGGACGCGCCGGCGGGCAAGCCCTAGGGCAGGTCCCGGCCCGCGCGCCGCCGCCACGGCAGGCGGCTGTGGAACAGCACCAGGTAGACCCCGCAGGCCCAGGCCAGGCCCGCGGCCCAGCCGGCCAGCACGTCCGAAGGCCAGTGCACGCCCAGGTACAGGCGCGAGGCGCCCACCAGCAGCGCGAAGGCCGGGGCCAGCAACGCCACCGGCCAGCGCCAGCGGGTGGGCCAGGCCAGCAGCACCAGCACGGCGGCCAGGGTCATCGAGCCCATCGCATGGCCACTGGGGAAGCTGTAGGTGAGCTCGGGCGCGATCGAATCCCACAACTGCGGGCGCTGGCGCTGGAACAGGTGCTTGCTGGCCTGGTTGAGCAGGCCCGAGCCGGCGGTGGAGACGATGGCGAACACCGCCTCGCGGCGGTAGCGCCGCCACAGCAGGAACAGGCACAGGGCCAGGTCGGCCGGGATCACGCCCCAGGCATGGCCCAGCCCGCTCAGTACCAGGAAGAAGCGGTCCAGGCCGGGGCCGGCCTGGGCGCGGAACCACAGCAGCAGGCGGTCATCCAGGAACATGTCCTCAAGCTCGTGGACCTGGTCGGCCAGCCCGGCGAACAGCCACAGCGGTACCAGCACCCCGGCGAACAGCAGGAGAAGACGGCCGAGCTTGCCGCGCAGGACTGCGGCCAGGGGATGCGGATCCGGACCCGGCTCAGCCGGCGCGGGCATACCGGGTCTGCACGTAGTCGTCGATCAGGGCGACGAACTCGGCGGCGATGTTCTCCCCGCGCAGGGTGACTTTCTTCTCGCCGTTGATGAACACCGGCGCCGCCGGCGCCTCGCCGGTGCCCGGCAGGGAGATGCCGATGTCGGCCTGGCGGGACTCGCCCGGGCCGTTGACCACGCAGCCCATCACCGCCAGGGTCATGTTCTCCGCGCCCGGATGGGTGAGGCGCCATTCGGGCATCTTCGCCCGCACGTGCTCCTGCACCGTCCTGGCCAGCTCCTGGAAGAAGGTGCTGGTGGTGCGGCCGCAGCCCGGGCAGGCGGTGACCATCGGGGTGAAGGCGCGCTGGCCGGTGGTCTGCAGCAGCTCCT
>Ga0182793_1000930_pt1 | contig 19549 bp, 15 predicted proteins | sample Passage237A_FD_130498 | JGI IMG/M metagenome (GOLD analysis project Ga0182793, IMG submission 130498) | Cellulose adapted compost microbial communities from Newby Island Compost Facility, Milpitas, CA, USA - Passage2 37A (version 2) (version 2) ... | reverse complement strand
GGCGAGCTCAGCAATCACGCGATCCTGATTTCCCGGCAGCATCATATCAACGCGATCATCGCCTTCGCGGTCGTGATTGTGGTCAAGGCCGGCAAAATAAATCACCGCGTCTGCATCTTTCGCTGCGGCGATATAGTCGCTGGAGGGAGCGGTTTTCAACCCCGGCGCCTCCCAGCCCAAGGTTGCATTTTTATTGCCGTCATACTGAAATTCGATGTCGTATTCCTGCTTGGCAGACAGCTGAATCTCTTTGCTGTGCACACGACCGCCGAGGGATTTTGCGGAAAGCACTTCCCGGCCATCAATTTTAACTGTCGCGGCACCCTCGCCCTGCACTTTCAGAATATGTTCGCCGCTTTCCAAAGGTTTGATTTTTGCGCGCAGCGTCAGGTATTGCGTGGCGGAATCTGCGGACGCTTCGATGCGCGAACTGGGCCATTCTTCGCGTTTTATTTCATGCTGGCGAGCGGCGTCCGCGTGGTGCTGCACCTTCCACACGGGCGTGCCAGCGCCGCCGTGGCGAGTGAGAATAAAATCCGCCGGAATGGGTTGTACCAAATCACCGTCGGCGGCAATTAAATATTGAATTTCCACCTGGTCGCCGAGAGCTATACGCAAGCCTTGTAATGGCGTGATTTCATATTCGGATTTTACTTGTGACGAGCCGCCGCCGCGGCCGTGTGCGAGATTGGCATTGGGGCCCATCACCAGAATTTTGCGCAGTTGCTCTTTTTGCAGCGGCAATAATTGGCTTTGATTTTTCAGTAATACCACGCCTTGCTCGGCAATTTTTTGCGCGACGGCGCGGTGTTCGGCGGTATTGCGCGCGCCCTGCAAGCGCTTCGGATCCATTTTTCCAACACGCAGCTGCAAGCGCAGTACGCGGCGCACTTTGTCATCCAATACAGCTTCGGGGATTTCGCCTTTTTGAATCGCTTCGCGCAGCGGTCGGGCGAAAAAATAATCCTCGTAATCGGCGACATGGGTGCCCATTTCCAGATCGAGCCCGTTAAGTGCTGCATCGCGGGTATTGATGTCCACATGCCAGTCCGTCAGCAGCACACCATCGAAACCCCACTCCCCTTTCAGAATATTTTTGACCAGCAATTCGCTTTGATTGGCATTGGTGCCGTAGACGCGATTGTAGGAACCCATGACCGAATAAACACCGCCCTCTTTCACCGCCGCCTCAAATGCCGGCAGATACACTTCGCGCAGGGCGCGTTCGTCCGGGCGCGCGTCCACGCCCCAGCGATTCAATTCCTGATTATTTAACGCGTAATGTTTGACGCAAGCGGCGACATTCTGCTGCTGAATGGCCTGAATTTCCGGTACCACCATACGGGCGGCGAGGAAAGGATCTTCGCCGAAATATTCAAAATTGCGACCGTAGAGCGGCAGGCGCGCCAGATTGACGCCCGGACCGAGAATAACGTCTTTATTGCGATGGCGCGCTTCGCGGCCGAGCACCCCGCCATGCAGCCTGGCCATCCCCGGATCCCAACTTGCCGCCACCGCCGTCAGCGGCGGCAGATAGGTCGCAAAATCCGTATCCCAATTGGCGGAATCCCAGCTGTGGCGGGAGATTTCCTCGCGCACGCCGTGGGGACCGTCGCTGAGGGTCATTTCCGCAATACCCAGGCGCGGCACGCCGGCAACGGTGAATTTGCTGTTGGCGTGCACCAGGGAGATTTTTTCCTCCAGCGTCAGCTTCGCCAATAAACGCTCAACCTCTTGCTCAATCCACTGAGGTGAACGCGGTGTTGTTGAGGATTTGCTGCGGGTTCCGGTACAACCGACAAACAACAAAATACTGAGGAGAGAGAAAGACAAAAACCATATGCGCGAATGCGCGGGATATCGACGATTCATAAAGCCGGCCTGTGTTAGCGGGTCCTGGAAAATCCGGCTTCTTTATTTTTATAACAGCAAGACGGCATAACGGGCTGCAAAGGCCGGGAAGGCAAGCTTGACGCGTCCCCCTTGATGGGTCAAGCGAGGGCGCAGCTATTTGGCTGCGGGCGGCTCGTTTTTGTTGTCCAGATGGGACTTGCAGAAAGACAGGGCCTGTCGCGCTATCGGCGAGAAATGCTCTTTCAGTTTATCCAGGCAGGAGACAAGATCGCGGGCGCGGGCTTCGTGGATATCGAATAAAAAATTGTCGTGCAGGTCCGGGCGGTAAGCGCCGATAGTTTCGCAATAATTGGCTGCTACGCGCAGCAGCTTTTCCATCGACGCTTTGAAATAGGTATCCGGAACTTTGGGGTAAGGAAAAACGCCGTCAATATAATCGGTAAGTTCAACTCTACGAGTGGCGTCTGCAGTGGAAAATTCCCGGCGCAATATATGGGTGAGTTCGTTTTCGAATTGTTGCAGACAGCGCAGACGATCCTGACTGCGGCTTTCCCTTACCGCGTTAACCAGTTCGCGCTTTTGCTGGCGCAGGCTGTAAAGCACTAAAAACAAAATAATCCAAAGCACCAGCGGGCCGAGAATGCCGCCGAAAAAGGTCGCAAAATCCGACCAATCCACTGGAGCGCCAAGCAGGTCGAGTGTGTTATCGGCGTAATAGAAATAAAGAAATACCACCAGCAGGACGAGAACAATTCCAACGGCGGCTGCAATAACAAATTCCACGGGTATATCCTGATTATTTTTATATTCGTGTTGCGCTGCATATAAATGCGCGCTTGGCGTCAGTTGCCACGTAATATGCGCAAGGGATAGGTAAATGACAAGCGCATTGCCGCCCAAATTGTTGAATATTTGACCAGCCTTGTGATTACTTTCACAAAGTAAAGCGCTGCAAAATCCCCTCTCAACCCGAGCCGGAAAATTGACAGACGCAACCAAGCGGCGTAGGGTCCGCCCGCGTTTTATTTCCAGCAGGACATTTCTTATGAGCGATCTACCTCAATGCCCCAGTTGCCAGTCCTCCTACACCTACGAGGACCGCGGATTGTTTATTTGCCCCGAATGCGGCCATGAATGGTCTGGCGACGCGGCCGCCGCTGTGGAAGACGGCAAAGTCGTTAAAGACGCTAATGGCAATGTGCTGCAGGACGGCGACACGGTCACCGTGATCAAGGATCTGAAAGTGAAGGGCTCTTCGCTGGTAGTGAAGGTGGGCACCAAGGTCAAGAATATCCGCCTGGTGGAAGGCGACCATGACATCGACTGCAAGATCGACGGCATAGGCGCCATGAAGCTGAAAAGCGAGTTCGTTAAGAAAGTTTGATGCACGCCCCTTACGGGGCGGCACTCAAGGCGCGGGCGGCGGCAACACCTCTTTCTCTGGCTGCGGTTTTTCGGGTTGCGACTTTGCCTGTGGCACTTTCTCTTGTTTTTGCGGGGTGTACCAATAACCCTGCACCCCCAGATTGCGCCACGCCCAGGGCAACCAGCGCATCAGCGCAAAAGCCAGCCACAGCGCCCACAACAGCATGGCGACGCGGTAAATCCACAGCGGCAAGGTGATGGCCCAAGCCAAGGGAATTTCCCCGGCGCTGTGGTCCTGATACCACTGCAGATAAGTTGCGGTTGAACCGTTGCCGGCCACCATCATCTCCGGCCGCGAGAGCAGCGATGCGGGGATGCTGGCAGCCAAGGCGCCGAGCACCAGCAGCGACAGGCCATAGAGCGCAATCTGAGTCAGATTGAACAGGTGATCCCCAGGCGGGTTCTGCCTCCGGCCGCGCACATGCAGGGCGACAAACCACACTGCAATCGCGGCCAGCACGTACAGGTTGAAGGTTGCCACCCCGAGACTCAGCAGAATCCATTCGTAAGCTTTCAAAGGCGTGGTGCCGCTGCGGGCAAGGCCGACAGCGAGCACCAGCACCACCAACAGCACTCCCCAAAACAGCAGCGCCGGGCCGATTGAGGGGCCGCCGACCAGCAGGAGCCAGCGATCCGCCGGCAGGTTCATCTCCAGACGCAGATTAGTGGCGGGCATGCCCAGGTTGAGCTCCGGCGTTTTACTGGTCACACCGCCAGCGTTATCGCTCTGCCAATCCACCTGCAGCTGATGACTGCCGGGGTTGACCGGGATTTTCAGGCGGTTCTGACTCTGGCTGATGGGAGTTTCGCGACCGTCGATTCGCACCCGCTGCAGTTGCGCACCCTCTGGCAGTTGCAGGTCGTACTGCTCGCCCTGGGTGGCGCGCATCTGCAAACGCAGGGAGATCGAATTGGCGCGCTTGCCGACGCTCTGAGTCAGATTGACGGAATCCACGCTCAACTGGCGGCCTTCCACCGCCGTGGGGCGGCTAATGGCCACAGTAACCGCCTCACCCGGCCAGGGCTGCCAGGTGTTGATACTGCCGGCAACAGCGGGAATGCCGCTGACGGTGGCGTGCCAGCTGGGCGATACATCTAGCGACCACACCTCCGCCCAAGGCTTGCCTTCGGCGGCCACCAGGGTCATATCCGCAAACGGCTTAAGGGTGGACTCCCAGCTGAAAGCGTTCTGGCGTTCGCCCAAGCGCACGTCCATGGTGCCGTCGCTCACTTGGCCGCTGCTGGGCGCTTCACCCGGCAACAGCGGTATGGCGAGATTGACCACCCCTTCCGCCGGCGCTATGCGCTCCACCACGGTGGTGACCGTCCACTCCAAACCGACGCTGATGCGGCGGCTGATCGTCACATAGGGCGGTATGGGATCCGGCAACAGGCGTTGTGCCTCCTCGCGGGCGGCCTGAGCCTGCTCGCGTTGCAGTTGCAGTACCTGACTCATTTGTTGCGCGTTGGGCGCGCCGCTAAGGCGCCAGTTGCGCAAAGTGTGGCGCACATTGTGGAGCGGCAGCTCGAAGGCGAGGGAAATCTGTTCGCGCCCGGCGCTGCTGCCCTGCAGTTCGATGTCGTGGTGGCCGCGCGTCAGCCGCACCCACAGGCGACCATCAATACTCTTCAACCAAGCCGCCGAGCGGCCATCTACCGAGACACTTTGCGGATACCAGCCGGGCACTTGAGCGGGCAAAGGAAAGGCGATATCCGCCCCCGTGTGGACGCGCATTTTCAGGGTGAGGCGATTGTCGTCATCGGCGAGGGACACCGCCTCTATAGCAGCGCATTCCGGCAGACACGCCGGCGGCTCTATCAGGCGTTTTTCCAGGGTTTTCAGCAGATTACTATCCACGATTACCTGCGCTTGTGCCGGCGGTGGTGCTATTCCAATGGTCATCAACAGCAATGCGGCGGCGGTGGCGTTTGCCGACCAAACCCGCAACGGCGGCATGGGCACGCGCCCCTTCATGTGGCGCACCAGCAAGCCTGCGAGCAGCACCGGCAATAGAATTGCCAGCAGATAGCCCAAGCGGTTCGCCCAAGGCGGCACCAGATACAGGCTGGCGTCGTCCTCAGCGGTCACCGGGCCGCTCCAGGACAGATTCGCCTGATGCCATTTCCAATCGGGCAAGCCGGGCCCCACCTGGATTTTCTGGCCCGGATCGTAGGCTTTTTGCTGCACAGGAGGCGCCGAGACTTTGGCAGTTCTGGCCCGCGACGCGTCATAAGCCGTTGCGCGCAATCCTGTTACCACCGCCTCCTCCACGGCTTGGCTCGGCGCCGGCATGGCTCGCTCAAAAGCGATATCCGCAGTGCTATCAAAATTCGCATCTTGCGCCAGCCAACTTTTCTCCAATTGCAGATACAGCGCCTGACGCGCCTGCTGCACGGTGAAGGGCAGCAAGATCAATAACAGCGCAGCAAAACTGAGCCACAAATAGCGCTGCAGCCAAGTCACCCAACGCCCTTTGGCAAAAGGCAGCAGGGCGAAGACCACGGCGAAATTCAGCCACACCACCACCGGCGAGCCGGCGCGCTGGAATACCAGCACCACGGTGGCAAAGGCGACGGCGCCGATCAGCGGACTGGTCGCCCTTCCCAAAGCCACGGCGACCAGCAGCACCAGAAAGATCTCCCACAAACTCCAGTTGCCGATCCAACTGCCGTTTACACGATCGGCACCGCTGGCGTGCAACAGCGACCAGCCGGGAGGCAAGTGCAGACTGGTAGTCACCTGATCAAAGTTCGCCTGCCAGCCGGTAACGGGCAGAGAAGAGGCGCGCTCCAGCCGACTGACGGCGAGCAGTTGTAAGCGCTGCGCGCGGATCTCCACGCCGCGCGGACTCTGCTCATCCAGCCGCGTCACCGAGAGCGCCTGCCCCTCCTGCTCGGCGCGGCCCAGTTCGTATTCCGGCTGCACTTCCAGGCGCTGGCTGGCGGTAAAGGAGCCGTTGATCATGTCTTTAACGGTGAAGTAGCCGCCGGTGAAATCCAGCCAGAGGTCTTTCGTGAGAGTCAGCTGGTTGCCCAGAGGATTGGGGTCGCCGCGATGCAGCTCGCGCAATGTCAGGGTATTGCCGGGTTCGGCGAGATACGTGGGCAGACTCTGCCATTCCCCCGGCAACTGGGTCTGGCTCGGGTCCATGCCTGGCAGCCCGTCCAATTGCACGGTGCGCAGAGCGGCGTTGGCCTGGAACACCCAGACTTCCTGGGCTGGCCACAAGTCATTCGACGGTTGATAGGCGAGTGTGTCCAAAGGCTTGGCGCTGTGGGCCAGCAGGCGAATCTCCCAGCGCCCCGGCTTCAGCTGCACCCGCAGGCCGCCATCCTTCTCCACCCGGGCGGGCAGATCGCTGCTGAACTGGCGCGGCACAAATCCCGGCAGCAATAAGGGGCCGGTCTGCACCTCGCGCTCTTTGCCGCTCACGCTGAGCTGCACGCGGGTTTCCAATAACGCGGGGTTGGCATCTTCGAGACGGCGGAAAACTTTGATATCGAGGCTGTCGGCGCTGGGGCCGGCGGTCTCTTCGATCTGACCGCGCAGCCATAATTCGCTGGCGCTGGCGCGGGTGGGATTAGCAACCGCACTGCCATCAATGCTGAGGGTCAACAGGCCGCTGGCCTCGGGTATGGGCAAGGTGCGCGGCAGCGCCTGCCAAGCCCAGACGCCAGTCAGCAGATGCTGACCGGCCGGTAAAAACACCTGGGGTTTGCCCTCGCGGCGCACCACCGCGACACTGCCGCCGCGATTGGCCACCCGCTCCGGCCAAAAACCGTCCGCCCCCGGCAGCACTACCCAGGCTTCGGCGAAGGTTTCCACCGCCAGCTCAAACTGGCCGCCGGACCTCCCCAATTGCAGGTCCAACCGCCCGGGCCATACGCAGGTGCGCTGAGCCTGGTTGTACAAATGCGGACATTGAATATCCGGGTGCTCGTGCAACACCCACTCGCGCCAATTGCGCAATTCCGGCGGAATCACCACCTCCGCCGCAACCGCCCCAACTACCACGCACAACCATCCGACCAGCACCGCCAGATATTTCCGCATGTTGTTAACCCCTTGTTGTTGGTATTCCTAAAGTTTTTTTATTGGTATTTCTAAAAATCGTGCTGCGACGGGCTTCGACTGCGCTCAGCCACCTAGTTTTGAGGCAGGTGGCTGAGCGCAGTCGAAGCCCCCTGAGCGCCTGCATTGAGCCAAGCCGCATGCAATCGAAGGGGGCCATCTATGATTTAACCCAACTCCACCCTTTTCCCCGTCGCCCCCGACTGCAACACCGCCTGCACAATCCGAATATCTTTCAGCCCCTCGATACCGGGCACCATCACGTCGGTGTTATTGAGAATAGCCAAAGCATCGTCATCCATTTGTTTGGCTTGTTGATGCACGATTTTTTTATCGAGGGCTTTGCCGTCGCTGGTGCGGCCTTGCACACCGTTGTAGGCCTGCATGGGCTGCAATTCGTACCAACCTTTTTCGCAGTCCACTCGCAGTTGGTTGAAATTGCGGGTAACGCTGGTGGCACAGTGGGCGATAACGCCGCCGGGAAACTCCAAATCAAAAATCGCGGTGGAATCGGTTTTGGTGAAAATTTCCGGATAGTCGTTTTCGAAGCGGCCAGTCACGGCGATGGGTTCCAAACCGGATGCGTAGCGCGCAGCATTAATCGGGTAAACGCCCATATCGTAAATCGCGCCGCCGCCTTTGCTCTGATCCATGCGCCAATCGTCCTGCGGCCCGCCGCGACCGGCGTAACCCGCTTCCGCTTTGACGGTTTTGATCGCGCCGTAAGGTTTGCTTTTCGCAAATTCGATTACCGTGCGGGTATTGGGCTCGTGTTGCAGACGGTAGCCGATGGAGAGTTTCACTTTATTTTTATTACAGGCGTCGATAATCGCCTGACACTCATCCACCGTCATCGCCATGGGTTTTTCACACCACACATGTTTGCCCGCATCGGCGGCAATAACAGCGAATTTTTTGTGGAGAAAGGTCGGCGTCACCACGTACACCACGTCGATATCCGGGTTGTCGGCAATTTTCGCCAAAGTGTCGTAGGTGTAGACGTTTTTATCTTTGATGCCGTATTTCTTCTGCCACTCGGGAATTTTTTCCGGGCTGCCGGTGACTATGCCGCGCAGCTCGCAGTGTTCCGTCAATTGCAGTCCAGGGGCGAGCAGATCGCGGCTGTAACCACCCAGGCCCAATAGGGCAACACCAATTTTCTTTTTCGGCTTCGCCGCCCAGGCGGGCAGTATCAGAGAGGATGCGGATGCTCCGGCCAGACCTTGAAGCAGACGACGGCGGGACAGATGAGTCATGGAATTTCTCCTGTTGCAGAGACGGGGATGGCGGACAAGCGGCAGAGCATATAACAGTCCGCGAGAACTGAACCACCGGGGATTTGTAACCAGTCGAGGCGAGATAGACCGCGAAGGGCGAGTGAAATTCTGAAGGGAGCAAATAAAAAAGGCCGACATGTGTCGGCCTTTGGCAGCGAGATGAAATTAATTGCAGCCGATGCGGGTTTGGGAGACGGCTATGTTGTCGTAGACAGAGGTATTGGCACCCTGCCCTTGCCATCCCACTCGTATCAAACGGAAATTGACATCGTAAAACCCGCCGTGATTGTCAATCCAACGACTGTCGTTGCCAGTGTTGCGGTCGTTATCAATCGTCAGTCCCTCAATCAGCTTGTCGTTGTGCCAGAGCTGCAGCAGGTTATTGGTATTGTCGTAAAAGATCTCAATGCAATTAAGCTGTCCAGGCGTCACTTGAACTGATGTATTGGCTTGGTTCGGATCATAGAGGTTCGGAGATACAGTGTCGTTCACGGATGCCCGGTTCCACAGGATTTTGTTGTCGTTGTAGAAGCGCAAACGAACTGAGCTGTCATCGATATTGGAATTCGCATCTTCCAATAAGACGAAGAAATTGACGGCACCTTGCGCGGCTTGGGCATGCTTAACAAAGAAGCGGACATAGGCACTTTGAAGCCCGGCAACCGCATTTATATCCAGCAAAGCCGGATCGTCATAACTACCAGTAGCTGCCACCTCGATCGCCTTGCTTCCGCCAACGCCTCCTGAAATATACCGGTAACTGCCGGTCTTACCTTTGTTCTGAAAAGCAAGACCCGCCGGTAATTCCCCTGCGACGGCATTTTCAAAATCCTGACAATACAAAATCCCGCCACCGCAATTACCCGCCACACCCGAGCTGCTCGAGCTGGACGAAGAACTGCTGGAGCTTGAGCTCGATGATGAGCTGCTGGAACTGCTTGAGCTGGATGATGAGGAAGAGGACGAACTGCTGGAGCTGCTGCTGGATGAACTACTGGACGAGCTGGAGCTGCTCGCGCCGGAAGAGCCGGTACCGCCGCAGGCTGTGAGCAGCAGTGCCAGGCCCATAAAAATCAGAGGTTGTTTCATGATGGCCACCGGTGTTTATCGGATTATGCGGTGCCCACAACGGGCGCGCTGGGTGGCGATCTTATAGTAGAGATGACTGCCGCGTCCGCGCGGCGGGTCATAGTTTTGTGAAGTTCAGCGCGCCTCCCGGCGTGCGTTGGCGTTGCCCAGGTCCTTAACCCGTTGGGCTATGGGCGGCATTTCCTCCCGGTCGATGCGCACATCCAGCAGCACCGGCCCGCGCAGTTGTTGGAAGGTGGCGAAATCCATTTCCTCAAGTTGCGCGGCGGAGTGCACCACTATGCCGGGCACGCCGATAGATTGTGCCTGCATGGCGTAATTGATTCGGTTCAGCTCCCAGCCGATGGACTCGGAGCCGGCGATGCGCTGGCCGTGCATCACCATGCCCAGGGCAGCGTCGTTGAGCACGATAAACACCACCGGTAGGCGCTGCTGCGCGGCGACACTGATCTCCTGCGCGCTCATCAGATAAGCGCCGTCACCCACCAAACACATTGTCAGCACATCCGGGTTGGCCTTGGCGGAGCCGATCGCTGCCGCCAGCCCCCAACCCATAGCGCCGAAGCCGGTGCCGAGGCGCACCCTGCCCTGATAATCCGTATTAACCAGATAGTGCGTCGCCCAGGCCCAGGCGTTACCGGCGTCCAGATACATGCGGGCATCCGATGGCAGCACGCGATTGAGTGCCGCCATCAGGCTCTGAGGTTTGACCGGAGACGAGAGGTCGCTGCAGCGCTCGCCGGCATCCAGAGTCGCGTGGGTGCCCAGGCAGTTCACCGGTACCTCGCGCTCAACGCAGCACTGCCAACGTTTACCGCCTGCCAGGGCGTCCTCAACCAGCAGATTGAGTTTGCCGAACACCAGATCCGGATCGCTGCACACATGGTGGTTGGCCATGGGTGAGCGGGTGAAATGCTCGGCGTTCTGATCGATGTGCACCAAGCGGGTATTCAGCAGGTGCGCGTCCCAACCGCCGGTGGCGAGTTCAGTCAGATCGCTGCCGACCGCCAAAATCAAATCCGGCCGGCCCTCGCTGAGCACGGCGCGGGCGGAGCTGTGACCGGCAAATCCGTAAACACCGCGATAGAGCGGATGGCGCTCGTCCACCCAATATTTGCCGGTAGGACCTACCACAAAAGGCGCATTCACCTTCTCGCAAAAGGCCACCACCTGCTCCGCCGCAGGGCCTATACCGCCGTCGATAAACACGGCGATGGTGTCGACCTTGAGGACTTTGCGCCAAAGAATTTCGATGGCGCGGTCGTCGGCGATCTTGAAGTCGTGGGCGAACAAATCCGCGTGAATTCGCCGCGGCGGCGCGCTGGTGAAACTCAGCACATCCGACGGGATGCTCAGATGGGCGGGCGCATGAGGGCTGCGGTGGGCCGCCATAATCGCTGAGATCAGCTTGCTCTCCAGCTGCTCGGCGTGGGAGACCAGGGAGGAGAACACCGTGCAGTGACGCATCATGGCTACCGTGTCTATGGCGGTACAACTGCTCTCCTGCAGAGCGCGGCGGCCGAATTTGGGCAGCGCGGTCTGCGCGGTGATCACCAGCATGGGTACATGATCGGCCATGGCGGAGCTCACCCCGGTGACCAAGTTGGTGGCGCCGGGGCCCGTAGTGGAGCAGACCACCCCCATGCGGCCGGTTTCACGGTAGTAGCCATCGGCCATATAGGCCGCGCCGCATTCGTGGCGGGCGACCACCAATTGCGCCCCGCCGGTCCGGCCGCTTCTGGCGAGGGCATCGAAGAGGGGTTCGATTGCGCCGCCGGGAACACCGAAGACCCACTCGATACCGAGCTGAGCGAGATAATCGACGACGACATCAGCGAAGGTTGTTTTTTGCGCGGTGCGTAACGCGGGAACAAGACTGCTATCCAACATAAAAGCCACCAAAATAGTAAGCACACACCTCCGCCACACGGCGTGGGGTGATCGTTAATCGTTCCGGGGAACGAAGCGGGAGTGGGGTTACAACGAACGCGGCAGGGCGCGTGGCGCTACCCCGTCGTATTGAACATCCGTGCAGGTTTGCGGCAGGAATGCCTGAGCAGGCTGATCGTGGAGATCCACATAGCAGGCCAGCACGCCGCTCAAAACGTCGGCGGTGCGGATGCGGTAGACCTCCAGGGCGGAAAATCCCTGGTCCATCAGGAATGCGCAGGCATAAGCCGCCGCATTCATATCGGCCTGGTGGTGCACCCGCAGATGCTCCGCCAGACCTTCAACAAAATTCACATTAGGCCCCGGCACAAAACCGAGTTCGGCGCTGAAGCGCCGCATGGGTTCTAGGCGCTCATCGGCAATTTTTACCGGCCGGGCAAAGCCGGGAATGCTCGGCACACCGTTGCGCAGCGGGAACCGCGCCACCAGCTCGGCAAAACCCGCCCCAGCGGCATAAGCCTCCTGCAGCTCACTGAGCATCAGCACCGTCTGATACTGCCCCTTGCTGCCGTAGGCGCGGGAGTCGGCAGCGAGTATGCCGGCTGCGGCCGCCGCGACCGGCGAGGTCTGGCTATTGCCGGCCAGGGCACCAAGCTGGTTGCACCAGATGCGCTGATCGGGGTAGCTGGTGAAAAACACGGTTTTCTCCAGCCAGCTCGCCAGCGGTTTGTCGATCAGCCGCCCGGTGATATTGAACACCGCGAGCTGGGTGATGCTGACCTCCTGGAGCAACTCGCGCAACAGCCAGCGGCCGCGAACCCGCACGTCATGCCCGCCCTGCCACTTACCGATATGGGTGCGGATATGGCGGTGGCGCTCGTCCCAGAAGGTGGTGTCAGTCGCAGTCATATTGATCATCCCGCAACAGGGCATTGCTGCTGATGGGTTTATGCGTCTGCTCCATACCGTGGGCCATCACCGCCGGCGCTATGGCGAGCTGCCACAGGCCCAGGCATTTGCGCGCATCGAGCCCGAGCGTCAGGCCGACTGCGGCAATTAATCCCGGCAATAGCCATCCCTGGTTTTGACCATGCAGCACCCGGCAGAAATCCCGGCACCAGTTCAGCACCGGCTGCTCCGGCATAACCGCAACCAGATCCTCCGCCAATCGCTGCCAGATCGGCTCCACCGCACCGAAGCTGCTGCCAAAACCCGGTGTCGGCCGAGCTTCGGCAAGACACAAGGCCGCTAGGGCGGCAGGATCGTTTTGTAAATGGCTGTTGATAAAGGCCCAGGCGTTCTCCACCTCCAAAGCACCGCCGCGCTGACCGGAGCCGGTCAACAGTCCCAGTGGCAATAGGTGCTCCGGCCCGGATTTGCTTACCCCCGCCAGCATGGCGGCGCGCACGGCAGGGTGACGCGGACCCGGGTCGAGTAAGCCGACGAGCAGCATCTCCAGCAGACGCCGCTGCGGCTGGGAAGGCAGTTCACCGGTGAGCAACAGCAGCAGGCCGTCGCAGTAGTGGCAGTTGCGCCAGAGGTCGGCGACGTTGTAGCCGGAAATGTAGCGCCGCTCGGCAACGTAAGGGTTGCCCGGCAGCGGCTGCTCAAGGCAAATAGACGTGGTGAAATCGGGTCGGGTGGCGGCTTCAGTTGGCGAAGACATAAGTCACATCCACCAGCCACTGCCGTCCCGCCAGGGGATAGTCAGCCGGAATAAAGCCGTTGCTGGGTTCACGTGCATCCGTATCGGTGAGATTTTTGATGGCGAAACCGACATTAAAGCCCTGCCAGCGCGCCTCCAGACGGGTGTTCAGCCAGATGTAATCGTCAATATCCGCGCGCGCATCACCCGGCCCCCGCTCGCGGTCGCCCACCCACTTGGCGCCGGTATACCAGTGCCAGTTGGCAAAACGCCAGTGGGCGGCGAGGTTGGCCATGCGCTTGGGCACCGCAGACATATCCACGTCCTTCTGCGCTGTTTCATCCAGCAGGGAGTAGTTGAATTCCAGGGTGATTTGCCGGCTCGGTCGCCAACTCACTTGGTATTCCAAACCGTTCATTTGCAACTCGCCGGAATTTTGTGCCACCTGTCCGCCAGCGGAAGGCTGGAAGGCAATAATGTTGTCCACCTCATAGCGGAACAGGTTAATTTCCATATAAAGAGAATCATTGAATAAATAATTAAGCGCAAAACCTCCGTCTAAAGTTTTAATTTTTTCTGGTCGCAAATCGGGATTGCCCAAACCTGCGGGATTATTTTGTGAATACAAATCCACAAACGAGGGCGTGCGAAACGCCGTTCCCAAAAATAATTTGGACGTGAGGCGCGGCGTGGTTTGCCAGGTGACGCCCAGGCGCGGATTTACGGTTGAGCCAAAATCGGTGTAGTAGTCGTAGCGCACACCGAGCGTGCTTTGCAGGGTTTCGCTAATGGTCCACTGATCCTGCAAAGCGACAAAATAGGTTTCGCGGGTTTTATTCGGGATATACACATAGGGCGTATCAGTGACGTCAATCAGCCCGCCAGGCGCAACCGTTTCACCGGAATCGAGCACGCCGTTACCAAAGTTCTTTTGTTCAAACACATCTGTGTCGATAAATTCATAACCCACCGCCCAGCGCACCCGGTGGTTGTCCGCAAGATCAAAAATATGGTTGAGCCATAGGGACGACGCTTGATCGTCGTAACCGGCGACGCCGACCATGCCATCCGGAAAGTCCACCAGACGGGTGGCATTCACAAAATCCAGATTGCCGTCATCATCGAGAGAAAGCTGTGCACCAGCGGGAAAAATATTGGAAATCAAACGCCCATAAACCCGCCGCCAGGTCGCCGTCACTCTCATGGACCCGCGCACGAGCGAAGAAAGGTCGTAGGTCGCTTCGAGCGTTTGCGCTTGTTGGCGGAAGCTGCCTTCCGGATCGAGCGCCTGCGCCGCACCTGCGCCATTGCCATTTTCGCGATTGAGCCAATTGAAATACTGCACATTGAAATTGCGGTATTGCCAGTGTGCCCGTGCGCTATAGATTTCGTGGTCCTCATTCATAGGCCCGGGCGCGCGGGAGGCGGATGTGCCGAATTCTTCATCCAATTGCGTTTGCAAATCCGCGTCTACGATCCGGCTGGTATCACCGTCACTCGTCTGCGCACCCAGCGCAAACTGAAACAGGTGCTCACCAGCATTCAATTGTCGGCTCAATTCGAATTGCTGAGTATCGAAATTTCCCGCCCGCACCGTCATGCGACCAGGCGCTTCACCTGCATCATAACTGACCAGATTGATGATGCCGCCCACCGCGTCCGCGCCATAAATGGCCGAGCCGGGGCTGCGAATAATTTCAATACGTTTAAAGGAATTTAACGGAATCCGCTGTCCCCAAAGGCTGCCGCCGTCGCGAATGGCGCGAAAGCGGATGCCGTCGATCAGGACGAGAATCTGTTGTCCGAAGGTACCGGACAATCCGCGAATCACAGGGCGATTATTACTGACCGCCGTCTGTGCTTTGGTGATGTGCAATCCAGGCACATGCAGCAGTGCTTCAAATAAATCGGTCGCGCCCATGGCCTGCCACTCTTCCGCGTCTATGACCGTCACGGTTGCAGGCGCTTCCTCAACGTTTTGCTCAAATCCCGCTGCTGCGGTGACCACACGAACATTTAACAGATCATTCAAGCCCAACTCGAATAATGAGCCGTTACTTTTATCAGGACTTGAGCTAAGAGTACTTTGACCAAGAGCAATGCCGGGAATGAACAACAGTAGGCCGTAAGCCAACTCTTTCATTACTTTGCCTTATCGTGAATTGAGCGAGCGGGTCACCGGTTGTTTAACCAGATAATGAATGTGCGCCAAAACAGCAGTGACGACGTTTTTTGAGTATAGACAAGAATAAGAATGCAAGTGACGGCGGAGGAAATAAATGCGCCGCCCAACGGAGCGGCGCAAAAATCATCAAAACTTAATAAGGCAGGAAGTCGAAGGAATAATTTAACGTGGTCTGTAATACGTCCGAAGCGCCGAAATTGATGCCGCGTACCGCTGCGAGCAGCTTGCGCTCAAGATCCGCGTCATTCAGTTCGCTGGAGACGATTTGCGCATTGGAAACCGAGCCGTTGGGTTCGATCACCAATTTGAAAACCACCTTGCCTTGCAAAGTCGGGTTTTCCCGCAGAGCGCGGTTGTAGATACCAAAGATGCGCCCTTTGGCTTCTTCCATTTTCTGGCGAATCGCTTGATCGCCGCGATAGGCTTTTTCCCGCGTCTGCTGCTGGCGATTATCGGCAGCGGCGGCGGAAACTTCCTCCAGCTTGCTTTCCACCACGGTGGTTTCGCGGCCGGATAGGGCCACGCCGCCAGTATCGCGACTCAGCGCTGCGGTATTGACGCCGCCACTGGTTTGGGTTGCGGCTTTGCCGATCAGATTGCGATCCACCGCTTCAGCAGCGCCAGCGGATTTCAAACTGGCCGCCGGTTTTTTCACATCGGCGATATCCAGCGCGTCGCGCATATCGGCCAGAGTATCCATCTGCGCCAACACGCCGCTCTGTTTCGCCTGTTCAATTGCCTTCTGCAATTTCACCGGCTCGGGTTCGGGCTTTTTCGGTTCAACCGGTTTGGGTTCCGGTTTTTTCTCTTCTGGTTTCGGCTCGGGCTTTTTCTCCTCCGGCTTTTTTTCTTCCTGCTGCGGAGGCGGTGGTGGCGGTTTCGGCAGTTCCTTTTTCTCCAGAACAACCCGCGCCAATTGTGGCGGCAGTTTTTCCAACTCCTCGCGCTTGGGTTCCGGCAATTGAATCAACGGAATGGCGAAGCTCAACAGCAACAGCGGCACGCAGAGAATGCCGAGCACTCGCCAAAAGCGTTTGTCCTCGTCTTGCGAGCTGGCCCAAGGGAGTTCCAGATTGGGGGTTACAACAACGGCCATCTCAACCCCCTTGCGCCGGCGCTGCTGGCGTCACATTCCCATCGCTGGGAATCTGGCTGACCGCCAGGGAAATATTGCGATATTCCGACTTGGCGCAAGTGGTCATGATTTTTTTGAGCAGCGTATAAGGCAGCGCGGAGTCGCCCATAATGGTGACGTCGCGTCCTTTCTGCCGCTCCTCGTCGGAGGCGTAGGGTTTGCGCGCGGAGAGGTAATCCAATTCCTGTTTCAGCGCCGCGATTTCTTCATCTGCACTCGCTGTTACTGCCGGGATCGTCGCGATGACGCGGCCGTTGATGATGATGTCCTCGTTGCTCACCATCACAATCAAATTGTCCTGCGGTTGTTTATCCGCAACCGATTCCGGCAATTTGATGCTTTTGTTGTTCTGCAGAACTTCCACATCCGAGGAGTTCACCAGCAGGAAAAACACCAGGATGGTGAAAATATCCATCAGCGAAACCAAGTTCAGTTTCGGCTGGGATTTGCTGCGTCTGTGGTGTCGCGCCATGCGGCGCGCGTGCATGGATTGCTTCATGGCGCACCTCCAGCATTTACCGGTGCGTCGCCCAGAGAAATTTCCGGGAACAATTCCGCTTCCACCACTGATGCCGCTACCACCGCTTTAAACGACCGCACGGTGTCCATGGCGGAGATGAGGGTTTGATAATCGGTATTGGGTTGCGACAGAATAAAAATATCGCGCTTTTCGATGCCCTGATCTTTTAACAGGCGTTTCACTTCCTGCAGTACATCAGACAACAATTTGTAATCGTATTTGCCATCTTTTTGCGGCACCGTTTTGAGCGGCGCGCCAGCGGGATAATTCACCACAAAACGGTCCGGCAAAATCACCAGCTCGAGCATTTGATTTTCCGGCTGGTCAGCAGCAGACGACGAGTCCGTCGACAGATCCGGCAATTTCAAATCCAACACGGTGATATGGGAGAACACCATGCTCATCAACAGCACGGGCACCAGGATGATCATCAAATTCATGAAGGAGGTGATTTCTAGATCCGCTTCTTCACGATTGCGTTTTCGGATTCGCATGTAAAACCGCTCAGCGGAAGATCAGAGAGTTTTCGGCCGGGCGGCGGTAGCTGCCGGAGCGGGATCAGTGGCGCGGGTCTTAGCGCTGAACGCGTCGCTGTTGGACATGATGTTCAGAGTTTTCACCCCAGCCATTTCCAGACTGTCGACGATTTCTGAGGTTTTATTTTGAATCGCGGTGTGCAGCAACAACAGCGGAATCGCGGCCATCAAACCAAACGCGGTGGTGTTCATGGCCACGGAAATACTTTGCGAAAGCAGCGCGGCTTTTTCGGAAGGATCGGCGTTGGCGACCGCGGTGAAGGCGGCAATCAAACCCATAATGGTTCCCAGCAGACCGAGCAGCGTGGCGATATTGGCAAGGGTAGCGATATAGGAAGTGCGCTTTTCCAAACGCGGCACCGCTTCCATTACGCCCTCTTCCATTGCGTATTCAATTTCATCGCGGCGCGGCGTGTGCTGCATACGGGCGATACCCGCAGCGATGATGCGGCTGATGGGCGCGGAGGACGAGCGTCCGAGATCGATAATGGCCGCGTAATCGCGCTTTTTCAGCAACGGCAGAATGCGGTCAAAGGCGCGCCGGTTGGACGCCTTGGCGGCAGTCAAAAATACCCAGCGTTCGATCGCAACCGCCAGCCCCACCACCAATACCAGGGCGATGGGGTACATGAACGGGCCACCATCCTGAAAAAATCGCACAGCTGCATCGAACATAGTGACTTAACCTCCAAAAAACCTTTACGGCAATAATGATTGAAATTTTATGGTCGAGCGGGCCAAAGGGCGCACCGGCCAGCTCTCCTTACTTGTCAGCTGGAGTCAACTGCTCCAGGTATTGCAATTCCCGCACGTGCTCCGGGCGCTCTATGTGCGAAAAGATATCGCGATGCAATTTGGTGGTGAGCGGTTGAGTAAGGATAGTGTCGTCCTGTGCGGGCTGCCAGGGCACTATGTACAGCACCTTGGGTTGTTCCTGATTTCCGGTAACTGTGTCACTCAATACCACCACACCTTCGCTCTGGGCAAATACGCTGCTCGCAGCGATGGCGAAAACGATAAACAGGATAATGCGCATAGGCGAAGTCCTCATCAGCCGGCGGCGAGACGCCGTTTCAGATCGATGATCCAGCCTTCCACTTCTTTATTGGGCTCGGCGGACAGTCTCAACACCATTTCATAGTGTTTCAGTGCCGCATCAAAATTACCCATATAAAGATCGTAAAGAATGCCGAGATTGCGGTGTGCCGCCGCATTGTGCGGCCACACCTCCAGCGCTTTTTGATAGGTCTGCTCCGCGTCGGCAAAGCGCCCCTGCTCGCGCAGAAACAGGCCGAATTGCATGTAGGCATCATCGTTGAGCGGATTCACCGCTAACGCCTCTTTGAAATAATTTTCCGCTTCAGCGAGCTTTTCCTGGCGCCAATACACAATCCCCAGATTCACCAGCGGGCCGGAGAGCTGCGGATTTTTCTGGCTGAGATCGAGCAACTGCTGCTCGGCGGTTTGCCAATCTTCACTTTGCATGGCCACCAAGGCATTGCGGAATGCGGTTTCGGCGGCAGGCGGTGCTTTTACGGGTTGCGCGAGATAAGGATTGGGAATCAACTCAATCGGCGCACTCGTTTCACCGGCCGCGCTAACGTCCACTTCCGCCGGGGCTTTGCTGCGCGCCGGCTTTTTGCCTGCAGAAGTGGCACAGCCGCTCAACGCGAGCACAATGCCCAGCAGCAACGCGGTTCTCCAGCTGCGCAGATCAATGCAGACCATTGCTCACCTCACTGCTCTGCTCGCGCTTGCCGTAACGCGCCGGCATAATCTTGGCGAGCTCGACAAAACTTTGTTTAACCCATTTATCGTACAGCCCTTCCCAGGAGCGCTCGGCGGTAGCGGCGAGCAGCTCCACCGATTTTTCCTCGAAGGGTTCGGCCTGTTCTTCCAGCAGAATTTCGTATTGCTCCAG
>Ga0182793_1000927_pt1 | contig 19586 bp, 16 predicted proteins | sample Passage237A_FD_130498 | JGI IMG/M metagenome (GOLD analysis project Ga0182793, IMG submission 130498) | Cellulose adapted compost microbial communities from Newby Island Compost Facility, Milpitas, CA, USA - Passage2 37A (version 2) (version 2) ... | reverse complement strand
CATCGAGCGCGGCTACGTTTACATCGCCCAGCCGCCGCTCTACAAAATCAAGCGCAAGAAGCGCGAGCAATACGTCGACAACGACGAACAGCTCAACCGCATCCTCCTCGAGCTCGGCTCCGAGGATGTCGTGCTCACGCGTCTCGCGGACAGCCACGTCTTCGATCCCGCTGCCATCGACAAGATCGTCGAAGCATTCGCCGCGCTCGAAAAACTCGGCAGCGGCGTGACGCGCCATGGCGCCTCGCTCGCCGACTACCTCGACCGCCACGAAAAGGAGACGATGCTCCTCCCGCGCTACGTCGCCCGCATTCGGGAGGGCAACAAGGAGCAACACGAATTCCTGCGCGACGAACACGCCCGCGCCGACTTCCTCGCGCGCCACAACCTTAACGCCGATCTCACCGAGCAGACGGAACCCGGCGCGGAGCCGAAGAAGCCCACGGGCCCGATCAAGCGCGTGACGATCCACGAGATCTTCGAGAGCACCGAGATGGCGAAGCTGCTTAAGGCGATCGCCGTCACCGGACTCGAAATCAACCGGTTCGGCACGACCGAAGAAGCGCGTTACATCATCACCGAAAATCCCGGCCAGAAGTCGGAGAACAAGATCGAGCTGCACTCGCCGCTCGACATCGTCTCCACGATTCGCGCCAACGGCCGCAAGGGTCTCTCGATCCAGCGCTACAAGGGTCTCGGTGAAATGAACCCGAAGCAACTCTTCGAAACCACGATGGATCCCGAAAAGCGCCGCCTGCTCAAGGTGGACATCGCCGACGCCGCCAAAGCCGACGCGCTCTTCACGCTTCTCATGGGCGACGACGTTCCGCCGCGCCGCCAGTTCATCGAAGACAACGCGCTCAACGTGCAGTATCTCGACGTTTAATCGTCGCTCGAACTAAGCGCGTAGACGCAAAGACGCGAAGGGATGAGCGAAGTCAGAATACCGGAAGAGATCGAGGCAGTTGCCACCACCGCTGTGAATGCAGCGTTCACGGTGCATCGTGCCCTCGGTCCCGGGCTGCTCGAAAGTGCTTATTCGGAATGCCTCGCGATCGAACTTGTTCATTCCGGTCTGCGGATACAGCGCGAGGTTGCTCTGCCACTCACCTATCGCGGCCAGACCATCTCGAACGCCTATCGCCTCGATTTGGTCATCAATGACCAGCTCCTGATCGAACTGAAAACAGTAGAGGCGATCCAGCCGGTCCACCGCGTTCAACTCACCACCTACCTGCGCCTCATGAGGCTCCCTCTTGGGCTGCTGATCAACTTCAACGTCCCCTTGATCAAAGATGGGATCAATCGCGTGCTAAACCTCGATTTCAGAAACGTCGCGTCGGCCGAAGCCTTCGCGCCTTCGCGTCTTCGCGCTTAAGCCTCCGCCGCCTCCGTCTACTCACTACCCGCTACTCGCTACTTTTTCCCGCATGTATACCGCCAGCGAAAAACTCTCCACGGCCAACATCACGGACATCATGCAGACGGCCTACATCGACTACTCGATGTCGGTCATCATCGCCCGTGCGCTGCCCGACGCCCGCGACGGCCTCAAGCCCGTCCAGCGCCGCGTCCTCTACGCGATGCTCCGCGAAGGCCTCCTTCACAACCGTGCCTTCGACAAGTGCGCCGGCGTGGTCGGTGAGGTGCTGAAAAACTACCACCCGCACGGCGACTCCTCCGTTTACGACACGCTCGTCCGCATGGCGCAGACCTGGGTCATGCGCTACCCGCTCATCGATCCGCAGGGCAACTTCGGCTCGATCGACGGCGATCCGGCCGCGGCCTATCGTTACACCGAGTGCCGACTCAACGAGATCGCCGAGGACATGCTCCGCGACATCGAGGAGGACACCGTGGACTTCGCTCCGAACTACAAGGAGTCCACCACCGAGCCCACCGTCCTCCCCGCCGCGCTGCCGAATCTGTTGATGAACGGCTCCACCGGCATCGCGGTCGGCATGGCGACCAACATCCCGCCGCACAATCTCGACGAGATCATCGACGCCGCCTGCGCGATCATCGACAACCCGCGCATCACGGTCGACGAACTGTGCAACATCGTTCGCGGTCCGGATTTTCCGACCGGCGGCACGATCTCCGGCCGCGAGGGCATTCTCAGCTACCTCCGCACCGGCAAAGGCATCGTTCGCGTCCGCGGCAAGGCCCACACCGAGGAAACGAAGAACGGCATGGAGCAGATCGTTATCACGGAAATCCCGTATAACGTGAACCGCGCCACCCTCGTCTCGCGCATCGCCGAACTCGTCGGCGAAAAGGAAATCGACGGCATCCGCGACCTCCGCGACGAGTCCGACGAAAACACGCGCATCGTCATCGAGCTGAAGCGCGGCGAGCAGGCCAAGGTCGTCATCAACCAGCTCTTCCAGAAGACCGCGCTCGAATCCTCCTTCGGCGTCACGCTGCTGGCCCTCGACAAGAAGCGGCCGAAGCAGATGAACATCAAGGAGCTCATCGAGTGCTACATCGAGCACCGCCGCGATGTCGTCACGCGCCGCACGCGCTTCCGCCTGAAACAGGCCGAGGACCGCGCGCACATTCTCGAAGGCTACATCATCGCCCTCGATAACCTTGACGACTTCGTGAAGATCATTCGCGCCTCGCAGAATCGCGAGGAAGCGAAGCAGCGGTTGATGGCCAAGTATCCGCTCACCGAGCGGCAGACCGACGCGATCCTCGAGCTGCGTCTCTACCAGCTCACCGGCCTCGAGCGCGGCAAGATCGAAGCCGAGTATCTCGAGCTCATGAAGATCATCGAGGAGCTCCGCAGCATCCTCGAGTCCGAGCAAAAGCTGCTCGACCTCATCAAGAAGGAGCTCCGCGAAATGAAGGAGAAATACACTTCTCCGCGCCGCACCGAGATCGAGCTCGCCGCCGGCGAGTTCCGCATGGAGGACGTGATTCCCAACGAAGGCTGCGTCATCACCGTCTCGCACCTCGGCTTCATCAAACGCACGCGCGTCGCCGACTACCGCTCGCAGAAACGCGGCGGCAAGGGCATCATCGGCGCCGAGACCTACGACGAGGATTTCGTGGAGCACCTCTTCACCGCGTCCACGCACGACTACATCCTCTTCCTCACCAGCATCGGCCAGTGCCATGCGAAGAAGGTCTACGACATCCCCGAAGGCACCCGCGCCTCCAAGGGCAAGTCCGTCTCCTCCTTCCTCCGCCTCGCCGACGGCGAGAAGATCGCCGCCATGATCTGCGTGAAGGACTTCACCGAAGATCGCTACCTCGTCATGGCGACGAAGCGCGGCGTGATCAAAAAGTCCTCGCTCGCCGACTACGCCAACTGCACCCGCGAAGGCGGCCTCATCGGCATCAACCTGCAGGAAGGCGACAGCGTCATCGGCTCCGTCCTCACCACTGGCGACAACGAGCTCATCCTCGTTTCGCACCAGGGCCTCGCCGTCCGCTTCCGCGAACGCGATCCCGAGACCGGCGACGATCTCTTCCGCGCCACGGGCCGCGCCACCGCCGGCGTCACGGGCATGCGCTTCAAACTCGAGAGCGATTATCTCGACGTCATCGAAGTCGTGGACCACGAAGCCAAATTCCTCGTCGCGAGCGAAGCCGGCCTCGGCGTTCGCACGCGCTTCGAAGATTACCGCCTCATCAATCGCGGCGGCTCCGGCGTGTGGGCGATCAACCTCCCCGAAGACGGCTCCGTCAACCTCGCCGGCGCGCTCAGCGTCCGCGACAACGACGAGATCATGCTTCTCACCGCCAAGGGCCAGAGCATCCGCTGCCCCGTGAAGGATATTCGCGAAACCAACCGCGGCGCCAAAGGCGTGAAACTCCTCACCCTCGCCGAAGGCGACAAACTTCTCAGCATCGCGCGCATCGTGGAGAGCGAAGAAGAGCAGCAAGCCTTGGCCGCCACCACGCCGGAGCAACCCGAGCCCACCGCGTAAGCGCCCGCGCTCGTTTCTTCCAAAACAAAAACCGCCCGACCTCGGGCGGTTTTTTGTTGGGCAAACGAAGTGTGTCCTCGCCGTTGCGCGAAAACAGGGTCGGCACGAGTGTCCGGCCATGGACGAAGACCTTGAGCACTTCACGCGGGAGCAGCTCATCGAAGAGGTGCGAAAGCTCCGCGCCGGCATTCGCGAGCACCGTGATAGCACCCAGCACGAGCTATGTTGGCATCATCCGCAGCTGTGGAGCCTGCTGCCCGAGAAGATCGATCCGCAGATCGCCGTCCCGGATTGGCCCCAGTTCCTGCGCGGGTGCGTGCGCTACCGCGAATCGCTCGATCGCCAGCGACCCGACGCGCCACGAGTCAACGACGAGTTCCAGTCCTAACAAAGCGCCACGGCGCCGGTCGGATCACACTCCGCACCACACCGCGCCAAAGTGCGGCTCGAGTCATGCCCGTATCCGCACCGCGTCGGGACACAGTCCGTCCCAACTCGAGCCAAGGTCCATCCCAAGTCGGGACAAGGTGCGGACCGGGTCGAGCCAAGGTCCGCACACGGTCGCGACACGGTGCGGAACCCGTCGAACGACAGTGCGGACACGGTCGCGGCGTTCCCCGCTAAGGTTCGGTCCTCTTTCTCTTACTCTTTCTTCTTTCTCTTTCTCCCGGTTCGAATCGCGCCCCCCGCCGAAGCGCTGCGCGCCGAGAGAAGGAGTAAGAGAAAGAAGAAAGAGAAAGATCCAAACCCAGGCGGAGCCCGGCGTCCTCGCCGAGCGTGTTCGGGATGCGCTCGTCCAACAGCCCGCCGGGGACGGCAGGCTCCACCGAATCGCGGTGCTGCATTCTTATGCTCTCTGAAACGCAAACGAGCCGTGCCACATCGTGGCACGGCTCGTGAAGAGAAACTCGACTCCGCGCGCGTCGCACCCGCAGGCGCGATTCGCTCAGAGCTTCGGGCCGCCTTGCGCGAGGTTGCGCGCGCGGAGGCGGAGACCGTTCAAGCGGATGAAGCCGGTGGCGTCGGACTGGTTATACCAGCTCTTCACGCCTTCCATCGAAGCGATCTTCTCGTCGTAGAGGGAATACTTCGATTTGCGGCCGCAGGTGATGATGTTGCCCTTGTAGAGCTTCAGGCGAACGGTGCCGGTGACGTATTTCTGGCTCTCGTCGACCATCGCCTGGAGCATCTCACGCTCGGGGGCGAACCAGAAGCCGTTGTAAACGAGCTCGGCGTATTTCGGGATGAAGCTGTCGCGCAGGTGCAGCACTTCGCGGTCGAGCGTGAGCGACTCCACCTGACGGTGAGCCTGCATCAGGATCGTGCCACCCGGGGTTTCATAAACGCCGCGGCTCTTCATGCCGACGAAGCGATTCTCGACGAGGTCCACGCGGCCGATGCCGTGCTTGCCGCCGAGCTTGTTGAGCGTGCGGAGCACGTTGCCGGGCGTCATCTTCTTGCCGTTCACGGCGACGGCGTCGCCCTTCACGAACTCGATCTCGACGTATTCCGGCTTGTTGGGCGCGTCTTCCGGCGAGACGGAGAGTTTGAACATGCCCTTGTTCTCCTTCGTGGTCGGGTCGAACCACGGGTCCTCGAGGATGCCGGCTTCGTAAGAAATGTGGAGAAGGTTGCGATCCATCGAATACGGCTTCTTGAGCGAAGCCTCGACCGGGATCTTGTGCTTGGCGCAGTAGGCGATCATCTCGGCGCGGCCGGGGAAGAGCGTGCGATACTCCTCCATCTTCCACGGAGCAATGATGCGCAGGTGCGGGGCGAGCGCCATGTAGGTGAGCTCGAAACGGCACTGGTCGTTGCCCTTGCCGGTGGCGCCGTGGGCGACTGTATCCGCTTTTTCCTTACGCGCGATGTCGACCTGCGCCTTGGCGATGAGCGGGCGCGCAATCGAGGTGCCGAGGTAATACTGACCCTCGTAAATCGCGTTGGCGCGAATCATCGGGTAGATGAAGTCGCTCGCGAATTCCTCAACGAGGTCGAGCGTGTAGTGCTTGGAGGCGCCCGTCTTCTTGGCCTTCTTGTCGAGGCCCTTGAGTTCCTCCTCCTGTCCGACGTCGGCGGCGAAGGTGATGATCTCCGCGTCGTAGGTCTCCTTGAGCCACTTGACGATGACGGACGTGTCGAGTCCGCCCGAGTATGCGAGGACGATTTTCATGGATGAGAAGTGAGAAAGTGAACCGCGATGGGACGCGAGTTAACGCGAATGATCAGAGAGGACGATGCGCTCCCATTCGAGTTTGGCACGCTTGAAGTTGAGAACGAAACGACCTGGAGCCCGGCAATGCGGAAGACCTCATCCTTTTGGATCAGATCATTCGCGTCCATTCGCGTGATTTCGCGGGTCCCAACTAATCTCAGGCTTGGGTTCTCGCCGCAGCGAGCGTGGCCATGATGGCTTTCTGCATGTGGAGGCGGTTCTCCGCCTCGTCGAAGATGATGCTGCGCGGATTATCGAGGACCGCCTGCTCGACTTCCTCGCCCGGATGCGCGGGGAGGCAGTGCATGAAGAACGCGTCTTTCTTCGCGGCCGCGAAGACCTTCGCAGTGACGGCGTAGGGCGACATCACGCGGATGCGCTCCTTCGTCTCCTCTTCCTTGCCCATGCTGACCCACACATCGGTATAGACGACATCGGCATCTTTCACCGCTTCGAACGGATCGGTCGTGAACTCGTAGCCGCCGGCGTAACCTTCCTTCGCGAGGAAGGCGTCGAACTCCGCGGTCGGCGCAAACTCCTTCGGGCCCGCGAGCGCGATCTTCATGCCGAAGAGATTCGCGCCGAGCACCCAGGAGTAGGCCATGTTGCACGCAGTGTCGCCGAGGAAGGCGATCTTGCGTCCCTTCAGCGAACCAACGAGGTCGCCGCCCGCGCCGGCCCAGCGCTCGGCGAGCGTCAGCGCATCAGCGTAGATCTGGCAGGGATGCAAAAAGTCGGTGAGCGCGTTGATGACCGGAATCGAGCCGGCAGCGGCAAGGCGCTCGACATCACTGTGGTCAAACGTGCGCACGATCAGGCCGTGCACGAAACGCGAGAGCACCTTGGCCGTGTCTTCGATCGATTCGCCGCGGCCGAGCTGGATGTCGTTGCGGTTGAGGAAAAGCGGATTGCCGCCGAGCTCGTGGATACCGACCTCGAAGGAAACGCGCGTGCGGGTGCTGGACTTCGAGAAGATCAGCGCCCACGTCTGACCGGCGAGCGCCGGCGGCGTATGGCGGCCGCGACCTTGCTTCAAGTTTTGCGCCAGCGCAAAGAGGCCCGGGAGTTCGTGGGCCTTGAAGTCGGTCTCCTTCAGGAAGTGTTTCATCGGAAACAAAAACACCTAACCTGCCAGCCTCGCTTGCACGAGTGAAAAGTGGGCCCGCGGGGAACGTTCTTCAGGCGGTTTTCGCCGCGAAAACGCTGCGCACGATCTCGACCGAGCGCGCGAGCTCGGCAGGCGTGACATTGAGCGGCGGGAGCAGACGCACGACGTTGCCGCCGGCGCCGACGGCGAGCAGTCCCGCTTCGCGAAGCGCCGCGAGATACGGTGCCGGATCGCTGGTGAGCTGCACGCCGAGCAAATAGCCCACGCCGCGCACGCCGGTGGCGTGTTGCGGAAACTCCGCCGCGACCTTCTGCAGTGCCGCGATCCACGGGCCGCTGTTTTTCCGCACCTGTTCCAGCAGGCCTTCGCGCTCGATCACATCGAGCACGGCGAGACCCGCGGCACACGCGAGCGGCGTGCCACCAAAGGTGGTGCCGTGATAACCAGGCTGGAAAAGCTCACCGTGGCGCTCGTGCACCCACATCGCGCCGATCGGCATGCCGCCGCCGAGGCCTTTCGCCATGCCGATCGCATCGGGCGTGATGCCGGCATGTTCGAAGGCGTAGAAGCGGCCCGTGCGGCCGATGCCGCACTGCACCTCATCGAGCATCAGGAGGAGATTGTGCTTGTTGCACAGCTCCCGAATGCCGCGGAGGAACTCGGGCGTGGCGGGATTGATGCCGCTCTCGCCCTGGATCGTCTCGAAGAAAATCGCTGTCGTCTGGTCGTCGATCTGCGACGCGAACGACTCGAGATTGTTGAGTTCGCCGAACGCAAAACCCGGCACGAGCGGACGAAAGCCTTTCTGGATTTTCTCCTGCGGTGTCGCGCTCATGCCGCCGTAGGTGCGGCCGTGAAACGCGTTCTTCGCGCAGATGATCTTGTAGCACTTCCCTTCCTCGCCGCTCTTCTTCACGCCGTGAAGCCGCGCGAGTTTGATCAGCGCTTCGTTGGCTTCGGCACCGCTATTGCAGAAGAAAACGCGACCGGGCCCTGCGTAGCCGACGAGCCGGCGCGCGAGTTCGCCCTGATTCGGGTGGCGGAAAAGATTACTCGTGTGAATCAGCTCCGCGGCCTGCCGCTGCATCGCCGCCACCCAATGCGGGTGACAATGCCCAAGCGCGCTGACGGCGATGCCGGAGGTGAAATCGAGATAGTCCCGGCCCGCATCATCCCACACCTGCGCGCCGCGACCGCGCACGAGCGTGAGGGCGGGACGCGCGTAGTTCTTGAGAACGTGCGCGTCGTAGAGCTCGGCAGTGCTGGTGCGAACGACGGAGGGAGCAGCAGTCATTTTGGATTTCGGATTCCGGAGTGCGGATTTTTCAGACGCTGACAATCAATCCGCAGTCCGCAATCAGCACTCCGCAATCGAAAACATCACTGCACAATTTCAGTGCCGATGCCCTTGTCGGTGAAGATCTCGAGCAACAGCGAGTGCGGCAGACGACCGTCGATGAAGTGCACACGCTGCACGCCTTCCTGCAGCGCGCGGATCGCGCTCTGCACTTTCGGGCGCATGCCTTTGTCGATCACGCCCTTCTTCTTGAGGTCGTCGACTTGGGAAACCTTGAGCGTGGAGATGAGCGACGAGGGATCCGACGGATTCGAGAGCAGGCCCGGCACATCGCTCATGTAAACGAGGCGACGCGCACGCAGCGCGCTGGCCACGCGACCGGCGACAAGATCGGCGTTCACGTTGTAGGGCTTGCCGTCGTAACCTTCAGCGACCGGCGAGATGATCGGCACGTTGCCTTCGGCGATCTCTTTCTTGATGAGCTTCACCTTCACTTCCGTGACGTCGCCGACGAAACCGAGATCAATCGGGTTGCCATCGTCGTCCACGCTGAGCTTCTGGCAAACGAGCACGGTGTCGCCGGGGAGCCCCTTGGGCTTCGCGTGGGCGGAGGCGACCGCCTCGCACACGTCCCGGTTGACGATCTCGTCGAGCGTCCGCTTCACGACCGCGACCGTAGCTTCATCGGTCACGCGAAGGCCGTTGATGAAATTGGCCTTCAAGCCCGACTCAGCCATCGCGCGCGTGATGGCCTTTCCACCACCGTGCACGACGACGACGTTGATGCCGACGGCGGCGAGAAACGCGATGTCGTAGGCGACCCGTGTGCGGGTGACCGGATCGGGATCGTCCATGAAGCTCCCGCCGTATTTCACGACGAAAGTGGAACCATGAAAATCCTGGATGTAGGGAAGCGCTTCGAGGAGCACCTTCGCCTTGGCGGTGATTTCAGCGACGTTCATTGACGATCAGACCTGCGGCACGCGGCCGCGAGGAGGTGAATGATGCGAGAAGCGCTCAATGGATTTGGAAATATCCGGATGCACTTAGGCCCTGCTCTCCCGCATTTCCACTAAATTCTGGATTTCGCTGCACGCGCCGAGCGATTGCGCGCGTCGAAATTCTGCTTCACTCGCGCTTCACGCGACCTCACTGATTTCGCGTGCCCAGCACAAATCTCTCTTTCGCCTCTCGTGAGGAACACCGCGCCTGGCTCGCCAGCCAGGCCGCCCTGCCGGCGGGATTCCGCGTCGGCACCACGCGATTCGATTTCATCCCGCGCGAGGCACCGAAGCCGGCGAAGATGACGCTGACGCTCATCGCGCTCGATCAACCGACGGCGGACTTCGCGGCGGTGTTCACGCGCAACGCTTTCCCGGGCGCGCCCGTGATCGTCGGCCGCCAGCGCCTCGCCGAGCCGACGCTCGGAGCGATCATTGTTAACAACAAGATCTCCAACGTTTGCGCTCCCGGCGGCGTGGAAACCGCCGAGCGCATCTGCTCGGCAACCGGCCAACTCCTCGGGCTCAACGCGCATCAAGTGCTGCCCAGCTCGACCGGCGTCATCGGATGGAGCCTGCCCGTGGTCGAGATCAGCGCCGCGCTCCCGAAGGCAGTCAGCGCGCTCGAAGGCGGATCGATCCTTCCCGCCGCGGAAGGCATCGTGACGACGGATCTTTATCCGAAAATCCGCCGCGCGGACCTCGGCGGCGGTTCGATCGTCGGCATCGCCAAAGGCGCCGGCATGGTGGAGCCGAATCTGGCGACGATGCTCGTTTACATTCTCACGGATCTCGCGGTGCCGCGCGCCGAGCTGCGCGCGATGCTGAGCCGCGTAGTCGAGCCGAGTTTCAACTCGATCAGCGTCGACAGCGATACGAGCACCTCGGACACCGTGCTGGCCATTTCGTCTGGCCGCGTGCCGTGCAAGGATCTCGCCGCGTTCGAAGCGGCCCTCGCGACCGTATGCCGCGATCTCGCCGAAGACGTCGTGCGCAACGGCGAAGGCGTGCGCCACGTGATCCGCGTGAGCGTGCGCAACGCCGCCTCGACCGAGATCGCGCGCTCGCTCGGCAAAGCGATCGTCAATGCACCCCTCTTCAAATGCGCGGTCGCCGGCAACGATCCCAACGTGGGCCGACTCGTGCAGGCGATTGGCAAGTTCGTCGGTGCGCAGGCGCCCGACGCCGATCTCGGCAAGCTTCACCTCTGGATGGGCGGCATTGAGATCTTCGCCGACGGAGTATTTCAGCTGAATCCCGAGAAGGAAACCGCCCTCGTCGCGCACTTGAAGGGTGCAGAACTCTACGCCAGCGCTGCGCCGAAAGACGGCATCTTTGCGCCGCCGGTGAACTTTCCCCCGCATGAGCGCTGCGTGGAAATCGAAGTGGATCTCGGCAGCGGCGCGGAGCACGCCACGGTCTTCGGCGGCGACCTCACGCACGAATACGTGAGCGAAAACGCCGACTACCGCAGCTGAAGGTTACCGCGTTTAAGAATAAGCGCAAAGACGCGAAGAGCACGAAGGTGCGCAAAGAAAGCGGGCGAGCCGTGCGCCCCCTGTAGACGGCGCCCAGAGGAAGGAACGCTTCGCGAGACTTCGCGCTCTTCGCGTCTTTGCGCTTAGCTCGCGCGTCGCAATCAACTGCGCGCGTCAGACAAGCCCCGCGGTTTCAGGGAAGCCGCACCACAGATTCATGATCTGCACGGCCTGGCCGCTCGCGCCTTTGACGAGATTGTCCTCGGCCGAAGTGATCACGAAATTGTTCGTGCGCGGATCGTGCACGGCGCTGATGTCGACACGATTGGTGCCAACAGTGTGGGCCGTATCCGGAGTTTGGTTACTCGCGAGAACCTGCACAAACGGCGTCGACGCATACGCAGTGCTCCACGCCTCGTAGAGTTTCTCGATCGTAGCGCCTTGCGCGGCCGGCACGGTGATCGTCGTGGCAATGCCGCGGCGCATCGGCGCAAGGTGCGGGTTGAACTGAAGGATCGTCGTGCCGCCCGTGTGGGTGCTGAGCTGCTCCTCCACTTCGGCGAGATGCCGGTGCTTCACGAGCCCGTAAGCTTTGATGCTCTCGGCGCGCTCCACGAAGAGATACATTTCCTCGGCTTTCTTGCCGGCGCCGCTCACGCCGCTGTAGGAGTTTACGACGATGTGCTCACGCGACACGATGCCGGCCTTCAGCAGCGGCCAAAGCGGCACAAGAATGCTCGTCGGATAACAGCCGGGCGATGCGATGAGTTTAGCCTCGGACTTCCACGAAGCAGGCGAAAGCTCCGGCAACACGTAGCGCGCGTGCGGCAGCAATTCGGGCGCGTGGTGTTCGCCGTAATATTTTTGATACGTTGCGAGATCCGCGATGCGGAAGTCAGCCGAGAGATCGATCACGCGCTTGCCAGCGGGCACGAGGATCTTCGCGTAAGTCGCAGCGGCACCGTGCGGCAGCGCGAGGAAGAACAGATCGATGTCGCTCGCCGCCAGCGCCTCGGCATTCGAATCCGAAAACTTCAGCCCGCGATCGGCACCGCGCACCGAGGGAATCACCGTCGCGAGCGGCTTGCCCGCGTGGGTGCGGGAGGTGACCGCTGCAAGCGTCACGTGCGGGTGACCCAGCAGCAGTTTCACAAGGACTTCGCCCGAATATCCGGAAGCGCCGATGATGCCGACTTTCATAAGAGCGCGAACTTCGTCCAACTACCGCGTCGAAGCCAGACGGATTTTGGCTAGAGTCGTGTCACACCACGACCGAGCCGCACAGCACACTTCAACTTGCTAGAATGTGATCGCGTAGCTGAGCGTGACGACAACGCGCCCCACGGCGTTCGGTTCTTTTTCGCGCGGAGCGCCAGCCTGCTCGTAGGTGTTGTTGAAACCTTCGGCGTAAGCGACCCCTAGCGTGATCGTGGAACGCGTGCTGAAAGTGAACGGCACCGAGGCGCCCACCAGCCAGTAATCGCCGCGATTGGTGACCCGCGACGCGGCGTCGCGCACCGCATCATGCCACGTAAAGGTGCCGAGCGTGGCTGCGAAATTCAGTTCGGTCCCCAGAGCCGGCAGCGCGAGCGCGTAGGCAGCGCTGAGTTCCCACGTGGGACCATTGAGCATGAAATCGTAATAGAAACGCGGCGTAATCAACACGCCGCCCAGACTCCACTCGAGTCCGAGACTGGGCTCGATCGCATTGCGGTAGCTACCCGCTGCGAGCTCGGCATCCGGATAATGATACCAGCTGACGGTCGGCACGAGCGTCATGCTCTCCGAGAGCTTCAGCGGAGTCGCCGCGTAAAAATCGAGTTCGATGTCGCTGCGATCCTCCGGCGAATCCGCCAGAGGGAAGTTACTCCACACCCCCGCCACGAAGCGCTCCCCGACCACCGCGATGTCCGGCTGAAACGCCGCGTCGCCCACGCGCACGCCGCGATCCATGTAGTGCGAAACGAACGCCGGCGTGAACGTCACCGAAAGCTCGTCGGCAGCCCGCAACGGCAGCAGGGAGGCAAGCCCAAGGAATCCTCCCCACCAAGCTGAAATCAATCGACGCCATCGCCGCGAACGCATGCCGCGAGAAAAACAGTTCGGCGACAGAGCGCCAGCATTGGCGATTACGCGAACGGCGCACATCAGCGAATTAGGCCACGATTTACACTCCTTCGCACAACATCCCGGCAAACAAGAGCGGCCCTCTCGCCAACCGAAAACAAAAACGCCCGGCTTGCGGGCCGGGCGTTTGAAAAGAGAGCTCGTCGAGCGATTAGCGCTTCGAGAACTGGAAGCGCTTACGGGCGCCGGGCTGGCCGGGCTTTTTGCGCTCCTTCATGCGGTCGTCACGCTCGAGGTGACCGGCCTTCTTCAGGGGCACGCGGAGCTCGGGATTGAGCTTCTGCAGCGCACGGGCGATGCCGTGAGCCACCGCGCCAGCCTGGCCGGCGATGCCACCACCGGAAACATTGACCGAGACGTCGATCTTGTCGCGGAGGTCCACCGTGAGAAGGGGCGCGTAAGCGGCCTTGGAGAAATTCTCGTGGGTGAAATAGGTGTCGAAGTCGCGGCCGTTGACGGTCAGCTTGCCGCTGCCTTCAGAGAGACGAACGCGAGCGGTGGCGGTCTTGCGACGGCCGGTGCCAAGGAAAACGTTAGAGGCGGTGGCGGTGCTCATGGGCTATACTCAGACGGAAATCTTCTGGGGATTCTGCGACTCGTGCTCGTGCTGCTCGCCGCGGAAAACGCGGAGCTTGGTGAGCATTTTGACCGCGATGCGATTCTTCGGCAGCATGCCCTTCACGGCGTGCTCGATGATGAACTGCGGATTCTTTTCGCGCATCTGCGGGACGCTGCGGTAGCTCTCGCCGCCCACGAAGCCGGAGAAGAACATATACTCGTTCTGCTCTTCCTTCTTACCGGTGAGGACGACCTTCTCGGCATTGATGACCACCACGTAGTCTCCCGTGTCGACGCTGGGCGTGTAGGAAGCCTTGTGACGGCCGCGGATGATGTTGGCGGCCTTGACAGCGAGACGGCCAAGCGGAACGCCGGCGGCATCGATCAGATACCACTTGGGCTGCACGGTCTCCTTTTTGGCGAGAAAGGTTTTCATGGGAAAAGAGGCCAACAGCTAGGGTTTCGCGAAGTCGTGTCAACCCCTGTTTTCCTGCACGCACCGAAATGCCCGCGTCTGTGAGCAGGCACGAGTGCGGACTCCCCTCGGACGGCCGGCTTTTGTGGCAAAGCGTGCTCGCACGTCAACGGGCTTGTTTCATCGCAATCCTGTGCAACGCTTTCGCGCATGAACTCCCGCGTGACATTGATCGTTGCAGGTATCGCAGGTGCCACCGGCGTGGCTCTGGGCGCATTCGGCGCGCACGGGCTCAAGGCGCTCCTGATCGAGAAAGGCACCTCGGTTTCATGGGAAACCGCTGCACGCTACCACCTGCTGCACGCGCTGGCGCTGTTCGGGCTGGGCATTTTTCAGGCGCAACTCGGCCCGCGGGCAGCGACACTTGGGCGCCTGATTGCCTGGTGCTGGACGGGCGGGATTCTGATTTTTTCCGGTTCTCTCTACCTCCTGGCAGTGCTCGGCCTGCGCTGGTTGGGCCCTATCACGCCGATCGGCGGACTCGCCTTTATTCTCGGTTGGCTGCTGCTGATCCCGGCGGCGCTGAAGAAAGACTGAAACGCGAATCATGGGCGTGGAGCCGACAAGTTCGCGTTTCGGCTCAACGCCGCCTCCCCTCCCCGCCGATCTCGCGCGGATGCTCGAAGCAGTCCGCGCCGTGGGTCGTCCGCGCCTGGTCGGAGGCGGTGTGCGCGACTGGCTGCTGGGCATCGAGCCGAAGGATTTCGACGTCGAAGTCGCGGGCGCGACATTTGACACGCTCCATCGCGCGCTCGCCCGTTTTGGCGCGACCGACGTCGTGGGGCGCAGCTTCGGCGTGATCAAGGTCCGCAGTGCAGCCACGGGCGCGGAATACGACTTCAGCCTCCCTCGGCGCGAATCGAAAACCGGCGCGGGCCACCGCGGCTTTCGCGTCGAACCGGAACCGAATCTCAGCGACGCCGACGCCGCGGCCCGCCGCGATTTCACGATCAACGCGATCGCTTGCGATCCGTTCACCGGCGAGATCATCGATCCGCACGGCGGACGCGAGGACCTGCGCGCGGGCATCCTCCGTCACACCAGTGCGGCGTTTAGCGAAGATCCGTTGCGCGTGCTCCGCGCGTTTCAACTGGCCGCGCGCTTCGACCTCCGGCTCGCGCCCGAAACCGCGGAGCTCTGTCGCCAGATTTCGGATACGTATGCCGAGCTGCCGGTGGAGCGCGTGTGGGGTGAGTGGCAGAAATGGGCGACAAAATCCACCCGCCCTTCCCGCGGACTCGCGGTGCTCGAGGACTCCGGCTGGCTGCGCCACTTCCCCGAGATCGCCGTGCTGCGCGGGACGCCGCAGGATCCCGAATGGCATCCCGAGGGCGATGTGTTCACACACACACAACATTGCCTCGACGCACTCGTTGCCCTGCCCGAGTGGGCCGATTCCTTGCCCGAACGCCGCCAGCTGCTGATCTTCGCCGTGCTCGCGCACGATTTCGGAAAACCGGCCACCACGGTCTTCGCGGAGAAACGCGGCGCGATGCATTGGATCAGCCCAGGTCATGAAAGCGCGGGCGGTCCGCTCGCGAAGAACTTCCTCCGCCGCATTGGCGCGCCGCTTCATTTCGATGAGCCCGTGTGCGCGCTCGTGGTGCATCATTTCGCGCACCATCACGGACACGACGGACGCTTCTCCGATTCGCAGGTGCGCCGCCTCGCACGCAAACTCGCCCCCGCCACGATCGACGATCTCGCCATGGTCATGCGCGCCGACTCCAACGGCCGCCCTCCCCTAAAATCGCCCACCACCGACCGGTTGATCGAAGAACTCGTCCGCGCCGCTCACACTCTCGCGGTCCAGCGCGCCGCGCCGCGACCGATCCTGCTCGGTCGCCACCTCCTCGCGCTCGGCCGCAAACCCGGCCCCGATTTCAAACCGCTGCTCGACGCCGCTTTCGAGGCGCAGCTCGACGGCGCGTTCTCCGACGAGGCGGGCGGCGTCGCCTGGCTCAAGCAGCATTTGCAGCCCCGCGAATAGCACTTAAGCTGCGTTTATCTTTCCCATGGCGACCTCCCAACTCGATCAACTCAAGCAATTCACCAAGGTCGTCGCCGACACCGGCGACTTCGGCAGCATCAAGGCTTTCACGCCTCAGGACGCGACGACCAATCCGAGCCTCATCCTGAAGGCCGCGGGCATGTCCGATTACGGGCACCTCGTCGACCGCGCGATCAAGGATGCCGGCAGCGGCGCCTCCATCGGCACCGTGATCGATCAGCTGCTCGTGCTCTTCGGCATTGAGATTCTGAAAATCGTGCCCGGCCGCGTCTCCACCGAAGTCGATGCGCGTTTCTCCTTCGACACCGCCGGCTCCGTTGCCAAGGCCAAGGAAATCATCGCGCTCTACGAGAAGGCCGGCATCGCGCGCGAACGCATCCTCATCAAGATCGCCTCCACGTGGGAGGGCATCAAAGCCGCCGAGCAGCTCGAGCAGCAGGGCATCCACTGCAATCTCACGCTCCTCTTCTCCTTCGCCCAAGCCGTCGCCTGTGCCGAAGCCGGCGTGAAACTCATCTCGCCCTTCGTCGGCCGCATCCTCGATTGGCACAAGAAAAACACCGGCAAAGATTACGAGCCCGCGGAAGATCCCGGCGTGCAGTCCGTCACGCAGATTTTCAATTACTACAAACGCTTCGGCTACAAAACCGAGGTCATGGGCGCCAGCTTCCGCAACAAAGGCGAAATCCTCGAACTCGCCGGCTGCGATCTGCTCACCATCTCGCCCGCGCTGCTCAAGGAACTCGCCGAGTCCACGGAACCCGTCGTCAAGAAACTCGACGCGGAGAAAGCCGGCTCGCTTGCGATCGATCGCGTGAGCTTCGACGAGAAATCCTTCCGCTGGGCGCACAACGAAGACCAGATGGCCACGGAGAAACTCTCCGACGGCATCCGCCTCTTCGCCGCCGACGCGATCAAGCTCGAAGCCTTGATTCAGAAAAAGCGCAGCTAACACCTCGCTCACGACGGTCAGTTGAGGCCCGCTGTTTTCCGGCGGGCTTTTTTCGTGTGCGCGAGTCGTGGGCGGCTCGAGGCGGGACACATCGCGGACCGACTCGGGACTGAGTGCGGACCATACCGAGCCAAGGTGCGGACACGGTCATGGCAAGGTGCGCATTGAGTCGAGTCACGGGGCGGGCCGGAGCTTTACGCGGTGCGGACGGCGAGCTACATCGGCTCGCGTCAACCTGTGCCCACGTCCGCCTACAACCCTGTCCGTTCGTTCCAGTGGGATCTCGCCCGTCAGGTGGAGCAACTCGAGTGGCTCCTGAAACAACTCCCGCGCTACGCGGAGTGGGGTTATCAGGAGCTGCACCTGCATCTCGAGGACGCCGTCGAGTATCCCAGCCTGCCCGGAGTCGCACGCAAGGACGCGTATTCATATTCTGAATTCGCGAAGCTCGTGGCGGCCGCCGACCGGGTCGGCATCAAGGTCGTGCCGATCGTCAACCTGCTCGGTCACACGCAGTATCTGATCAAGGTGCCCGAGCTGCGCGATTTGAACGAACTGCGCGCCGCTGACGGATCGCCGTTGGAAACCGGTCAAATCTGCCCGCTGCATCCGCACACGATGGACGTCGCGGAGAAACTCCTGCGCGACATGGCGCCGTTCTGCACGGCAGGGAAAGTGCACGTGGGACTCGACGAGTCGTTTCACCTCGGCAAGCACCCGCTCAGCCAGCGAGAGATCGCACGCATCGGGCGGCCGGCTCACTTCGCCCGCTACGTCACGCGGCTGAATCGCCTCGTGAAGTCGCTCGGCCTGGAGATGGGCCTCTGGGCCGACATGCTGTATTTTCTGCCTGAGGCGATCCCGCTGCTGCCGCGCGATGTCACGGCCTACGAATGGTATTACTACACGTTTCGGCGGATGCCGAAGGTGGAGCTCTTCAACTTCCGCGAGGTGGACATCTCCACGCCATTGCGAGCGCGCGGTATCGAGATGTATGGCTGCCCGATGAACGGGGCCTTTCGCTTCGAGCCCCTGCCCCACTTCACGGACCGGATGAACAACATCTTGTCATGGTGGCGGCACTGCCGACGCATCGGAGCGCAAGGGTTTCTGGTCAGTTCATGGGAGCCGTATCGCCTCGCGATCGAACTCACGACAGCGGTGGATGCTGCCGCCGCGTGCCTGTGGCTGGAGCCTGAGATCACCGATCCGAAGGAAATGCTCGCGCGCGGCTTCGAGCGCGTTTTCGGCAAGACCGGCCGCGCCGCCGCGAAGCTCGCGCTGGCCGCGGACAAGTATCCGTTCAGCGGATACCCTCGCTGGCAGATCAACGAGCGCTGGGACACCGTCTCGCGTCGCGAACCGCTGAACGAATACCGGCGGGAAGAGCGTCACTACAGGCAGCTCGCGAGCAAAGCGCGCAGCATCAGCGCCCCCGTCTCCCTCGTCGCCAGTCTCGAGTTTCGACACTACCTGGCGCAGCGCGACGTATTCGTGCGTCGCCTGGCACGAATCAGGCCAGAAGCAGGCGCGACCCAAGCGCAGCGTCGAGCCCTGGCGAAGCAATTCCGACCGGTGCTACATGCCGGCCTGCGCGCGGCACAAACGATGTGGCGCCTGACTCGGGACGCGCGCGTGTGCGGACCGAACGAAGCCATCGTTAGGCACGATTCCGCGCGCTTGGTGGCATGGGTCGCGACGGGGGTCGGACTGGGTCGCGCTTGGCAGTTTTGCTACGAGGTGTGGAATTTTGCCCCAGCCTCACAGTGTGTGGTCATCGAGCAGCTTCAGCCCGACGCCACGTGGAAGGTTCTTCAGAGTTGTTACACGATCGAGTTTCAGTCGCGAGCCGCCATCACCCGTGGTGCTATCATTCGCTCGCACGCGGCAGCCATCGAATGGGACGGCGACCGCCCCCATTTACCGAAACTCAGATTAGGTCTGCGGGGAGTCGGTGAAGTGAAGATCGGGCAGATTTGCCTGGTCGACGAACGAGGCGTGCCGATGTGGAAGTCCGCGAAACAGGGTTGGCAGCGACTGGGAAAACCGGCGTGGAGAGGCAGCCATTGGCCCGAAGAAGGTTTTACCCTGAACACGACTGCGACGCTTCCGTTCGATCCAGATGGAATGGGGTCAGGCTGATGTTTATTGATTCCTTTTGACCGCCCGGCGGCTCAAGTAGGATCGCACAGAATGCGGACTCCCCATCCTCAGTTCGCGTGCGATCCATGCATGCGGAACTGCCGCTTTAGCCCTTAATCCTCCGCAAGTTCTATTTTCCATTTCGCTCCCTTCTCCGCATCCGCAGCATCCTGAAGAGTCTTTGACCTGCCCCCCGAAGCTGGAGGGTTAAAACGAGAGAGCCGGATTGGTTGAGGTTGGTTTACGGACGATGGTTTCGACTGCAAGTGGCGGGTTGGGCCGGT
>Ga0182793_1000925_pt1 | contig 19656 bp, 19 predicted proteins | sample Passage237A_FD_130498 | JGI IMG/M metagenome (GOLD analysis project Ga0182793, IMG submission 130498) | Cellulose adapted compost microbial communities from Newby Island Compost Facility, Milpitas, CA, USA - Passage2 37A (version 2) (version 2) ... | reverse complement strand
CCTCCAACGACAGCGTGACACTCACGTCGGAAAGCCGATAAATACAGTAGTCATAAAGCCGGGAAAGCCCCTGAACCAGCTCGCCGCCGTTGTCGTAATCCAGCGCGCCGTTAAGGCCGTTGAGGATATTCAGGCATTTTTCCAGCGACTGACCTTTTTGCTGATAGCGTTTGCCTTCGATATGGCCTCGGGCGCGGGCAAGCTCGTCCAGCAGCCCGTCGAATAACACCACCACCAATTCGTAAGGTGAGGCGCTTGCCGCACGCGATTCAAGATCAACCGAGCGGTAGCCTTCGTAACTTTCGATCACACTCTCATTCACGGGATTCATTCTCTTTAAAACATGCCGTAGGTTTGTTCCATGGAGGACATGATTTGCATCATGTTGGTGTACTGCTTGAGATAACGGTTGTAGTAGTTATCGTATTGCTTCTGGATGGTGTCGAACTGCTCATCCACCCGGCGTAACATGCTGTTCAAACTTTCTTTACGGGTTTTCATCAAGCCGGTGCTGCTGGTGTAAATCGCCAGATTTTTGTCGACGCTGTCGAGCAAGTTGCCTTTTTCGGTAAACAGCTTCTCGAAGCCCTCCGGATTATTTTCAATTGCTTTATTGAAGCGCGCCGTATCAATGGTCAACTGACCGTTACGGTCGGAAACTATGCCGAATTCCATTAATGTCATACCGCCAAAACTTTTGCGGATTGCCTGATTGAGCATACTTTCAATAGAACGAATCGTCGCGTCGCCCGCCAGCGGGCCGCGCGCGGTGGTTTCACTACCGCTGCCTGTGAGCGAATCAAAACTGCTCATTAACGCGTTAAATGCGCTGACAAAAGTCTGGGCTTTGGTTTTGGTGGCAGCCTGATCCTGGTCGATACTGATGTTCAGCGCGGCTTCACCAGGTGCGTGAGCCTTGTTAAATGTCAGGGTTACGCCGTCAATAATATTGTTGAAGGTGTTGCTGGAATTAGTGAGCAACATGCCGTTTTCGCCACCTAAGCGAACTTCTGCATCTTTTGCGGCGCTTAATTCGGTTGCTGCGCCTATTTGCGTATCAAAAGTGGCGTTGCCTGTGCCGGACGTTGCAAGCGTGATTTCATTGGCTAAACCGGTCTCTTCGCTCGCCAGTACTAATGAAACCTGGCCATTGCTGCGTACCAGCGTCGCTTTTACGCCGGTATTGTCTGTCGCGCCGTTAATAGCTGCGGCCAACTCAGCCAAAGAAGTTTTGCCGTCGTTATCCGTATCAACCGTGCTCAGATCAATCGAGAAGCTTTCGCTCCCCTGCCCGAGAGTCAAGGTGCCGGTATTGGTGCCGATATCGTCTTCCGCTAAACCGGTCACCGCTAACTGATGACGGCTGGCGAGCTGTTGCACAAAAAAGTCGTAATTTCCGGGAACGGCTTTAGTGCCGACAGTTGCGGTGGCGTAGCCTTCCTGACTCATGGTGGCTTTGTTCACCAGCATGGTGCTGGTGACGCTGTTCAAGCCTTTAACGGCTGAGCTGAATGTCTTGAGCGCACTTTCCAACGAAGTCACCGCGCTGAGCTGAGCCTTGTAATTGGCCTCATTACGCTCTGCTTTGGCAATGGATGCCTGCACTTCGTATTGCGCCAGCTGGGAAGACATCTGTTTTACGTAATCGGAATCTATCGCCATGTGGAATTACTCCTCTGAATAGGGTGATAGCAATATCAAGGCCAAGGAAAAAAGCTGTGTTTTTAAAGGGTTTCACCCGTTTACAGGCAGAAAAACTGCTTCCGCTCGGTGACTCACCGACGCAAAGGGGAAGGCCTGCTTCCGCCTTACGACGGACTGCTGTTTTAAATAGGCGACAAGAAAAGAAGTTTGGTTAAGGGAAGGAAAGGAAAAAGGGACAAGGGGTAGGAAAAGTGAGGAAGAACAAGGAAGAGATGTATGTGGTGGGAATAGGAGTAATGAAGAATTCAGAGATATTGCTGGGTATATACCTGCAGGTCGCGGTCGGCGGAGAGCAATTGGTTGAGAATGTCGTTGTGCATGGCCAACAATCTGCCGTTGCGTTCATTCAGCTGTTTGGCTTGCTTCACCATCTCGGCCAATCCCCGCCACTGTTGTTGCAAGGCTTCGCGGCGACTGTCGGGGAAGAGTGAAAACGCTTGGTTCATTGCCGCTGTGTCAGAGCCCAGACCAAATGCAGCAAGAATTTTGCTGCGCCGCTCGGTGCGTGCGCGGACGTGTTCCAGCACCGCGTTGATTTGAGTATTGATGCGTTCGATGTGAGCGCTGTTGCGCTCAAGCAACTGCTGATAAAGGCTCTGCATCAAACCATGCAAGCCTGCGTAATCGGCGCAGTCCAGCTGGATGTCGCGTTCCAGAACCTGCAGCAGCTGCTCACGTCGGTTCACACATCACTACCTCTGTGATAGCTGAGGATGCTGCTGGCGAGGGAGGCGATATCGGTGTTGATATCACCACGCAAGAGCGCTTGTTTAGCTGCCGCTACTTTGTCCATGTCGACGTCCGGCAGGCTCCGCATTGCGTCTTGCAGCACATCCAGACTAGCTTCAGCGGACTTTGCCACAGGGCTGGCATCAGCTTTGGTAGGCTTCGGTGCGTCAAGTTTAGCGGGTGCCGGCGCATCGCTGGGAAGCGTATAGCTGGGCGAAAGTTGGTTGGTGATTTCCATGATTTGTCCTGCAAAAAATTTGGTACTGCTAGTTATAAGCGACCATTTGGGCCAGCGACTTAAATAGAAATTTCAAAATATTCGCTAGACCCCTTGAGCGCGCCACCAGGTCTGGGCGGCAAGGCCATCCTGAATTTTTTGTTCCTGCTGCGTAAGGGCCAGCTGCCACTGCGCCATTTTGGCTTCGAGCACATGAGTGATGATCTTTTCACCGCGCATGGCGGCCAGCAGCTCGCTCTGGATCTTGGTGAGATTCTCTTCTGCCAGGGCCAATTCGCGTCTTTGCAGTTCAAGCATTTTATGTAAGGTGGCTTTGTACTTTTGCTGATTGTCGCGCTGCAAAGGGGTGGTCATAGGTGCGGTAATCGTGCACAGCCGGGTCAGGCCGGCAATGTTATTGCGATAGCGCTGACACAAACCCTGTTGGTAATTTACCCGCCCGAGCATTTCCTGCACTTTGTTATTGCGCAAACGCGCCAGACGAGACAAAACATCAATCTGTTCTTTCATAGCGCTTTCACCTGTTCACGATGCTTTGCAAACTACTAATGCTCTGTGCGAGCTCAGCGCCGCTACCGACTTCCTGCCGTAAAAAGCGCTCGATTGCCGGCGCCAGCTGTACCGCGCGATCCGTTTTTGCATCCATTCCCGGGGTATAACCGCCGAGCGGAATCAGTTCTTTAATCTTCTCGTAAGTGCTGTACAGCTCTTTTAATTGTCGGGCTGCCGACAGATGCGAACGCTCTCCCACCTGACTCATGCAGCGGCTTACCGAGGCTGCGATATCAATGGCTGGATAGTGGCCGACATCGGCCAGGCGCCGCGACAACACAATATGGCCATCGAGAATTGCGCGCGCGCAATCAACGATTGGATCCTGTTGATCGTCGCCCTCGGCCAATACGGTATAAAGCGCACTCAAACTGCCCTGCTCGCTCTCGCCGTTGCCGGCGCTTTCAACCAGTTCGGGCAACATGCCGAATACCGATGGCGGATAGCCTTTGGTCGCGGGTGGCTCGCCCAGCGCCAGCGCAATTTCACGCTGTGCCATGGCGTAACGGGTAAGGGAATCGACCAGCAGCAAAACATCTTTGCCCTGATCGCGAAAATAAGCGGCGATGGTGTGGCACAACTCGGTAGCTTTCATGCGCATCAAGGGTGATTCATTGGCGGGCGCCACCACCACCACGGCTTTGCGCAAACCCTCTTCGCCGAGGGAATGCAGGAGAAATTCCTGCACTTCGCGCCCGCGTTCACCGATCAAACCCACGACTACCACGTCGGCTTTGGTCTGCCGGGTAATCATGCCCAGCAGCACGCTTTTGCCGACGCCGCTACCGGCAAACAATCCCACACGCTGACCTTTGCCCAAGGTAAGCATAGCGTTAATGGCGCGTACGCCAACATCGAGAGGTTCGGAAACCGGTCTGCGTCTGAGCGGATTAACGCGGGGTAATTCGGTGGGTAAAGGGTCGCGGCCGGTGAGTTTTCCCCGATCATCCAGGGGTTCACCCAGGCCATTGATCACGCGTCCCAACCAGGATTCGTCTATCTGCAGGGTGACTTCATCTTTGGCGGGAAACACCCGCGAGCCGGCATTCAGGCCAATCGGTTTTTTGAACGGCATCAGATAGCTGATTTCACGATTGAAACCCACCACCTGCGCTTCCAGCATGGTGCCGTCCGCTTGCTCGACCAAACAGCGCTGCCCGGTCATGCGCTGGCAGCCCTGGCTCTCCAGCAACATACCGGAAACGCGCACCAGCCGGCCGCTGATTTTGGCGAGCTGCACATTGTCGAGTGAGCGCAGTGCGTCGTCGAGCTTAAAGCTTTCCAACACGATTAATCCCCGCCCAATTGCATATGTGCGGCCAAGGTTTCAATGCACGAGTCAAGGCGCTGCTGACAACCGATATCGGCTTCTGCCTGCGAGGTGACGACGCGGCATTCACCCAGGGCCAGATTGTCATCCGGCACCAAGCGCCAGAGCGCAGCGCGCTCAGGTGCCAGATCTTTAATGCGCGCGCACTCTTCCGGATTCAGCAGAACGCGAATTTCGCCGTGATCGGAGGGTATGGTCGCCAGCGCTTCTTCAGCCAGCGCCAGCAGTTGGGTGGGATGCAACGTCAGCTCGCAACGGATGACCTGTTGCGACACCTTTTTCACCAGCTCGAGTAATTCCTGACGGCGTTTGCGCTCGAAATTCATAAGGAATTCACGCAGCTGCTCGCTGATGTGTTCGAGCGGCTGACTGGCTTCATCAAATAATCGTTTGCCTTGCTCACGGCCCTCGTCGCGGCCTTGTTGAAAGCCTTCGAGCCGGCCTTTTTCAAATCCCTCGCGCTCCCCCGCTACCCGCCCCTGCTCCAAACCTTGTTGGTAGCCTTTTTCACTGCCTTCTTGAAAACCATCGGCAATGGCGCGCTGTAACGCTTCCGGATCGCCCCAGTTAACCTGCGCCTGGCTGCTGCGCGGGGGGAACCGGTAGGGGCGCCAGTTACGGCTGGAGCCTTTGATTACCTTGATCGTCATCGCCACTTACTCACTCTACGGTTTGTTCGCGGAACAGCTGTATTTGCAACTCGCCATCGGCAGCCATTTCGCGTACGACGCCCATAATGTCTTTGCGAACCTGCTCTACCCGACTCAGAGGCACCGGGCCTTGGCGGCGGCTGATGGATTCCATTTGCTGGGCCTGTCGCCGCGGCATCGCGCCTTGAATGGCTCTTACCAGAGCCGGTTCGGCGCCTTTAAGGGCAACGACCCATTCTTCCAGCGGGATAACCTCCAGCAGTTTCTGGAGAACTTCGCCGGTTTGACGCGACAGAATAAAGAAGTCGTACATCTCGTCTTCGATCTGACTGACCAGCTCACCATCGTGGGCGCGCAGCAGTTCGAACATCTGATCACGGTTGCCTTTAAAGCGGTTCATGATGTCCGCCGCCTGTTTCACCCCGCGCACACGTGAGCCCTGAGTCGAGAGCACGGCAACACTGCGCTCAATCAACTGTTCCAGTTCGGCGATGACGTCGCGATTGACTTCAGAAAGATTGGCGATGCGGTACAACAGCTCGTCCTGACTCTCGGCCGGCATACACTCAAGCACTTCGGTGGCCATGCCTGGCGGCAGGAACGCCAGAAAAACCGCCTGCATCTGGGCGTGTTCTTTGGCGATCAGGGCGGCAAATTGTTTGGGATCGATCCATTCCATTTTGGCCATTTTGGCGCGGATTTCTTCGCCATAAATGCTATCGAGCAGGCCGCGGGTAATGTCGCTGCCCAAGGCTTTGCTGAGCATGCCCGCCAGGTAACTGCGCGATGCGCCTTTGATGCTGCTCTGTTCTTTAAAGTCTTCAAAGAAACGACTGATGACTTCAGACACCATCGGCCGTTTGACGTTGTTGACGCGCGCCATGGCCTGGCTGATGGCGACGATCTCTTCGCGGGAAAAGTGCCGCAACACGCCCGCAGCGGCGGAATCACTCATGCTCAGCATCAGGATCGCGGCCTGTTCCACCGGGCTCAGTGAACGCTGTGACACCGAACGATTTTTCAGTTCGTTCTTCGCTGATGTGCTTTGGTCGTCAGGCGGGGTTAAGGCTTCTTTCATTTCTTCCAATCCACTGTTTGATGACTTCTGAGACGCGCTCAGGATCGTTTTGGGCCAGCATCTGTAAGTGCTCCATCTGTAATTCAAGACCAGAGCCGGGTGCTGGCAAGCGAATTTCTGAAAGCGGATTCAGTTCGCCGAGGATGGTAGGCGTGTTGGCTTCTACCATCAGCGGACTGTTGCGCATGGCTTCGGCACGTTCGTTAATCAAAACCACGGATGCGTCGCGCGAGTCGGCTTTCGCTTGACTGGCGTTGATCAAGTTGCGCAACACGGGGCGCACGACGGTGAGCAGCAACAACAGACTGAAGAGTCCGAGAATGCCCAGCTTGGTCAGGTCGAGAACCTGTTTGGTCTGCCACCAGGGCACCACTTCCACCGGCACGCTGGCATCGGTAAAAGGGAAGAAGGTCAAGGTCAGCAGGTCACCGCGAGCTTCGTTAAAGCCCGCCGCACTTTTCACCATGGCTTCCATCTCTGCTTGGGCTTCTGGCGTCCATCCCCCTTCGGGTGCGCTGTTGGCATTCAACACCACAGCGATGCTCTGGCGAACCAATGCGAATGGGGCGTGTTTGATATGGGTAATGCTTTGGTCGTAATCCATCAGACGGGTGGATTCTTTGCGCAATGATGTCGCCGCCAGGTTGTCCGTTTCCACCTCCCCTTCTTCACCTTTAGCGTTTTTGTTGGCTTTAGGAGCTACAGCGGGACGGTTGGAGAGCGAGCCGGGAACACCTAATGCCAACTGATCTAGCACGCTTTCATCGCGCAGATTCTCGTTGCGTACGCGCGGATCGTTGCCATAGGTCTGCAGGGTTTCTTCGCGCTGGCTGAAATTGATTTCGGCGGAAACACTGACACGATAATTGCCACTGCCCAGCACCGGCGCCAGCACCTGCTCGACATTGCTGACCGCTTTTTGTTGAAAGTCGTCGACCAGCTGCCAGTTTTGTACCGGGCCGTTGGAATGATTGAGACCGCGTGACAGCAACACACCGTGCTGATCGACCACGCTGATATTGGCTTTTTCAAGTTGCGGCACACTGTTGGCGACCAGATCCACCACTGCCACCACTTGATCCGGCGTGAGCCGGTAACCCGCCGCCAGTTGCAGCATGATCGAGGCTTTGGCCGGTTCGCGCTTGCTGATTACAAAAGAGCTGTTTTCACTCAGAGCCAGATGCACGCGCGCCGAATCCACGCCCTTGAGCGTCATGATCGTGCGTGCCAGTTCGCCTTCAAGACTGCGTTTTAGCCGCACGTCCTGCACAAACTGGCTGGGGCCCAGCGGTTCGTCTTTGTCGAAGAGCTCGTAGCCCGCCGGTACTGCGACCTGAACACCTTTGGCGGTGAGCATCATGCGCGCCCGCGCCAGTTGGTCTTCATGGACTAGAATCTGGCCGCTTTGCGGGTGCAGACGATATTTCACCCCTTCCGTGTCCAGTACCTGCATGACTTCGGCCACAGGAAAGGATTCGCCGGCGCCGTAAAGTGCGCGAAATGCACCCTGATCACGCCACAGATACACCACCACGCTCACCGCCACCAGTGCGGCGATACAGGCTATTGCCAGCATCCCCAGGCGCGGGTCGGGCTTGATTCCCCCTTCGGGCAGCCAGGTTTTAATTGCTTCCAACATGCTTGGATCCTATCGCTGTCACAGAGGGGTTCTCATGATTTCTTCGAACGCGCTGGTGAGTTTGTTGCGCACCTGTAAAAGCGCGGAGAAAGACACGCTGGCTTTCTGGCTTTCGATCATGGCACCCACCAGGTCGTCACTTTTGCCGCTATCTACTGCCGCAGCCAAAGCGGCGGCGTGGTGCTGCTGGTTATCCACCGCTTTGATGATGTCCGTAAAGGCAGTCGCAAAGCTGGCTTGCGGCACATGGCTTTCAAACAGCTGGGCAGGCTTGATGGGCGCGGTGTCAGACTGGCTCTTGATGCTATCCATCCGGGACAGTAAATCGTGCTGTACCTGCATGATTGGGTTCATGTTCGGCTCTCCTGACAAGTCGTCGGGTTAATCGAGTTCGGGGTCATTGAGTTAAAGAGGAATCTGAATGCCTTGCTCGCGCATGGCGTTAAGGCGATAGCGCAGTGCGCGCGGGGTCATGCCCAGACTTTCAGCGGCCTTGGTTTTGTGTCCGCCGAATTTTTTTATGGTTTCGATCACATGGTGATACTCGGCCATCTTGCCGCTGGCGCGTAACGCGGCTTTGCCGCCGCCTTCAACCGGGGCTGATAACGGCAGAGCCATTGACGGGGCGTGCACCGGGGCTGCGGTTTCGGTCAGGGTTTCGAGGCCGAGATCCTGAGCTTGAATAAACAGGCCGTTACGCAATACCAGCGCGCGCTGCAGAATGTTTTCCAGCTCGCGCACGTTGCCTGGCCAATCATGCGCCAGCAGTGCCTGACAGGCTTCTTCGGTCAGCAGATTGTCCTGACCGTCGTGGGGGGCGTATTTACGAATAAAGCGGCGAGCCAAAGGCAGGACGTCTTCTTTGCGCTCGCGCAAAGGGGCGATGTGCAGTGGCAGCACATCGAGACGAAACATCAGGTCGGCACGGAACCGGCCTTCAGCCACTTCCACCTGTAAGTCGCGGTTGGTGGCGGCGATGATGCGCACATCAAGGGGGATTTCTTTGCGCCCGCCCAGGCGTTCTACGCGTTGTTCCTGCAGCACGCGCAGCAATTTGGCTTGCAGTCCCAAGGGCAGTTCACCGATCTCATCGAGCAGCAGGGTGCCACCGTTGGCCAGTTCAAATTTGCCCGGCTGAGCCGTCGTGGCGCCGGTAAAAGCGCCGCGCTCGTGGCCGAACAAAATCGATTCGAGCATCTGCTCAGGAATGGCAGCGCAGTTGACCGCGATAAAAGGTGCGTTATGGCTGGCCGAGAAACGATGGATGTAGCGCGCCATCAACTCTTTGCCGGTACCAGTCTCGCCGGTAATCAGAATCGGCGCGCGCGTGGGTGCTACGCGCTGAGCCATTGCCAACAAGCGGCGGCCGGCCTGGGAACAGGTGACAAAACTTTCTTCCGCCTCCAACGCCGCTTGGTGGCGCTGCAGCAAGGCGGTTAACTGGGTTTCGCTGAACGGCGACAGCAGGTAATCCACGCAGCCGAGTTCGAGCAGCGCGGCGGCTTTTTCCTGATCGGCATATTCAACGATGGGGATGACGCTGATATTGCTGGCGAAGCGCAGCATGGCGCCAATCTGCGCGTAAAGCACATGGGGGGGCAAGCCGCTGACAAATACAAACACCAGACTGGCCTGGTTCAGGGTGGCGCTGTCGAGATCGGTGTAGTTGGTAAAGCAGGATATCTGACAGCCCTGGCGGCGCAATTCGTCGGCCAGCAGGCTATAGCTGTTCTCGCTGGTTTGTCCCAGGACCACCACCTGGTGTGTTGCGGACCGTTCATCGCACGCCACGGTAAACGATTCGTCGCAGGCATAATTCTTGGATGAGCTGGAATGCGTCAAGGGGCTACCTGTCTTTTTTATCAGGACGGGAGAAGCATGTGCTCCTCCCCATCGTCAACTGTGTTTGGTGTTATTGGCCGGCTGATGCTGGCCACCAGTGTCGAGTCGACACGGCGCCAGTTTCTACTTCATTCACAGTTGTGGTGTGATGGGTCAGGCATTCCGCCGGCGTGTGTGAACCATAGCAGCGCATTTCCGAAAGTTTTAAATCAAAAGATCTCAAACCGGCTCAAACCCGCATAAATCCTCTAAAAAACAGCTTTTGATATCTCTTGATGTCTCTTGATTTAATTTCCAGGAACCGATTCCTATACTCGCTTGCAAGGTGAGGAAACTCTGGTCGCACAACCGACAAAGTGACCTGGCTGTTTGGGGAATTTTGTAGAAATAACGATTTGCCCCCGCCAGCTTTGACACCACCTGTTCACCTGATCGGAGTCACGATTGACTCGGATCTACCAAGAACCCAGCAAGCTAATCGCTATCAGGAACCAGCCCTTAATGACCGGTAATGCGAAAGTCCAGCATGACGTGCCTCTTGAAAGCCTGACGCGGCTCAAACCCCAGAAGCTGGGTCGGCACTACCACAAGATTCCACAGTTCATTAAAGAGCTGGCCGCCAAGCATCCACGCATTATTAGTGACTATTTTTTAGGCAACTACCGCATCAATCTGGAATTCCATAAGGCGGAAGTTCATGAAGAGCGCGAGCAGGAGGCGGAGTGTATCTACCATTCGGCATTTGGCCGGGTGGGGTTTGCCATTGATCGCAGCCTACTGACCGAGGTGCTGGAGTGTTATTACGGCGGCAGCAGCCTGCCGGGTCAGAGCGAGCCACCGGTCACTGTGTCAGAGCAGCGTATGCGTACTCGCCTGGGCAAAGATATCGCCCAGCTGTTTGCCCGTTCGATCCTTGGCGGCGCCACCATCGGCGAACTGACCAGCTACGAAAACGCCTACGACAAAACCCAGTGGGAATACATTGCCGAGTTTCAGTACACCCGCCATACCACCGGTAAGCAGTCTTCCATCTTTATTTATCTGGATACCAATCTCGTCGACGAACTGACCAGCCGGATGGCCAAGCCTGTAGCCGATCAAGCCGTGGGCAATCCCATGGAGCAGATCAAACATCTGCCGGTTCGGCTCAATTGTGTGGTTGCAGCCGTGCAAATGCCCCTGTCCGAAGTCCTCGATTTACGTCTGGGGGATATCGTGATGGTGCGTTTGCAAGAGCGCTGCGACGTGATGATCAACCAACAAAAACTCTTTCGCGGTGCCATCTTTGAAGACGGCGGCTCCTTATTTTTAACCTCTCTTGAAAGCGTAAAAAAACCATGAACAGCCAAATTTCCGAGAGCGAATTCGACAATTTAATCAAAGATGCCGACGCAGATTTTGGCGCGCTTGCGCCCGAAAAGTTGTCAGCTGGCGCATCGGTGCAACTGCCCCAGCAAGACCTGAGCTTCTTCGGCAAGATTCCGGTGAACGTAACGCTGGAGGTCGCCTCCACCGAGATTCCGTTAAAAGACCTGATGGATGTCGATACCAACAGCGTGATTGCGCTGGACAAACTGGCGGGCGATCCGCTCGACGTCAAGGTCAACGGCGCACTCTTTGCCAAAGCAGAAGTGGTGGTCATCAATGGCAATTACGGGTTGCGGATTGTCGAGCTCAGCGGCGCAAGCCTGAAGGATCTGGCGTCATGAGAATCCTGAAAAAGGCCGCCCTCAGCCTGTTGTTGCTGGGCAGTGGCCTTATCCCGCTGCTGGCGCAGGCCCAGGGCGGCGAAATTCCACTGCTGAACATCAACGACACGGCCAATGGCCAGGAGCTGAGCGTCAAGCTGCAGATTCTGGTCATCATGACCTTGCTGGGCTTTCTGCCAGCGATGTTGATGATGATGACCTGCTTTACCCGCTTCATTATCGTGCTGGCGATTCTGCGGCAGGCCATCGGTTTGCAGCAAAGCCCGCCGAATAGCGTACTGATCGGCGTGGCCTTGTGCCTGTCGCTGATGGTGATGCGCCCGGTCGCGCAGGAAATCTACACCGAGGCCTTTGTGCCTTTCGAACAAGATCAGGTCACCTTGACCGAAGGTCTGAGCCGAGCCAAAACCGTGATTGGCGGCTTTATGCTTGCGCAAACCAGCAAAACCTCGCTGGATACCATGATTGCCCTGGCGGGCGATGAAGTTCCGGCGGATCTGAGCGAGCTGGATTTCTTTGTCTTGCTGCCCGCGTTTGTCCTGAGTGAACTCAAAACCGCCTTTCAGCTCGGCTTTATGATCTTTCTGCCGTTTCTGGTGATCGATCTGGTGGTCGCCAGCGTCCTGATGGCGATGGGTATGATGATGCTCTCGCCCATGATGATCTCCCTACCCTTCAAGCTGATGGTATTTGTACTGGTCGACGGCTGGACCTTACTGGTCGGCACACTCGCCACCAGTATTCAGCCCTTTTAACGAGGAACTGCCAGCATGCTCACCTCCGAAGCCGCCGTTACCCTAGTTGCCAATGCGGTCTATGTCACCGCCTTGATTGTGTGCGTGCTGATTGTGCCGAGTTTGATCGGCGGTTTGATCGTCAGCGTATTTCAGGCCGCGACGCAGATTAACGAGCAGATGCTGAGCTTTTTGCCGCGCTTGCTGATCACCCTGGGTATGTTGCTGTTTGCCGGAAACTGGATTCTGCAAACCCTGAAAGGCCTGTTTATCGAAATTTTCAAGCAAGCGGGCATGCTCGTTGGTTAGCGCCCGTGAATGCACCTCTCTTTGAAGCCAGCCAATACCTGCATCTGTTGCAGGCCTACTGGTGGCCCTTCTGCCGCATACTCGCTTTATTTAGCATGGCACCTCTGTTCAATCACAAGTCCATTTCCATTCGAGTGCGGGTACTGCTCGCCTTGGCGCTGACCATCGCCCTGGGCGCGGCTTTACCGCAACCGCCTTTGATCGATCCGCTATCGCTGCGCGGGCTGATGACTGCCTTCGAACAAATCTTGTTTGGCGTGCTGCTGGGTCTAGCGCTGCAACTGGTATTCACCATTTTTATGGTGATCGGCGAAGTGGTATCGACTCAGATGGGTATGAGCATGGCGCGCTATAACGACCCAATGAATGGCGTTTCGTCATCGTCGATTGTGTATCAGGTGTATTTTGTCCTGCTGGTATTTTTGTTTTTTTCCATCGACGGTCATCTGCTCACCGTCAGCGTCCTTTACCAGAGTTTCATTTATTGGCCGATTGGCAGTGGCCTGAAATTTCTCACGGTCGCGAGTTTTGTTTACGCGATTGCCTGGGTATTTTCCGCCGCTGTGCTGATTACCTTGCCTGTGGTTTTTTGTATGACGCTGGTGCAGTTCAGTTTCGGTCTGCTGAACCGTATTTCGCCAGCGATGAACCTGTTCTCTCTGGGCTTCCCGATTACCATTCTGATGGGCTTGCTGTGCATTTACTTAACACTGCCTAATCTGACTGAAGCCTACCTCCACTTAACGCGCACCTTACTCGACAATATTGGCGCTATTCTGCAGGAGGCGCATCGTGTCTGAGCAGGACAGCTCCCAGGAAAAAACCGAAGAGGCCTCGGAACAGAAACTCAAAAAGAGTAAAACCGAAGGCCAGGTGGCGCGCTCCAAAGATTTGGCGACTACCATTTCGCTGCTCGCCACGCTGTTTGTACTGAAATTTTTTGTGGTGTTTTTTTATGAGCTTCTGCAGGACAGCTTTCGCTTGTCTTACATCAATTTCCATAACAGCGAAGTGGGCTTGGACGATCTGCCCCTGATGCTGGCACACAATCTGGTGCTGTTTATTACCTTGCTGGTGCCCTTGCTGATTACCCCTCTGCTAGTCGTGACGTTCTCCCTGGTACCCGGAGGTTGGGTTTTTGCGGGTAAGAATTTTTATCCCAAATTCAGCAAGCTCAATCCGATTACCGGTCTGGGACGCATGGTGTCGATGCAGAACTGGGCCGAGCTAGCCAAATCGGTACTCAAAATTTTGGTGTTGCTGACGGTGGCTTGGTATTTGATCGTCGATGCGATTCCGCAGTTAATCGCGCTACAGCGTACTAATCTGTTAAATGCAATCGGCAGCGCCTTGTCACTGGCGTTTAACGTGATGCTGGTGCTGTTGCTGGTGTTTGTGGTGTTTTCGTTTATCGATATTCCACTGCAGCGATTTTTCTTTCTCAAGAAAATGCGTATGACCAAGCAGGAGCGCAAAGAAGAACACAAAAATCAGGAAGGCCGGCCGGAAGTTAAAGCACGTATTAAACAATTGCAGCGCCAGTTGCTGCAGCGCCAGGTTAACCATGTGCTGAAAAAAGCCGACGTAGTGATCGTGAACCCGCAACACTATGCGGTGGCGTTGAAATACGATCCGAAAAAAGCCCAGGCGCCTTATGTGCTGGCCAAAGGTGCCGATGAAATGGCGCTCTATATTCGTAAGATCGCCGCCGGCCACGAATTGGAAGTGATTGAACTGCCGCCCCTGGCGCGCGCGATTTATTTTACAACACAGGTTAACCAGCAGATTCCGGCGCCTCTTTATACCGCCGTGGCTCGCGTGTTGACTTATGTTTTGCAGTTGCGAGCCTACCGTCAAGGACGTCGGGCTAAACCGCAACTACCAGACAACCTTAATATTCCAGCTAGCATGGCGAACAAGGCATAACCATGAGTTTATTCCAGCAACTTACACCGACCTTCCGCAGTGGCCGTATCGGAATTCCGCTGCTTATCCTGTCGATTCTGGCGATGATCGTATTGCCACTGCCGCCGCAGCTGCTCGATATTTTATTTACGTTCAATATCGCCATGGCGGTGCTGGTGCTACTCGTGAGCGTCTCGTCACGCAGCCCGCTGGATTTCTCGTTGTTCCCCACGGTAATTCTGGTTACCACTTTATTGCGTTTGTGTTTGAACGTGGCGTCCACGCGCGTCGTACTGCTGGAAGGACACACGGGTGCAGGCGCGGCCGGTAAAGTGATCGAAGCCTTTGGTGAAGTGGTCATTGGCGGTAATTTTATTGTCGGTCTGGTGGTCTTCGTCATTTTGATGATCGTGAACTTTATTGTGATCACCAAAGGTGGCGAACGTATTTCCGAAGTGACGGCGCGTTTTACCCTGGACGCCCTGCCCGGCAAACAAATGGCGATTGATGCTGATCTTAATGCCGGTTTGATCAACCAGAATGACGCCAAGGCACGCCGCCAGGAAGTCGCCAAAGAAGCTGACTTTTACAGCGCGATGGATGGGGCCTCCAAATTTGTGCGCGGCGATGCGATTGCCGGGATTTTAATTCTTTTGATTAACCTGTTCGGTGGTTTTGCCATCGGCATGTTTGTTTACGACCTGAGCGCGGGTGACGCTTTCCGGCAGTATGCGCTGTTATCGATTGGTGATGGTCTGGTTGCGCAGATTCCGGCGATCTTACTGTCCACCGCGGCCGCGATTATCGTTACCCGCATCAACGAATCCTCTGACATTACCACCCAGGTCCACCGCCAATTACTGGCTTCTCCATCCACGCTCTATACCGTAGCCGGGATTCTGGCGGTTATGGGATTGGTGCCGGGCATGCCGCATATGGCGTTTCTGGGCTTCGCTGGATTAATAGGATTTATCGGCTGGTGTGTGGCGCGCAAGGGGCCGCCGGTGGATGCGCCCAGTCAGGAAAAGCTGGACGCGATCAGCAATGCGATGGAACAGGAGCGCGCGCAGAGTCTGGCCTGGGATGATATTCCGGTGGTGGAGCGTTTATCCATTTCCCTCGGCTACAAATTGGTCAGCTTGGTGAATGAAGCCTCGGGCGCGCCCTTGGTGCAGCGCGTGCGCGGTGTGCGCCGAACCTTGTCGGAAAACTTGGGCTTTCTGCTGCCGGAAATCCAGATCCGCGACAGCCTGCGCTTGAAAGCCTCGCAGTACAGTATTTACATCAACGGCGAACGCATCGATGGCGCCGAGCTGCATGCGGATCGTTTGATGGCAATTCCCTCCCCCGAAATCTACGGCGAAGTGGACGGCATTTTGGGCACAGATCCGGCTTACCGCATGCCGGTGGTGTGGATTGAACCCGCCGATAAAGCTCGCGCGCTTAATCTGGGGTATCAGGTGATTGATTGCGCCAGCGTGGTGGCGACTCATTTAAACAAAGTCATCCGCGCGCATCTGCCCGATATTCTCAAGCATGAAGATGTGGACCAGCTGATGCAGCGTTTGGCGCTGCTGTCACCAAAGCTGGCCGAGACGCTCAAAGGCCAGCTCAGTCTGACCCAGCAACATCGCGTTTATCGTCAACTGTTACAGGAAGAAGTGTCGCTGAAGGACATTGTCACCGTCGCCACGGCTATGGTGGAAGGCAGCGAAAGCACCAAAGATCCGGTGTTGCTGGCGTCTGATGTGCGTTACGCCTTGCGCCGCAGCATTATGGCAAGCATCGCCGGTGAGCGTACTGAGATTGCGGTATTTGTGCTGGATAACAACCTGGAAAATACCCTGCTCAGTGCGCTCAGTATTGCCCAGCAAGCGGGCCCGGTGAGTCTGGACAATATTCCGGTTGAACCCAATTTGCTCAACCAGTTGCAGACCACCATGCCGATAGTGAAAGAAAAACTGCGTAAAGAGGGGCATCCGCCCATTCTTGCCGTAGTGCCGCAACTGCGCCCCTTACTGGCGCGTTATGCGCGCGTGTTCTGCAACGGCCTGCACGTGATATCGCAAAACGAGATTCCGGACAAAGTCAGCGTCAATATTCTCGGTACGCTGGGTTAAGCGTCAGCGGTCGATGTTTGTCGGCATCGACCGCTGAGTTTGCCGACGTGAACTTACTGTTCTGGTTTGATCCGGCGCACGGCGAGCATCTCCTGAACCAGCTGGCTGTAATCCGATGAGGGTTTGGTCAGGGTAAAACCCGATTCAAAGAAATCCGTTTTGTCGCTTTCCCGCGACCACATGCAGATCGCATCGATATCCATCACTAGCAGTTCGTCTTCCGAAACGCGCATTTTCAGCCGCAACGGCAGCCGGGTATCAACAACCTGAGGGGTATCACTGAGCATGCGTAATCCGGTTTCAGAAACATCAGCCACGTAGCCGAGCAGATAATCGTTATCGCGATTAAGCACTTTGATGCGGTACATGGAGCGGAAGGTAAGACGGCTGTGTCGACGCATAATGATTGGTATCTTCAGTAATAGCGGGTTGAACTGCCTTCGGCAGCAACCGTACAACAATAAAAAACCACACCTGAACGCATGGAGTTCCTATTTCAAAACCTTGATCTATAGCTCTTAAAAATAAGGCGACCGAGGGTTAGAAAAAATTAAGAAGCGGGCAATGCTTATATTGTAGTTCGCTCGTAGCAGACGAGTTGAAAGGGCTTAGAAAAGATTGAGAAGTATTGAAAAATGCCGAGCCCAGTCACGGGAGGGAAATCAGGGAGCAACTTTTTTCTTTTGCGATCAATTGGTTAGATATCTTTTGGCTGAAAGCTTTGGAGAGTCGCTTAGTTTGGACGGACGCCAATTCTCGTTCCAGTGCTAGAATGCTTCGGTTCTCAGCCAAACAAGGAATGCCGTCTATGGAAAACCAACCCTACCAATATCAAGATCGCCAGATTCCACTCGACCCCAGCCGTGAATTCCGTTTAGGCGAAGGCAAAATCAGCGGCTATGCCGCGGTATTTCTCGGTGGCATGAGCCTGCTGGCAGTCCTCGCGTATTTGTTCCCTTCCTACCTTACAACCACCGAGCTCCGCCAAGCCTATGATGGTGAAGCCTTGCGGGTGGTTTTGAAATACGGCATGTACTTTTCGCTTTTTTTCGGCGTTTTGACGTTTGTGTTCGGTCGCTACAGGCGTATGGGCGTGACGGGGATTGCGCTCACCGGTATCGCGTTTGCCCTCGGTGGCCATCAGGTTCCCGTGGGGCCGGTCGAGCCTCGCGCACTCTCGTTGGGTGTGGATTGGTTGATTCTGGCATTGATGGGATCGATTTTTATTTTTATGACGTTGGAAAAGCTTTTCCCTCGTTATAAAAACCAGGTCATTTTGCGCCCGCAATGGGGGCTGGATCTGTTTTATTTCTGTTTTAATCACTTGGCGATTTCGGCCATTATTCTTTACGCCAACTACCACGCCTCGCATTTCGACTGGGCGCTCAGCCCGACCGTCCAACAATTCGTTCAGTCTTGCCCGATTTTTCTGCAGGTGGTCATCATCATTCTTTCTGCGGATTTTGTGCTGTATTGGGAGCACCGCCTCTACCATGAAGCGCGCTGGTTGTGGCCCATTCATGCCGTGCATCATTCGGTCGAGGATATGGACTGGCTGGCCGGCTCGCGCGGCCATTTCATCCAGGTTTTTTCCGAACGCGCGATGGTGATGATTCCGCTGTATTTGCTCGGTGCAGATCAGGCGGCATTAAATATTTATGTGGTTTTTGCAGCGCTGCAGGCGGTGTACATTCACTGCAATCTCCATATCCCCGTGGGTCCCCTCAAATATTTGATCGTGACACCGCAATTTCACCACTGGCACCACAGCTCGGAAAAACCCGCCATCGATACCAATTACTCCGCACACACCCCGCTGTTCGACCGTTTGTTCGGCACCTACCATATGCCAGGTGAACACTGGCCGGCGCAATTTGGCACCACCAAGAAATTGCCCGACAGCTATTTCGGTCACCTCTTTTATCCGATAACGGCGCTAAGGAAAAAGCGTTGATTTATCTAAAGGAAATGAATCTGTTACAAACCTTTCTGCAGAATCCGTCTTCTTAAGCACATAGTCAGGAATATCGGGTGGTGTGTTCCTGCCGTACTACCGATTTTCGTGGTGCTCTTAGTGAGGTTGGCAGGGAAACGTGTAGACGAGGCGACTGGCGTTGAAAAAAGCGTTTATTGGTAAGAAGTATGAGCCCTGGATATGCGATAAAAATCCGCACCCAGGGCTCGGCTTCAAATGCTCGCGCTGATTATTCAGCTATACCCGTAATTCCGCCTTCTGGTGAAGATCCATCCTCAGGGAGGAAAAGGGAAACTTCATGCTGCGGAAAAAAAGCTGCAGGTTTGCTGCTCACCGGAACATAAAAGTCATAAGGAATCATTGCGGGTTCCTTGTCTCCCAGTGCTAACAAGCGTTCCAGTACAACGTGATACGCCGGCTCCATGACTCCCCTGCCATCGTCGTAAATAACCAAGTCCACTTTGGTGAGCTTGGCGCGCAATGCTTTTTTCGCCCTGGTAGTTACTTCTTCCAGCGCCTGCTTTTTCAGCGCGTCGGGCTGTTGTATTAGGCTCGGTGACAACCTGCGTGCGCTGGCGATTTGGGGAAACTGAAAAACCAAACCTGACAGTTGCGCACCTTCTCCAAAATGCGCAACTATGCGACTGTCACCTTCGACTGGCAGTCCATCCAGCACGCGCGAGTAACGGATGGTTTTTAATTTCTCAAAAATTTGGGGAACATTTTTTCCATCGGCAACACTCATGTTCAATCCGCCAACGTGGCTGACTTTGAGCTCTTCCGGTTTAACCTCCAGTCCATACTGCTTCAAGGTGCGAATGGCCAATTCCGGCAAGGCTTCATTTTTGGGCAGATCACGTGTGCTGGCTTCAACGCCATATTTTTCAAGCCCGCTCTCAAAGAGAAAATTGCCGGTCAGTTGGTCTACTTCGAAGCTGGCCGACGCATCATCTGCACCGACCAAGGCGATACGCTGCTCACCTAATTTCTGAAGTTTTTCTCCAAACCGAACGCCGGCATCTTTGGCAAAGAGTTTTGCGGAATCGAAACGTGCAGCGATATCTGCGGAGGTAGGTTTAGCTGCCCGGTAAACAATCAAATCCTGTTCAAAACGCCCTATTTTTTCCAAGAGGTCCACGGCT
>Ga0182793_1000924_pt1 | contig 19662 bp, 17 predicted proteins | sample Passage237A_FD_130498 | JGI IMG/M metagenome (GOLD analysis project Ga0182793, IMG submission 130498) | Cellulose adapted compost microbial communities from Newby Island Compost Facility, Milpitas, CA, USA - Passage2 37A (version 2) (version 2) ... | reverse complement strand
GGACAGGAAAAGAGCCCATTCCATGCAAAAAAACTCTTTGCCCGGCATCTGCGGTGAAGCTGTAATAAGCAGTATCGCCAGGATTGATAAAGCCATTTGTGGACGTTCCGCTATCCAGCGCGAAGGCTTGCCCTGTATAGAAAAAGAAAAGAAAGGCGCAAAAAGAAAACTTAAGAAAAATATGTTGCACTTCTTCCCCCGAAAGCATGCTTCATCAACTTGGCCGCTGAAAAATTATTTCCATTGCCTTGAATTCTGCCCCAGATCCATCCTTTATAAAAATAGTGCGCGTATGCGTTTGATCGTCTCCTAATTCAAGGACAGATTTATAAGGCGTCAATTTTCGTGTCAAAGGATGCGTAAAAAAACCTGTCTCTGTCAAAGTTTTGTTTTTTTTATCGTATGTCCCCTCTCCTACAGTCAACCCCGCATGCAGATTATCCCATAGGACAGATGCAAAAGCTTTCTTTGCCGGATCATACCCTATGATGTATTCTCCTTTATAAAGCACTGTCTGACCTTCGACGTTAATACCTACATTCGTCTTGCTGGAGAGAAAGCGGTTGTCAAAAATCATTTCATTCGTCATCAACCCGGATGACAATTGAGGCTCTGCGTCTTTTGATGTCCAATATTTTAAATCGTAGTACCAATTACCTTTTATAGCCGAAAGAATGCGGTTTTCTTCCGGTGCGACAAGCGTCCCTGCCAGTTTTGACATGAGTGCCTCACCCGGAATCTCCACAGAAGCAGGCTCGCCATTTTTCTTTTGCCCATACGCGATCATCGTATTGGCCGAGAGTACATAAATGAAAAGCGCCATCAGGCAAATGAAACAATTTCTCATACTTGAAAAACCTTGATTACAAATCGCTCCGGCAGTGACAGGAACCGCACCTTAGAAAAGAAATACTCAAAATGTTATTATAAGAAAAGCATTAAAAAGGTTTAAGACGCATACACACAATAAAATTTACATGCCAAACCACTTCTTCCGAGAACAGGGGAACGTAGGTTTAGCAGATAGATATTTGCGGACGGAGTACACGAAGCGTTTCACTAGAGACTACACGCAAAACCAGATTTGTAGGTACAAATGCAGGCAAATAACTCCAAAACGGAATATAAAAGTATTCCGTATCAATACTTTAATTAGGACAATTCATACCCTCTCACCGGCACCATTTTCCTGCCTCTATCCTGATTTTCGCCGCGTCGTTGCGGCGTAGAGCTTGCTTGTCTTCCTGCCGTCTTTGCCCTTATGATCGTCTTATACACAACAAGCAGAGAAAAACCATGACCAGCCCCGTGCCGAACCTGACGCGCGCCCTGATGTTTGCGGCGCAAAAGCATACCGACCAGCGCCGCAAGGGCGAACGGGCAGAGCCTTATATCAACCACCTGATCGAGGTGGTTGATCTGCTGGCGCAGACACGGGCGGCACAAACGAGGCCGTGCTGCTGGCCGGCGCGCTGCACGATACGGTGGAGGATACCGCGACCACGCGCGATGAGCTGGTGAAAACCTTTGGCGAGAATGTCGCCGATATCGTCATGGAATGCACGGATGACAAATCCCTGCCCAAAATGGAGCGCAAGCGCCTGCAGGTTGAAAACGCGCCGCATAAATCGGACAATGCCAAGATGGTGAAAATGGCGGATAAAATCTCCAACCTCAAAGCCATCCTTACCAGCCCGCCGCCCGACTGGAGCGACGCGCGCAAGCTGGAATATTTCAACTGGGCCAAAGACGTCGTGGACGGCTGCCGCGGCGTGAATGCGGGGCTGGAGAAGGAATTCGACCGCCTGCACGCGCAGGGAATCAAAAAGTTTGCGCTCTGAAGCTGTCGGCATTTATCCGTTCAGCTTTCCGGCGCTACTGCTTTGGGGTGACATCCTTCATGAACACGAAAGAAAAGCACGGGGGAGTTTCTATCGTATCTCCCGTCTTTTTATGAACCCAATAACCGCGCCGTTCTTCGACAAGGTCTTCAGCCTCAATACCGGGGCCAAATAAAACCACGTTGTCGAAATACTTATTTTGCACAAACAGCGTCGGCGTTCTCGGCAGCAGCTTCACGGCACGGGTTATGCTCTTCCTTTGAGCTTTTATACTATATTCCATTGGCGGCGCCGCGCCCTTTTTCAGGAAAGTCAATGCCACTTCCGTATCAGGTTTTCCCCTGATCCAGCCAATCACTTCCTCTTGCTGCACATTTTCCATGCGCTTGCCGTCTACGGCCACCAGTTGATCTCCCACAGATATTCTGTCTTTCAGATATGCGCCTTCCTCCGCATATCCGACAACCGTGAACGCATCGTCCCGCAGTGAAAAAAGCAGCCCGACACCACCGAAAGTCTCCACCTCGAATGAACGCACAAGCGTTTTGGTGGCATTATAGCTGCGGTAATCGCTGCACTGTTTTTCAATCTTCTTATGCCCCCAGTTTTGGTTAAGAACGGTCAGACTGTAGCCCGCAGTTGAACGGATATTGTCGCGGCCATCCGCCGGCATCCAGAGCAGAAAGCCTGTATTTTTAATCTCGATATCTCCATCTTTTTCCTGCCCATCCGAAAAAATAAAATAGCTTTGCAAATAACAATCGAATATCCCCGTTTCCCCGTAAACCATCATCGGCCTGCCGCTTTTAGCCGAATCCTTGCTATAGGTTTCACAGGAAAAATCTTCTGCCCTCCGCAAGGGCAGGCTGCTCGGATCGCCGTGCAATCCGTGCATTAAGTCTTCATACCCGGGAAAAATATTTTCCAGCACGCCGCTCTCTACCGCGACCCTGAGAACGGATCCCACGTATAGTTCGTCACCACGCCCCGCGCATCCGTGCGGGAGGTGATGTTGCCGCATCGGTCGGTAATGATGGTCTGCGTGAAGGTTTCAGGATACCTGTTTTGCCCGCCTGACACACAGGCGGCGAGAAAAACAAGCAAAGCTAGAGGTAGGAGAAAACGCATAAAAGGTTTCAATCCCATTTTGGTGGGAAAGCAATAGCCATTTGCACCGTGATATAGATTTTATTTAAGATTTAGGTTTGCGTTTACTTCTGACAAAAAAACTTTATTAACGGCCTTACGCCAATCCTCCCAGATAGCTGGATCAGCTGTGTTTCCGTCGCTAAGGAATGACATGCTTCCTAAAAGAGCGCCTATATCGTCAGATTCAGTGGCTCTATAACGTTCCTCTAGAAAGGAAAACATAGCAAGAAAAGCTTCTTTTTCAGATAAGTTACGCATAGTTACTGTCCCGATAAACCGGAGTTAAGAGTGAAGCTACGTGGAGTAGAATTGATACCTGCATTCTGTATAACACCATTACGTGATGAAACCCACACCTGACTGCCATCAGCTCGTATCATTGCGAACCACGTATTTCCAAAAGCATCTGTGCCTAATTTATAGGCAGGATTCGATGCTACGCTCAAAATAAGTTCTCTGTTAGCAGGCGTGTCAGCTATATGTCCTTGCGCATTACGAAAAATATGGTTAATTTGCGATGAGTTAGTTGGAAAAGAAGCTGGGCCTACAGCGGTACATATCTGAGAAGCTGGAGATGACGGAAAAAGCTTCATGCGCCCCATCGGAAAACAGGTTTTTCCGCCAATAACTGAATAATTGCCCCGCTTCCATCATTTGAGGCGCTTCACGGCGTTTTCTCAAAGCATCCAGCCAGTCATGGGCATTCGCCGTACGGCGAAACCACACCTCGGGCAAATCCAGAATGGCACGCTGCACAACATACCTGTTGTCACAGGACGTTTTTTCAACCGGCATACCTTCGTTCATTGTCACCTTTCGTGTGACATGATGCGTATCTATCGCCACCCACGTTTCTATGCCCTTTTCGACGCCTGACTTATGCCATGAAAGGCAGCCGTCTAGATACACGCGGTCCAGATCAGGATCCGCTACAATTTCCAACCAGTCATCCGCGAGCGATTTCAATCCCGGGGCGGCAATGACAATTTCATTCGACTTGCCGTTTTGCACATGGATTTTTTCAATCTGATATAGGGAAGCGGCATCAATCACCAGCTTCTCTTCCGTCTGCAAAACATATTCATCCCTCTTATCCGTTCCGTGGATAGGAGGACGATGTTTTAAAAGGTAAGGTGGAATACGGACTGTCTCAAAAGAAACCGGGGCCCGTTCCGCGCCCGTCGGCGCCGTAATGGCATCCAGCAGCAAGGCCGTCGATGCCAGATCGGAAAAGGCCACATCCACCAACCGCCCTATATCCGCCGACTGCAACAAAGATTTCCGGCGCAGGTCATCGGTCTGGCGCGACATGTTTTTCGTGCGCATCGCCAGTTCGTCAAGCGTCTTTTGATAGGAAACCCCCATCTCCGCCGTTTGCGCGACAACGCCTTCAAGGCGCGCCTGCGTTTGTTGCAACATATCTTTTTGTAAAGCCATCTCTGCTTCAAATCTGTTTTTTTGAAGGTAGGCTGCATAAAATCCCGCCGCCGCGGCCATGCCGAACAACAAGCACACACAAAGGCTGAAAATGGCCAGCTTTTTTAATCCGGAATCTTTCATATAAGGGTTCTCCGTTACTATCCCTCAGGATAGAACATCTCCCGTTAAGCAAGCATTACATTTTTTCTAAAGCCTTTGTATGTCAACAAAAAAGCCGGACATAAAAGCCCGGCTTTTTTGTTGAAACGGCTCTGCGCTTAGCCCGCTTCGGCCATTTTTTCGGCGCGTTTGCGCTCGTTGGGGTCGAGGATGCGTTTGCGCAGGCGGATGGATTTGGGCGTGACTTCCACCAGTTCGTCATCCGCGATATAGGTGATCGCCTGTTCCAGCGTCAGGATGCGCGGCGGGATCAGCTTCACCATCTCATCGGAGCCGGAGGCGCGGACGTTGGTCAGCTTCTTGCCCTTCAGCACGTTCACGGGCAGGTCGTTGTCGCGGTTGTGCTCGCCCACGATCATGCCTTCGTAAACTTCCGTGCCGGGCATGATCATGATGACGCCGCGCTCTTCCAGATTCCACAGGTCATAGGCGGTGGCCTGCCCCTGGCTCATGGCGATCAACACGCCCGTGCGGCGGCCTTCGATGGGGCCTTTGTAGGGAACATAGCCGTGGAACAGGCGGTTGATAATGCCCGTGCCGCGCGTATCGGTCAGAAATTCTCCGTGATAGCCGATCAGGCCGCGCGTGGGGGCGAGGAAGGTCATCTTCACCTTACCCGCGCCGGAGGGCTGCATGGACATCATCTCGCCCTTGCGCAGCGCCATTTTCTGCACCACCGTGCCGGAATATTCCTGATCCACGTCGATCATGACTTCTTCCAGCGGTTCCAGACGCTCGCCCGTTTCGGGGTCTTGCTGGAACAAAACGCGCGGACGGCCGATCAGCAGCTCGAAGCCTTCGCGGCGCATGGTTTCGATGAGGACGGACATTTGCAATTCGCCGCGACCGAAAACTTCAAAAGTTTCGGAAGTCTGGCCTTCCTTCACCTTCATGGCGACGTTTGTTTCCGCTTCCTTGAACAGGCGGTCGCGGATCATGCGCGAGGTGACTTTCTTGCCTTCCTTGCCCGCAAAAGGCCCGTCGTTGACGGAGAAAGACATGGAAATCGTCGGCGGGTCGATCGGTTGTGCGGGCAGCGCTTCCATAACCGCAGGATCGCAAACCGTATTCGCCACCGTCGTTTCGGTCATGCCCGCGACGGATACGATGTCACCCGCATGGGCTTCGTCCAGCGGCACGCGTTCAATGCCGCGGAAGGCAAGGATTTTCGTGACGCGGGAGCTTTCGATTTCGTTGTTTTGCAGATCGATGCCCTTCACGTTCTGGTTCGTTCTGACCGAACCCGACATGATGCGCCCCGTGACCAGACGGCCGAGATAGGGGTTGTTTTCAATGAGCGTGACGAGCATGGAGAACGGCTTGTCCGCCTGCACCTGCGGGGCGGGCACGTAATCGCAGATCAGGTCGAACAGCGGTTTCATGTCCACGCGCGGCGCATCAAGAGACGGCGCGGCCCAGCCGTCGCGGCCGGAAGCATACAGCACGGGGAAATCCAGCTGTTCGTCCGTCGCCTCCAGCGCGGCGAACAGATCAAAGACTTCTTCATAGACTTCATCGGCGCGCGCATCGGGACGGTCCACCTTATTGATGACCACAATGGGTTTCAGCCCCAGCTTCAGCGCCTTGCCCGAAACGAATTTGGTTTGCGGCAGCGGGCCTTCGGCCGCATCCACCAGCACCACCACGCCATCGACCATGGAAAGAATGCGTTCCACCTCGCCGCGGAAATCGGCGTGGCCGGGCGTATCGACGATATTGATGCGCGTGTCGCCCCACATGACCGAGGTCACCTTGGCCAGAATGGTAATGCCGCGTTCGCGTTCCAGATCGTTGCTGTCCATGACGCGTTCGGCCACCTGCTGGTTTTCGCGGAACTGACCCGCCTGACGCAGCAATTGGTCAACCAGCGTGGTCTTGCCGTGGTCAACGTGAGCGATGATTGCAATGTTTCGAAGTTTTTGAGTCATATGTGTCGTGCGCCTGTCCGAATGCCTGTTATCAAAAAATGTCTGTTATCCGGCACGGCAAGGGCTGCCCGCCGTGCGCAAAACGGCGAGTCGCTTCACCAAAAAGACAATAAAAACAATCCCTTCGATACGCCAACCCGCACGATAGCGCGCCATAATACACCAAAAAGAAATTATGTATAGTTTTAATATATGCTAGAATGGGAACGTGACGGGATGGGGTCTGCCGAATACGCATGAGTGATATCAAGAAATCCATGTTCCTGAAGGGGCTGCGTCGGATAACGCTGGCCGTGACCATGGCCGCGACCCCGCCCCTTTTCGCCGCTGAAGCCGAGCCGGAAGCGGAACCCGCCCCCGTGGCCATAGAGCCGGGCGCGCGCGTGGGCATTGCCGTCGCCGCCGTGACCGAAGCCGCCGCGCAGGCCGAAAAAATGGCCGCCGAATATCAGGCCGATCAACACCATGTCCAGAAAATCGCCGTCATCCATGTCGATACCTATGACGCCCTGCGCGCCAGCGGGCTGGACGGGGCCGCCGCCGTGCGCCATCTCGCCGTCATACAGGGGCTGAGCCTTGATAACGAAACGCTTGCCGACGTTGCCGAAGAAGTCGACGGGGCCGCGCCGCATGCCTTTTTCATCCGCAACGGCACGCGCAACGGCCAGCAGCCCGCCTGTCTTGTCGTGACGGCAGAGCCGCTCGCCGCCTTCGCCATTCCCGATTTCACGCCGGAACAAATGACGCGTTTCATCAACCGCCACGAATTCCGGCATTGTGCCGACCCGCTGTTCGGCCCGCCTCAGGAAGCGGACAGGCATATCGATTACGAGAAAGAACAACAACGCCTGCAAAACGGCGAATTCACGCCCTTCATCCTCCGGCAGACTCTCAACGTTCTGCGCGGGGAAACCTATGCGGATATTGCCGCCATGGGCGACATGATCGCCAGGGACGGCGACAGCCCCGAGATCATCGACAAGCTGATCTTGTTCCGCCAGCATATGTTCGGCACGTCTTTCGACATGACCCATTACTCCAAATCCGGCCTGACCGCGCTGAAGGCGGAAATTGACGACATGGGGGTCGATGCCTTCCGCGCCCTGCCGCCCGAAAGCCGCGAGGAAATGTACCGGCATCTGGCGCTGGAAAGCCTGCCCTCGCCGGTTGCGCTGCGCACCTTCCTTGAAATCAGCGTCAAGAAAATCACGCCTGAACAGGCGGAAGCGCGCGCGGCCGGAGCCGGATCCGCCGCCGGTGCCGAAATCCGCGCCGGCATTGCGCTGTATCATGACTCCGTTGCAGGATCGAAAATGATGATGCCGCCTTCGCCGCGTTTCCATGCCTATATAGTGATGTCGCATGTCGAAGAGGAAAACACCCGCGAGGAACTGCTCGCCCGCGCCCGCGAGACCGACGGGCGGATCACGCCGCAAAGCCTGACCCGCGCCCGCACCCATATCCTGAACAATCTGTTTCAGGGGCTGGAGCAAAACCCCGAAGATCACGTCACGGCCGCGCGCAGCCTGCAACTGCGGGAGATTTATACAAACCTGATGCGCAGCCCCGAAACCTTTGCCCCTGCCGCACCGCAGGCGCAGCCCCAACGCCGCGCCCCGCACATGCCGCCGGACCCGTCCTGAGCTGCGGGCAGCCGTCCACCTGACATCCACCTGAAAAGAATAGTTTTTTCAAAACCCCCGTTCTGCTTGCCGCCACAGGCCGCGCCGCCGGTTTCCGGCTCATTATTTTCTTTAATATTACGTTAATTACTGATATATTATTTCAATCCTCCATCTGGAATCGAATTCTTTATTGCTTTGTGAGCGGATATGCGCAATCGGGACGGACAGGAACAGCGCGGAAAGTGCAGCAAGCTTTTCAGCGATTTTAAAAAGGCCGCCCGCCGGCAAATGTTCGGCATGGCGCTGGGCCTGACCATGCTGACGGGCTGCGCCAATACGCCGCTGCGCTCCGCCCCCGCGCCCACCCCTGCGACCGAAGACGCGCCCGAGAAGATCACCGCCGTTGTACCTGCCTTCCCGCAAGCCGCCGCCGATGATGCCGCGGCACAAATGCCTGTCACGCCCGAACAGGACAGCCTGCGTTATGCCGCCGAAGTACGGCGCATTTTGCTGAACGATGCGCGCAGCCGCTTTGGCGAGCTGGCCGGCCGCGCCCGCACGGATTATTCCGTCCAGCTGGACAGTCTGGAGCGGCATATGCGCGAATATCTGCAAAAGGATACGTCCCGTCATAATAACGTCATCATTCTGGATCCGGTGCAAACGGATGTCGCCCTTGCGCTCGGCCTGCCTGTCGAACTTGCGGTGCTGACCGACGTGCTGCGCGAAACCCCTGCCGCGCAGATCCGTTCTGATGCGCCGCCCGTGCCCTTCGGCATCATCGTCAGCGCGGCGGAAAACATGACGGATTTCCACATCTCCAAGGCGGGGATCATCAGCCACACGCAAACGCCCTCCGCCTTTCCGAACCAGCACGCGGCGGAAAGCCGCCCCTGCCTGATCGTGCCGGTATCCGACCATGCCCTGCCCTTCAGCATTGCGGGCCTGACGTTCGACCAGAAAACAGAATTTGCCAATACGCACGAAGGCTGGCATTGCCTTGACAGCAAATACCGCCTGACCGATGCCCAAATGGCCGTGCTGGATACCGTCAGCATCTACGACTTCGCCGCCGTGAAGGAAAATCCCGAGGCCATTGCCGCAGGCAGCAGCCTGCATGCCATGGAAATGCTGGCCGATATCGCCAGCATCGGCGACATGGTGCGCCGCGGCCACAATCCCGCCATCATCGATTCCGTCATCCGCTGGCGCACGGACAATATGCCTTCCGACTTCCTGCATAACTCCGTGCCGGGACTGGAGGCGCTGAAAGCGCATATCGCCGAAACGGGGCTGGACGCCTTCCGCCGCGTGACGCATGACGAGGCCCGCGCCCTTTACTTCCGCCTGACGGACGACAGCACGATGACGCCGACGCGCTTTGCCACGGCATTGGCCTATCTGACGGGCGAGGATGCCGACCGCACCCGTCTGGAGGCGGAAAGCGCCCTGAACGCCGAAACCCGCCGCGCCGTCGCCTATGCCAAGGCCATGCAGCCCGATCCCGAGGAAACGCTGGCCAGCCGCTTCCGCCGCCATGTCACGCCGCCCGATACCGCCTTGCAGGAAAAACTGAAGGCGTGGAATTTCATCGCCGCGCTGGAAAATGAAGCCATTGCCGTTGGCGGCGCCATCACGCCCGCCAGCCTGATCGAAGCCTACGGCAACGTGCAGGACAGCCTGCGCCGCGCCATCACGCCGGAGACGGAGGTGGAGCAGCGCGAGAAAATGACATTGATGAAAACCTTTTTCACGTCCTATGTCTCCCGCGCGGATTACGCGGCCGCCAATGCCCGCCACGGCATCGACATCGAAGTTGCCGCCAAAGACATTCTGGCTCGCGGCCGCGCCCGGCCGCCCGCCCTGATCATCGAGCTGCGCCCGCGTCAGGAAGAGGCCGCGCCCGCCGGCCATCTGGAGAGCACCGCGCCGCAACACCCCCGCAAATCCACCGCCTGCGGCTGCGGCGTGGCGCGCAAGGCCGGCTGACCGCCCGCCGCCGCCCCCCGCGCGGACAAAGATTTGGGAAAATGCTTTACAAAAATTCAATCTGACCTATAACCTTAAAGTATGAGGGTCGTGACGGATCGATTCGATAATCCAGGCCGCGCGGGTGCTCTCTAAGCAAGAACAGCCTGTATGAGGTTTCATGCAATGGATCAATACAACGGCCCGGAAGATGTGGTGCGACGTTCGCGCCCGGAAGTTCCTGTAACCTGTTTCCGTCCCGCGGCGCTGAAAAGCGCGGCGCAGTGGTTCTTGCACAATTTCCCCGGTCACGTTCTGTATGCTGTGAAAGCAAATCCAGACCCTTTTGTTCTCGCCGGCCTGTATGAGGCCGGCATCCGTCACTACGACGCCGCATCCCTGACAGAAATCCAGATGGTTCACGAGCTGTGCCCCGGCGCGCATATTGCCTTTATGCACCCGGTCAAAAGCCGTCACGCCATCGAACATGCCTATTTCGACTACGGCGTGCGTGACTTTTCCTTCGACAGCATGGCGGAGCTGGAAAAAATCGTCGCCGCCACGGGCAAAAGCCAGGATCTGAACCTACTGCTGCGCCTTGCCGTGCCCAATACGACGGCGGAACTGCCGCTGACGGGCAAATTCGGCTGTCTGCCGGCGGAAGCGCCCGCGCTGTTGAAAGCGGCGCGCAAGGTTTCCAAGCGCCTCGGCATCTGCTTCCATGTCGGATCGCAGACCATGGACCCGCAGGCCTATATCACCGCGCTGGCGGTGGTGGGCGACATCCTGCGCGGCATGCCGCGCCTGAAAGTCGATATCATCGACATCGGCGGCGGCTTTCCTTCCGCCTATCCTGACATGACGCCGCCGCAGCTGGCGGATTTCAAGGCGGCGATCGATCAGGGCCTGGCGCAGCTGCCCCATGCCGATACCTATGAATTCTGGTGCGAGCCCGGCCGTGCGCTGGTGGCCGAATGCACCTCCGTGCTTGTCAAAGTGGAATTGCGTAAAGGCGATGTCCTTTACATCAACGATGGTACCTATGGCAGCCTGTTTGATGCAGGCCACATAGGGTTCCGCTATCCGGTTCGTCTTATCCGTCCGACGCCGGACAGCGTTCCATACGCGGCCGAAAAGCCGCGTGCCAAAGGCAGAAAAGCCGTGCTGAAACCGTTCCGTTTCTACGGGCCGACGTGTGACAGCATCGACTATATGCCCGGCCCCTTTTTCCTGCCGGACGATATCGGCGAGGGGGATTACATCGAGATCGGCCAGCTCGGCGCCTATGGCAATGCCATGCGCACCGGCTTCAACGGCTTTGCGACGCACGAAATCGTGACCGTCAAAACGCCGCCGCTGCTCTCCATGTACGAGGATGCGCGTGAAACGACGGATGTCAAAGAGTTCTGCGTCGCTTAACAGGTAAAACCCCCGCGACCGGACGTTTCATTCAGGAAAGAGAGAACAACCATGAAAGCCCTGAAAAAGGACAAGGCGAAAGCCGCGCCGAAAAAAACCGCCACCGCCGCCAAACCGGCCCTGAAAGCCGTGAAGCCGCACCCGAAAAGCAACCGCAAGGCCGCGTTGCTGTCCAAGCAGGTCAAGCACATCGACATCAAATCCTTTGATGCGCGCCCGATCATCAAACAGATGTCGGACATGTCCTTTACCTCCCGCGACCTCGGCCGCGCTTGCGAGATTTTCAACACCATGCTGAAGGACAAATCCGCGACCAGCATCCTGACCATCGCCGGCTCCACCTCTGCGGGCGGCTGCATGGATCTGTATGTCGATCTCGTCAAGCACAACATGGTGGACGTCATCGTCGCGACCGGCGCCTCCATCGTGGATATGGACTTCTTTGAAGCCCTTGGCTTCAAACACTATCAGGCGCTGGATTCCGTGGACGACCGCGAGCTGCGCGATCTCTACATCGACCGCATCTATGACACCTACATCGACGAGGAAGACCTGCAAGCCGTGGACCATACGGTGTTTGAAATCGCCAATACGCTGGAACGCCGCCCCTATTCCTCCCGCGAATTCATCTGGGAGATGGGCAAATACCTGACGAAACACGCGAAGAAGAAAAACTCCCTTGTGCAGACCTGCTACGAGCACGGCGTGCCGATCTTCTGCCCGGCCTTCACCGACAGCTCTGCCGGTTTCGGCCTTGTGCTGCATCAGGTGAAAAACCCCGGCAACTACCTCAGCATCGACAGCGTGGCGGATTTCCGCGAGCTGACCGAGATCAAGATCGCCGCAGGCACCACGGGCCTGCTGATGATCGGCGGCGGCGTGCCGAAAAACTTCACGCAGGATACCGTTGTCTGCGCCGAAATTCTGGGCAAGGACGCGGAAATGCACAAATACGCCATCCAGCTGACCGTTGCCGATGTGCGCGACGGCGCATGCTCTTCCTCCACGCTGAAGGAAGCCTGCAGCTGGGGCAAGGTGGATGTCGCGCTGGAGCAAATGGTCTATGCGGAGGCAGGCTCCGTCCTGCCGCTGCTGGCCTCCGATGCCTACCATCGCGGTTTTTGGAAAAAACGCGCCAAGAAAAACTGGGCGAAACTTTTCAAGAACAAGTAAGCCCTTCAGCAAAAAAGGCGGCCCCTGCAAAGCGGCCGCCTTTTTCTTTGGAGAAAAAACGACGACCGGACAAACGGAAACCGCGCCGCTTTACGACCAGATCGCCGACTGGTTTGACAACAACCGCGGGCGCAGCGGCATGGAAACCCCCTATCTTGCCCGCATGGCCGAAGCATCGGGCACGGCAGGCACAGTGCTGGACATCGGCTGCGGCGCGGGCGAGCCTGTGGCGCGTTATTTCATCGAACAGGGGTTGACGGTCACGGGAGTGGGCCTGTCCGCCGCCCTGCTGGCCAAAAGCCGCGCGCGCTTTCCCGTCCACGAATGGATCCATGCCGACATGCACGGCCTGTCGCTGGGCCGCCGGTTTGATGCCGTGCTGGCCTGGGACAGTTTTTTCCACCTGACGGCGGATGACCAGCGCGCCATGTTCCCCGTTTTCGCCGCGCATGTGAAAAACGGCGGGCTGTTGCTGTTCAATACCGGCACCGCGGCCGGCACCGCCTATGGCGACATGGCGGGGCATATGTTTCACCATACCAGTCTGGACACGACGGAATATACAAGCCTGCTTGCAAAACACGGCTTTATGATTATGCTGTGCGACATTGACAACAAGGATTGCGGCGGACGCACCGTCTGGCTGGCGCAATACGCCCCCGACCGCCGCAACGATTGCGCATAAACAGGACACAAACAAAAACACAAGGACGCAAAAACATGCAATTCCTCCCCTCCGCCAAAGGCTTTCTGGGCCTGAGCAAAAAAGACGCCGTCGCCCCCAAGGATGCCAAGGCCGTCATTATTCCCTTCGGTCTTGAAACCTCCGTTTCCTACGGCGGCGGCACGGCCAAAGGCCCGCAAGCCATGCTGGAGGCCAGCCATCAGGTCGAGCTGTTCGACGATGAATTCTGGTGCGAACCGTTCCGCCGCTACGGCGTGGCGACGATGAACCCGCCGCGCATTGCCAAAAGCCTGCCCAAGGCGCTCGACCAGCTGGAAGGCTTTGTCGAGGAAACGCTGCAAGCGGGAAAATTCCCCATGGTCTTCGGCGGGGAGCATTCCATCACCGCCGGCGCCATCCGCCCCTATGCGCGCCGCTTCAAGGAGCTGGTCGTGTTGCATATCGACGCCCATGCCGACCTGCGCGACGGTTATGACGGGGAGCATTATTCCCATGCCGCCGCGCTGCGCCGCGTGCTGGACCACAAGAACGTCAAGGTCATTTCCTTCGGCATTCGCAATATCTCGCAGGAGGAAATTCCCTTCCTCGAGAAAAACAAAAACCGCGTCAAAATCTACTGGGCGCGCGAAAAAGCGGAATGGAACATGAAGGAAGCCCTGAAACACTTCAAGGGCAAGCCGGTCTATGTCACCTTTGACATCGACGGTTTCGATTCCAGCCTGATCCCCGCCACCGGCACGCCGGAGCCGGGCGGGCTGTTCTGGGACGATGCCATGACGCTGATCCGCGAAGTGGCCAGGGTCGGCCATATCGTCGGCGCCGATGTCAACGAACTGGCGCCCAAGCCGAACCTGCACGGCTGCGACTTCCTTGCCGCGAAACTGGCGTATAAAATCCTCAGCTTCGCCTTCCTGATCAGCCATCGCAACAAGCTGAAAAAAGCGGCCTGACCACCCGCGCCTGAACACAAAAACCGCCGCGCCGCATCCAAAGCGCGGCGGTTTTTTATGGGGGCGTTTGCCGCCCTACCATTTCTTGAAAATAAAGAAGGCCGCCAGCACAAGGCAGGCAAAACCCGCCAGATGGTTCCATTTCATCGGCTCGCCCAGATACCAGACGGAAAAACCTGCAAAAACGACAAGGGTCAGGATTTCCTGAATGGTTTTCAGCTCCGCCGCGTTGAAAGTGCCGTGGCCGATGCGGTTGGCGGGGACCTGCAAGCAATATTCGAAAAAGGCAATGCCCCAGCTGGCGAGGATAACTATCCAGATCGCCGCGGATTTGTATTTCAAATGCCCGTACCAGGCAAAGGTCATGAAGATGTTGGACAAGAAAAGAAGAAGGATCGTTTGCGCCGCAACGGGCATGGTCGCACCTGTCAAAAGGGTTACAGGGCGATCATATGGCTGAAGCCAGATTCTGCGCAAGCGGGAAAATGCGTCAGGCGACCGGCTTGCGGCTCCAATAGAGGGCCAGCAGCCCGACCAGCGCATTGGTGATCATCAGGGCGATCATGATCCCGAAAAAGCCGAGGTAGCGCTGCGCCACCCAGGCGAGCGGCAGGTAGATGATGACCGCCTTCAAAAGGATCATGAAAGTCGCACGGAAAGGCTGGCCCGTCGAGTTTTGCCGTGCATTGCACACGACCATCAGGGCCAGCAGGGGATAGCTGACCGGTACCCAGTGCAGGTATTGCGCCGTATAGGCGATGACATCGGGGTGGTCGTCAAACAGGCGCGGAATATCGTTTGCAAAAACCCACAGGCCCAGCGCCACCCCCGCGCCGAAAAAAAAGGCGTATTTCATGCCGGCGAAGGTCGCTTCCTGTATGCGGCCGTAGTTGCCGGCACCGAAGTTCTGGCCCACGAAAATGGAAACCCCCGCCCCCACGGAATAAAAGGCCAGCGTCGCCACGCTTTCAATCCGCGTCGCCACGCCCAGTGCCGCCACCGCCGCTTCCCCGAAGCCTGCCGCGAGCCATGTGATGATCGCCGCCGAAATCGGCAGGGTCTGGTTGCTGATCATGCTAGGCACGGCCACCTGCATGATCGCCCGCCATGAGTGCAGGAATTTTTTGTGAAAAACGGGGCCTTCCAAAATCCCCTCGCGGAAAATCAGCACAAAAATCGAAATCATGCTGGTGATATAGCAAGCGATAACCTGCGTCACCGCCGCGCCCGCCAGTTCCAGCCGCGGAAAGCCCGCCCAGCCGAAAATCAGCAAGGGATCGAAAACGATGCTGAGCACCGCCAGCCCCGTCATGACGGCGGAGGGAAAACGCGTATTGCCCGTCGCACGGATACAGGCATTGCCGATCATCATCAGCCCAAGAAACGGCAAGGAGCAATACCAGATCGCCATATACCGCCAGATATGCGGCATGGTGTCATCCCCCGCGCCCAGCAGGCGGAACACGGGCACGATCAGCGCAAAGCCCAGCACCGCCGCCGCCGTCACGGTGATCAGCGACAGCACGATGGCATCCGTCGCCATGCGCTTGAAGCGCACCATGTCCCCCTCGCCGTAAACACGCGAAAGCGCGGTGGAGGTACCGACGTTGATGCCGAAAATCACGCCCATATAAAGCATGACGATGGGCATGGTAAAGCCGAGCGCCGCCAGCTGCACCGTGCCGAGCTGCGAGACGAACCACGCATCGGCCAGACTGGACATGCGCAGCGCCAGCATGCCGCCCGCCAAGGGAACGGCAAGGCGAAGAACGTGCTGCGGCACGTTCCCCTCCAGCAATGTCAGGCGCTGCGCGTTCATGTGCGAACCGTTCCTTTCCCGCCCCCCTATGCGCGCAGTTTTTGCAGGAAGCCGACCAGCGATACGGCAAGGTTTTTGATATTCCCTGCCGTTTTTTCATCTTTCAGGTCGCCGTTGTCGTCAAACAGTTGATGGGCGCCGCCCACCGCCTGCATGCCCGGCAAAACCGTGACGTTGATGTTTTGCAGCAATTCGCGCAAGGCGAAAAGCCCGCGCAGGCCGCCCAGCGCCCCCGTCGAGGCGGCCATGAGGGCGGCATATTTGCCCGTATAGCAGGCCAGACCCGGATCCTCCGCGCCGGAGGAACGCGACGTCCAGTCGATCATGTTTTTTAAAAGCGCCGAATAGCTGCTGTTATGCTCGGGCGAGGCGATCAGGAATCCGTCGCTGTCGCGCAGCGTTTTTTTTAGGTCGAGCACCGCCTGCGGGAAGCCTGCCTCCGCCTCCATATCCTGGTTGTAGATCGGCAAATCCAGCACGCCGAGATCGACGACGGTCACTTCCGCGCCCGCTTCTTCCGCCGCCTTCACGGCAAGGGCGAGCAGTTTGCGGTTCAGCGACTCCCGGCGGGCGGAGCCGGCAAAGGCGACAAGCTTGACGGGTTGTTTCTCTGACATGTGATACTTCCTTTTTCTAAAATATTTTTTGCAATGTTACGTGTGGTTTTACAGGGGCAGTTCGAACAGCAGGATTTCCGTACCCGCCGCCGTTGCGGTCAGCGTGGCGGTGCCGTCTTCGCCGGAGATGGCCAGCCCATCCCCCGCCGCGATCGTCGCGCCGTCCAGCGTGACCTTTCCTCTGGCGACCTGCAACCAGTATTTTTTATCGGGGTTGCGGTCGAAGGAGAGGTTTTTGCCTGCCGTCATCCGCGCCGCGCGCAGGGTGGCGTCCTGACGGATCGGCAAGGTGCCGTCCCGCCCATCGGGCGTGACCAGCCATTGCCAGCGGTCGTCAAACCCCTCCGCCGCGAAAACGGCCTGCCGGTAAGCCGGACGCCCGCCGCTTTCCTGCGGCATGATCCAGATTTGCAGCAGATGCACGGGTTCGGTATCCGAAGGGTTGAATTCGCTGTGCAGAATCCCCTTGCCTGCGCTCATGGCCTGCACCTCTCCGGGGCGGATGATATCGCCGTTGCCGAGACTGTCGCGATGCTCCAGCTGGCCGGACAGGATATAGGTGATGATCTCCATATTGGCATGGCCGTGCATGGGAAAGCCGCCGCCGGGGGCAACGATATCCTCGTTGATCACGCGCAGGGGGCCAAAGCCCATATGGGCGCGGTCATGGTATTCCCCGAAAGAAAAACTGTGCCAGCTTTTCAGCCAGCCGGTTTCCGTATAGCCGCGCTCTGAGCCGGGACGCAGGGTTTGCATGATATCCTCTCTTTCCGCACTGTTTTGTGCCTTTCTGATTATTCCAATATAATTCTTTCCTATTAAATAATTAACATGGCAAATTATGCATTTATTATTCTAATTTTTAGAATAATATAGAGATATGGACAGGTTATCGAACATAGAAGCCTTTGTTTGCGTGGCCGAAAGCGGCAGTTTCGCCGCCGCCGCCAAAAGGCTGCATCTGGCCAATTCGGTGGTCAGCAAACGCGTGAAGGATCTGGAAGACGATTTAAAGGTGCGCCTGTTTCACCGCACCACCCGCAAGGTGAGCCTGACCGATGCGGGATACCGTTATTTCGAGGAAGCGCGCCGCCTGCTCGCGGAACTGGCGGAGGTGGAGGCACAGCTTCGCGCGCAAAACGAAAAACCCGTCGGCACGCTGAAGGTCAGCGCGCCCGTCAGTTTCAGCACCCAATACCTCGGCCCCGCCGTGGCGGGATATCTGGATACCTATCCCGATGTGGAGCTGCGCGTGACGCTGCACGACCGTCTTGTCGATCTGGCAAGCGAGGATTTCGACCTTGCCCTTGCCATCGGCACGCTGGACAGCCCCACGCTGGTCACGCGCAAACTGGCCGAAAGCCGCCGCGTGGTCGTGGCCAGCCCCGAATATTACCGCCTGCACGGCAAGCCGCAAAAACCGCAGGACCTGTTGCACCACAATTGCATGAGCTACAGCAACCTGAACGACGGCAAGGCCTGGCCCTTCATTGTCGGCGGGCGGCGGCATCTTCAGCCCGTGCGCGGGCGTTTTGTGGCGAACAACGGGTTGCTGCTGTTGCAGGGCGCGCTTTCCGGCTGCGGCATTGCGCTTTTGCCGACCTTTATCGCAGGGCCGCATATTCTGGCCGGACGGCTGGAAATCGCGCTGGAGGGATATGAGGACGAAGCGCTGGTCATTCAGGCCGCATGGACCTATCAACGGCATATGAGCGCGCGCATGCGCACCTTTATCGATTATCTGGCCGAATATTTTTCCGGCAACGCGCCCGCCTGACCGCCCGCGCAAAAACAAAACCGCCCGATACCGTATCGGGCGGTTTTGTTATCCGGCTTTTGCCGCGCATCAGCCGGAAAGATGCGCCTTCAGCATCCATGCCGCTTTCTGGTGCGCCTGAATGCGTTCGATGGCAAGATCGCCCGTCGCATCGTCGCCCACTTCCGTTGCGGCTTTCAGCACCGCATCCGCATCGGCGGCCAGCGTTTCATGATCGTCGGCAAGGTTCTGGATCATGTCGTTTGCGGCGGGATGCCCCGTTTCCTCCTTCACTTTGGACAGGCGGGAGAAATCCGCAAGACTGCCCGGCGCCTTTTCGCCAAGGGCGCGCAGGCGTTCGGCCAGTTCATCCGCGGCGGCAAAAAGCTCTTCGTATTGCCCCTGAAACAGCGTGTGCAGCGCGCCGAAATGCGGGCCCGTCACGTTCCAGTGATAGTTTTGCGTTTTCAGCATCAGCAAATACGTATCCGCCAGAAGGACGGAGAGGTTTTTCACCACCTGATGGTTTTTATCGGACATGGTCTTGCCTTTCGTTTGTTGTCAAAAAAACAGTCGCGTTAAACGGAAAGTGCCTGCGCCGCGGCGAACAGCACCGACGCGATTTTGAACGTCTGCTGCACCGCGCCGCGGGAAAGGCCTTCCTGCTGCACCTTCGCCGCGTGGGATTTCACGCAGGCGCTGCACCCGTTCACGGCGGAAACCGCAAGGGCGTAGAGCTCGAAGGTGATCTTGTCGATTCCCGGATTGCCGATGACGTTCATGCGCAAACCCGCAGGCATCTTGCCGAGTTCCGCATCCTCCGTCATATATAAAGAACGGTAATAAATGTTGTTCATCGCCATGATGGTCGCGGCGGCTTTGGCGGCATTGACTTCCTCGGCGCCCAGCACCTCTTTGGATTCGCCTTCCAGCGCATGGATCACCGCATGGTTGCGCGTCGCATAGGCCGCCGCAAGAGCAATGCCCAGCACCTGGTTCAGCTTCAGCCCCGCGTTCGGGTCTTCCTTCAGCACGCTGGAAAGGTTCAGGCGGATATCCTTGGCAAATTCGGGCAAAAGGTCGCGCAAGGCATCCACATTGGCGGCGGCGGGAACGGCGTGCAAAGCGGTTTC